>Ga0308001_10001047_pt1 | contig 12640 bp, 11 predicted proteins | sample Neamet5_FD_203167 | JGI IMG/M metagenome (GOLD analysis project Ga0308001, IMG submission 203167) | Marine microbial communities from water near the shore, Antarctic Ocean - #5 | ecosystem: Environmental > Aquatic > Marine > Unclassified | place: Southern Ocean | collected 2014-06-04
GAGCTCCTCTAACTTCATTTTTAATCATGAATAATTGAAGTTCTTGTTTGTGTTTTTTTAAATTTGTAATACTTATAAATTTATAAAAACCAAAGATATTAAGCATTACAACTTTCTACAGATTGTAAATCCATCGCCAAGTGGAATTATTACTTGCTCTGTTCTTTTGTCATTTTTTACATATGTATTAAAATCTCGTATTATATTTGTGTATTTTTCGTTGTTGTATTTATCGGCTACTTCTCCGTGCCACAAAACATTATCGATGATAATTAGTCCATTTTTTTTAATTAATTCAAGTGAACTATCATAGTATTTTTTATAGTTATATTTGTCAGCATCAATGAAAATAATATCAAAATAATTATTTTCTTTTTTTAACACTTCGATACTTTCCATTGCTGGTTTTATTATAGTTTTAATTTTTTTTTCTTGTTTAGCCCTCTTAAAAAATTCTGTAGCAATTTTATTAGTTTCTGAGTTTTTGTCTAATGCAATAAGACTACCATCATGAGGTAGAGCCAAAGACATTGACAATGCACTTAATCCAGTAAAAGTTCCTACTTCTAGTATTTTTTTTGACTTTGAAACTTTAATTATTAATTGTAAAAAATGGCACTGAGATACTGCTATTTGCATTCTTTTAATGTCTCCTAAACTTTTGTTGTAAGAAATTATTTCTTTTTGAATAGGGTGTAGGGAGTGGCTAAACTTTTCAATGTATTTCTCTAGTGAAGCAGTTATCTCTAAATTTTTTCCCATAAATATCTAAACAGGTTTTTGTTTTTCCCACATCTCAAAGTATTTACCCTTTTTTTGGATTAAAGTATCGTGATTACCTTCCTCAATAATGGCACCTCTATCAAGTACAATAATATTGTCTGCATTAGCTGCGGTGGACAAACGGTGTGCAATTATTAAAGTTGTTTTATTTTTTGAAACATTTTCTAAATTTTTTTGTATTTCTTTTTCAGTACTTGTGTCTAAAGCAGAAGTTGCCTCATCAAAAAAAAATATCTTTGGGTTTTTTAAAATCGTTCTTGCGATAGCTACTCTTTGTTTTTCTCCTCCAGATAATTTCAATCCTCTTTCTCCAACTATAGTTTCATACCCATCGGGTAAAATTGAAATAAAATTATGAATATCTGCATTTTTAGCAGCGCTAATGACTTCTTCTTTGGTAGCACTCGTATTACCGTAGGCAATGTTGTAGTAAATTGTATCGTTAAATAAAACTGTATCTTGTGGCACCACCCCTATTATCTTTCTTAAAGATTCCTGAGAGATTTTATTTATATTTGTGTCATTTATGTAAATATTTCCACTTTTTGGGCTGTAAAACTTAAATAGTAATCTACTTATTGTTGACTTACCAGCACCTGTTGGGCCTACAATAGCAACTTTTTTTCCATTTGGTACTATGAATGAAATATTTTTTATAATTGTTCTTCTTACATCGTAATCAAAACTCACATCTTTAAATTTGATCTCGGTGACGTTATTTCTTGGTAAGTCCTCCAGGTTAATTTGCAATGTAGTTGGAACTTCAAGTAAGCCAAACATATTTTCCATATCAGTTAGTGCTTGTCTAATTTCTCTATAAACAGATCCTAGCCAGTTTAATGGTTGGTATAGTTGCAGCATATACGCATTAATTACAACAAATCCACCAACATCAATATCTCCATTTTTAATACCATATGCGGACATCACTAACATGATCGTAATACCAAACATTATAATAAAAGTTTGAGCTATATTTAATAATGACAATGAATGTCTGCTCTGATTCGCGGCTAACTCGTATTCTTCTAAGGATTTATCAAGTCTATTAGATTCAAAAGATTCATTGTTAAAATATTTTACTGTTTCAAAGTTTAACAAACTATCTATCATCTTAGTGCTTACATCGTTGTCAGCTTTGTTCATTCTTTTTCTGAATATATTTCTCCATTCTGTTATTTGAAAGGTCAGGTAAGAATAAAAACCTATAGTTGCCAATGTTATCACGGCGTACCAAGGCCCATACAAATAAAATAAAATTCCAGAAACCAAAAAAACCTCAAAAAAGGTAGGCAAGATATTGAACAGTACATATCTTAAAAGAAAATCTATTCCCTTAGTTCCTCTGTCTATATATTTGGCTAATCCTCCGGTTTGTCTGTTTAAATGAAATTGAAGAGAGAGATTGTGCAAATGTTTAAACATAGTTAGTGATATTTGTCTGATGGAATGTTGGGATACTTTTGAAAATAATGCGTCTCTGATCTCGACAAATGTAAAGGCTATTATTCTTGCTACCCCATAGCCAACTATTAAAGCGACAGGAACTAACATGTATAAATTAATACCAGTGCTTAATTCAGTTAATGAATTAACAGCTCGACCTAAAAATAAAGGTGTAGTTACACTTGCTATTTTAGCCAGAACTAAAGCTAAAACAGCAAAACTAACTCTTATTTTTAAATCATTTCTTTCTTTTGGCCATAGGTAAGGAAGCAATAATTTAAAAGTTTTAATATATTTCTTATCTTCCATAGTTAATTATAGCTAAATACAAACTACTTATTTTGAGCGAATTGAACCTTGTGCCTTAATTTTTCTTAATTATTTAAGTTTATTCTTAAGTATATTGTTGACTAGCTGTGGGTTTGCAGTTCCACCAGAAACTTTCATTGCTTGACCAACAAAAAAACCAAATAACTTATCCTTACCTGATTTATATTGAGATACTTTATCTTTATTTTCTTCTAAAATTTTATCAATTAAGGCCTCTAATTCTTTAGGGTCACTTTTTTGTTTTAAACCCTTTATTTCAATTATTTTAACAGGATCACCGCCAGTATCTTTCATAACTTCAAACACTTCTTTTGCTGCTCTACCAGAAATTAAACCTGATGAAATGGAATTTATAAGACTGGCCATTTCCTTAGCTTTGATTGGAGATTCTAATATAGATATATTTTTTTCATTTAGTGATGCAAATAAATCTCCAATTATCCAATTAGTTGACAGTTTCTTATCAGCTGTTTTAATTACTTCTTCAAAAAAAGCTGCAACTTCTTTTTCTGAAACTAAAACGTTAGCTTCATAAGGGCTTAAAGAATAATCTTTTATAAAACGGTCTTTTTTTTGATCTGGGAGTTCTGGTAAATTTTTTTTTATTTTTTCAATTAAACCTTTGTCTAGGTTTAAAGGAAGTAAGTCTGGATCAGGAAAATACCTGTAGTCATGAGCATCTTCTTTAGATCTCATAGACCTAGTTTCGTTAATTTTGGTGTCAAATAATCTTGTTTCTTGAACAATTGATTTACCTGTCTCTAGAAGTTCTACTTGTCTTTTAGCTTCATATTCAATAGCCATTTGCATAAACTTAATGGAATTAACATTTTTTATTTCACATCTGGTTCCTAATTTACTGTCCCCATCTTTTCTTACTGAAACATTTACATCAGCTCTTAATGACCCTTCTTGCATGTTACCATCACATGTTCCTAGATACCTCATAATTGATCTTAGTTTTTTAACATAAGCATTAACCTCATCAGGTGATCTTAAGTCTGGTTTACTAACAATTTCCATTAACGCAATACCTGATCTATTAAGATCTACAAAAGTATTGCTTGGATCAAGATCGTGAATACTTTTTCCTGCATCTTGTTCTAAGTGTAGTCTTTCGATGCCAATTTTTTTTGATCCAGTCTTTAGGTCTAACGTTATTTCTCCCTCACCCACAATTGGGTTTTTAAATTGAGATATTTGATAGCCTTGAGGTAAGTCGGCGTAAAAATAATTCTTTCGATCAAAAACAGAATAGGAGTTAATTTGCGCGTTAATACCAAGTCCTGTTTTAACAGCTTGTTCAACACAGTATTTATTTATTACTGGTAACATTCCAGGAAAAGCACAATCTACTAAACTTACTTGTGTATTCGGCTGGGCGCCAAAGGTAGTTGAAGAACCTGAAAATAACTTTGACCTAGAAGAAACTTGAGCGTGAACTTCTAGGCCAATAACTACTTCCCATTTACCTTGAGAACCTTCGATTAGATATTTTGATTTATCTTCACTCATTGATTATTTTTCCCACCATTTAATAATATTTTGTTTAAAATTACTCTTACTTTCCATGGAAAAAGCTAAATTTAACAATGTTTGTTCTCCAAGGGGTTTGCCAATTAATTGCAGGCCTAGAGGTAAATTATTTTTATCATGGCCTATAGGAATTGATATCGCGGGCAGACCGGCTAAATTAGTAGGCACTGTGAAAATATCATTTAAATACATTGATATAGGATCATCTTTTTTTTCTCCAATCTTAAACGCAGAGCTTGGAGTAGAAGGAGTTAATATGGCATCAACTTTAGTGAATGCATTATCGAAATCACTTTTTATCAACTGTCTTACTTTTTGTGCTTTGATATAATAAGCATCATAGTAACCAGAGGACAAAACATAAGTTCCAATTAAAATTCGTCTTTTAACCTCGTCTCCAAATCCCTCAGATCTTGTATTTTCATACATCTCTACAAGATTAGAACCATTGTGTGACCTAAACCCATATTTAACACCATCGTACCGAGCTAAATTTGAAGAAGCTTCTGCAGGAGCAACTATATAATAAGTGGGTAAAGCATATTCAGTGTGTGGCAACGAAATGTCAATTATCTCCGCACCTTCTTCTTTAAGTATTTTTTTACCTTTTTCCCAAAGTTTTTCAATTTCATTTGGCATTCCATCAACTCTGTATTCTTTTGGTATGCCAATTTTTAAACCTTTAATATTATGAGTTAATTTTTTTGAATAATTTTCTTTTTTTCTATCTATTGAGGTTGAATCTTTTGAGTCAAATCCTGACATAGCCTCAAGCATCAAAGCGCAATCTGAAACTGTTTTTGTCATTGGACCTGCTTGATCCAACGAAGAGGCAAAGGCAACAATGCCCCATCTTGAGCATAGACCGTAAGTTGGCTTTAAACCAATAGTACCCGTAAATGAAGCGGGTTGTCTAATAGAGCCACCGGTATCAGTTCCAATTGTAGCTGGCGTAAGATCTGCCGCTAGTGCGCTTGCAGATCCACCAGAAGAGCCACCGGGCACCGTATTCTCTTTTACAGGGTTTATAACGTTTCCAAAAAAACTTGTTTCATTGGATGATCCCATCGCGTATTCGTCACAATTTAATTTACCTAAAAGAAAGGCTCCTTCTGACCATAGGTTACTTGTTATTGTAGATTCATAAGTAGGAATAAAATTTTCAAGCATTTTACTCCCTGCTGTAGTTCTAACTCCATTTGTGCAAAATAAGTCTTTTACAGCTAATGGTACACCGGGTAACAATACTTCATAGTTTGGTTTTGCGTCAAAATTTTTTGATTTTGTAAGAGCGTTATCAAAAGATTCTGTAATGAATGAATTAAGCTTTTTTCCTTTTTTTACATTGTTAATATAAGCATTAGTTACTTCTTCAGATTTAATTTCTTTTTTTTTTATTAAATCAACTATCTCGGTTAAACTTTTATTAGTTATATTTGACATCTATTCTATTACTTTGGGTACAATAAAAAATTCTTCATTTTTATTTGGTGAATTTTCTAGAATTTTATCTCTAATTCCTCCGTCTGTAACTTTGTCTTCCCTGGTTCTTAAACTATGGTCTAGTATTGATGTTAAAGGTTTGACTTTGTCTGTGTTAATTTTGCTTAATTTTTCAATAAAATTAAATATATTCGACAAGTCTTTAGATAAACTCTCTATTTTATTTTCATCTAAAGATATTCTAGCAAGTTTAGCAGTATGTTTAATTTTGTCTTTATCTATGGACATTTGTAATCTATGTTAATTTTAGGAAATTATTATTTAAACTTATAACATAATCATGCTGAATATTGAAGAATTTGAAAAAAAAATTGATAAAAAATCAAGATTATTGGGGGTTGACCCTGGCAAGAAACGAGTTGGCGTAGCTATCTGTGATGAAAATAAAATTGTAGCAACTCCGTACGCAACGATAATTAAAAATAACTTTTCGAGCTTCTTGGGTCAAATAAGTACAATTATTTCTGATAACGATATAAAAGGTATTATCATTGGAAATCCAATAAATATGGACGGGTCGCCAAGTCAATCCTCTCAATCAGCTAAAGATCTAGCTATAAACTTATCAAAAAATATTTCCATACCTATCACTATGTGGGATGAAAGACTTTCTAGCCGAGGTGCTTTTAATTTGTCTAATGATTTAAACGTTAATACGAGCAAAAAAATAAGTAAACTTGACGAAAATTCAGCGGCTTTTATTCTTCAGGGTGCGCTGGACTTTTTAAATAGAGAAATTACTTGATATCATAATACAAAAGGCCTATAGAGTTTATTTTAATGGCAGTTAAAAAAAATACTTTAGCTATTAAAGACCAACCCAAACATTTATTAGGTATTCAAAATTTATCAGTTCAAGAAGCTAAAAATATTCTTGAAGAAGCAAAAATTTTTATTAAGCTAAATAGAAGTGCTTCAAAAAAATCAGATATTCTGAGTGGTAAAACTCAAATTAATCTATTTTTTGAACCATCAACAAGAACCCAGAGTTCTTTTGATTTAGCGGGTAAAAGATTAGGTGCCGATGTAATGACTATGAACGTTGCAAATTCAGCTCTTAAAAAGGGTGAAACCCTAATGGATACAGCAATGACTTTAAATGCTATGCACCCTGATATAATTGTAATAAGACACCAAGATTCTGGAGCGCCAAATCTACTTTCTCAGAAAGTTAATTGCACAGTTATTAATGCTGGTGATGGTTGGAGAGAACACCCCACGCAAGCATTATTGGATGCTCTTACGATAATTAATAGAAAAGGTAAAATTGAAGGTCTAAAAATTGCAATTTGTGGAGACATCCTTCATTCACGTGTTGCGAGATCTAATATTTATTTAATGAATATGTTAGGAGCTGAAGTAAATGTCATTGCACCAAAAACATTAATGCCAAAATCAATTGAAAGACTTGGTGTTAAAAGTTTTACAGACATGAAAAAAGGATTAGACGGATGTGATATTGTAATGATGTTAAGACTTCAAAATGAACGTATGCAGGGATCTTTCTTGCCGTCAAAAAGAGAATATTATGAATTTTATGGCCTAACACCGGAAAAATTAAAATTTGCAAATAAAGATGCTTTAATAATGCATCCAGGTCCTATGAACAGAGGTGTTGAAATAGATACAAAGCTTGCAGACGATATAAATGTAAGTCTTGTTAAAGAACAAGTTGAATTGGGAGTTGCGGTAAGGATGGCTTGTTTAAAAATGTATTGTAAAGATTAAATGACTGAAAAAATTTTAATTAATGCAAGAATTATAGATCCATCTCAAGAAATGGATGAGAAAGGTTCTGTTGTAGTTGACAAAAATGGTAAAATTAAATCAATTGGAAAAGACGTAAAAAAAACAGATGCCTCACCTTCTGCAGAAATAATTGATCTTAAAAACAAAATATTAATACCTGGTATTGTTGACATGAAAGCGTTTGTTGGTGAGCCAGGCTACGAATACAAAGAAAATTTTAGAACATTAAGTCACGCAGCTTTGGCTGGTGGTGTAACATCTATAGTTACAATGCCTAACACTAAGCCTCTTATTGATAATGTTTCAATGGTCGATTTTATAATAAGAAGAGGAAGAGACAAAGCATCCGTTAATTTATTTCCATCAGCCACACTAACAAGAGAAACAGAAGGAAAACAAATGACGGAATTTGGTCTACTTTCTACTAAAGGCATAGTTGGGTTTACAGATGTTGTTAAAGCAGTTCAGAGTACAGAGACAATGGCCAAAATAATGGACTATGCTTCGGACATTGGGGTGCTGATTATGCAACATGCAGAAGATTATGAACTATCAAAAAATGGCTGTATAAATGAAGGAGAGGTATCAACCCGGCTTGGGTTGCAAGGGATATCCTATATTGCTGAAAAAATAATTATTGAAAGAGATCTTTCCTTATTGAATGAGTTTCCGTGCAGGTATCATATAAATCAAATCTCATCGAAAGAATCTTTAGAAGTAATTAAAAGAAATAAAGAAAGTGGATTAAATTTTACTGTTGGAGTCTCTATAAACAATCTTTCTTTAAACGAAAATGATATTGGAGATTTTAAAACCTTTTTAAAAGTTTCTCCTCCTTTAAGACTTGAAGATGACAGACTCGCTTTGGTTCAAGGAGTAAAATCTGGATTAATTGATGTTATAGTTTCAGACCATACGCCAGAAGATGAGGAGGGAAAAAGGCTTCCGTTTGCACAAGCAGCTACAGGGGCTATTGGTATAGAAACATTGTTGCCACTTGCTCTTGAAATGCACCACAATGAATCGCTGTCTTTGAAAAAAATAATAGAAACATTAACAATCAATCCAGCTAAAATTTTAAAAATTAATAAAGGCACATTAAAAAAAGGATCTGATGCAGACATGTGTGTTTTTGATCTTGAAGTACCATGGATTATAAAGGGAGACTTTCTTAAATCTAAGTCTAAAAATACCGCCGTGGAAGAAAGGAAAGTTCAAGGTAAAGTTCTTATGACTTTTTTAAATGGAGAACTTGCTTTTAAATCCTAGTGATTACAGAATTAATATACATATCAATCTATTCATATATATTAGGTTCAATACCTTTTGGTTTACTGCTAACAAAAATTTTTCTTAAAAAAGATATTAGAAACATAGGCTCTGGAAATATTGGAGCAACTAATGTGTTGAGAGCAGGTAAAAAATCTTTAGGGATAGCAACACTTTTATTAGACGCATTAAAAGCATATGCTTCTGTTTTAATGACATTAAACTTTGCACCAGATTATATTTATCTTTCAGCTCTTTTGTGTTTTCTTGGTCATGTTTATCCGATTTGGTTAAAATTTAATGGTGGAAAAGGAATCGCTGTGTATCTAGGTGTTCTTTTTGCTTTTTCGATTTATCTTGGGCTTATTTTTATAGTTAGCTGGGTATTAATTTTATACATTTCAAAATACTCCTCTTTATCATCACTAATCTCATCAGTGATAATTTTATTGTACTCCATTACTTTAAATAACTTTAATATGAGTCTATTTTTCTTTATAATTTTTACTATGGTTACTTACACCCACAGAGAAAACATATCTCGTATTAAAGGGAAGACAGAAAATAAAACCAATTTTTAATAAGCTTTTTTAATAAAGATTAGTTATATTTAACCAATCTATATGAATTTAAAAATAAATGTTTAAATGAATCTAGTTATTGTAGAAAGTCCTGCGAAAGCTAAAACAATAAATAAATATCTTGGAAAAGATTATGTAGTTTTAGCAAGCTATGGTCACATAAGAGATTTACCTTCGAGAAATGGTTCTGTTGACCCTGATAATAAATTTGAAATGTTGTGGGAAGTAGATTCATTTTCAAGAAAATACTTAAAAGAAATTACTGAGGTGGCTAAAAATTCTAATAAAATCATATTAGCAACTGACCCTGACCGTGAAGGAGAAGCAATTGCTTGGCACATCAAGGAGTATTTTGTTGAAAAAAAAATACTTAAAGATAAAATTTTAGAACGTGTTGTTTTTAATGAAATTACTAAAAATGCAATTCTTAAGGGAATTGCTAATCCTAGGCAAATAGAAGTTCCATTAGTTGAAGCCTATCTTGCGCGTAGAGCTTTGGACTACCTTGTTGGGTTCAATATCTCTCCTATTTTATGGACTAAACTTCCAGGCTCAAAATCGGCTGGAAGAGTTCAATCTGTGGCTTTAAAATTAATTACTGAAAGAGAGCATCAGATTGAATTATTTAAACCTGAAGAATATTGGACATTAATTTCAAATTTTATAAACATAAACAATGAAAATATTATTTCTAAATTAACATTTTTTGGAGGAGCTAGAATTGAAAAATTTTCGTTTAGAAATAAGGCCGAAATCGACAAGGCGATCAACATAATTAACAAATCAAAGTTCAAAATTAAAGATATTAATTCTAAAGTTCATAAAAGAAATCCTCTTGCACCATTTACTACATCTACGCTGCAGCAAACTGCTTCTAATAATTTTGGGTTTGGTACTTCTAGAACCATGCAAATTGCACAACGACTTTATCAGGGCATAGAAATAGATGGAGAAACTACCGGTCTGATCACTTATATGAGAACAGACGGAACTCAAATTTCTAAAGAAGCTATTACTGAATTCCGTGATTTAATTACAAAAGATTTTGGTAAAGAATACCTGCCAATTATTCCAAACACATATGAAGGTAAAAAAGCAAAAAATGCTCAAGAAGCCCACGAAGCAATTAGACCTACTGATATAAAAAGAAAGCCAAGTCATCTAAAAAAATATATCAACTCTGATCAACTTAAGCTTTATGAATTAATCTGGACTAGAGCTTTATCTTCACAAATGAAGTCAGCAGAATTCAACAGAAATAGCATTCTTATTGAATCTATAGATGAAGATATTAATTTTAAGGCAAACGGTTCTGTTGTTAAATTCGATGGGTTTTTAAAGGTTTACAAAATTAATGAAACTGACGAAGATGCTAAAAATATTTTACCAGAATGTACTGTAGGCGATAATGTTAACATCTCAAAACTTGTTGACGAGCAACACTACACTGATCCAGCTGCGAGGTATTCTGAGGCTAGTTTGGTAAAAAGAATGGAAGAACTTGGTATTGGTAGACCATCAACTTACGCTAGTATTATTTCAGTATTATCAACAAGAAGTTATGTGGAGATGGTTAATAAACGATTTCACCCTACGGACAGAGGTAAATTAATCTCTGCATTCTTAGAGAAACTATTTACTAAATATGTAGATTATAATTTTACTGCAAAACTAGAAAATCAGTTAGATGAAATTACAAGCGGTAAAATTAATTGGGTTAAGGTCTTGGAAGATTTTTGGAAAGATTTTTTTATAAATGTAAATTCTGTTAAAGAAAAAAAAACGCGCGAAGTTTTGGATCTATTAAATGAAAGCCTTGGAAATATAATTTTTGAAAAGAATGACAAAGATTTAATAGATCGAAAATGTAAAATCTGTAGTAATGGAGAGCTAAGTTTAAAAAATAGCTTTAGAAGTGGTGTGTTTATTGGATGCTCAAATTATCCTGATTGTAAATTTACCAGGCCGTTATCAAAAACAAAAACTGCAGCACAATATAATTTAATAGAAAAAAAGCTAATCGGACAAAATGAGTTTGGAAAAGACATCTATTTAAAAAATGGAAGATTCGGTCCCTATTTACAATACGAGAAAGAATTAAAGGTTGAGTTAAAAATTCCCAAGAAGAAGAAAACAAAAGAAGATAACAATGTGAGAAATATTTCTATACCTAAGGGTATAAACGTAGATAGTGTTGAGCTAAATAGAGCAAAATTTTTATGCTCATTACCTAAAGTTCTTGGACAAAACCCTGAAACTGGAAAAGATATAACTTTAAATACAGGTAGGTTTGGTCCGTATTTAAAATATGAAAATAAATCAGCAAGACTTGAAAATGTAGAAGAAATATTTTCTATAGACATAAATAGAGCCATTGCACTAATAGCTGACGCAAAACCTGGAAGAATATCTGCCTTAATAATAAAGGATTTAGGTATGCACCCAGGTGATAAAAAGCCAGTAAGAATTATGAAAGGTAAATTTGGTCCCTATGTAAAGTACAAGTCATTAAATGTAACAATACCGAAGGACAAAGACCCAACAGAAATAACAATTGAGAAAGCATTAATATTAATAGAAAAAAAGAAAGAGTATGATAGAAGCAAGAAAATTAAAAAAAGGAAAAAAAAATGAAAAATATACTATTAATTATTACTATGACGTTGTTTTGTACGAGCTACTCATTTTCAGCTGCTAAAATAAGTGAATGTGATAAACTTACGGGTATACTAAAAACAGGTGCAAAGATTGACTGTCAATTAGCAGAAAAAAGAGCTTTGAATAAATCTAAAGGAACTGATCTAGGTCAAAAATCTAAAAAAGGTGTGTCTGCAATAAAAAATACCATAGAAAAACTAGAAAAGAAGAAAAAAAAATTTGATGAAGAAAATAGTACATTGATGAAAATGTTTAAAAAAAAATGAACAATAATGAAAGATTTGAGGCTTTAAACTTAACGTTACCAGATGCGCCAAGTCCAGTTGGTTCTTATGTTGCTTATAAAAGAACAGGAAATCTATTTTTTATAAGCGGTCAAGTTTCATTTAAAACAAACGGAGATCTTATTAAAGGTAAAGCAGGATCTGACTTAACGTTAGCACAAGCTCAAGATGCAGCACAAGTTTGTGCTATTAATATTATATCACAAATTAAATCCGCATGTAATGGAGATCTCAACAAAGTAATGAATTGTATAAAGATTACTGGTTTTGTTAATTCAAGTGATGACTTTATAGATCAACCGAAAGTTATTAACGCGGCGTCTGAATTGCTTGTGAAAGTTTTTGGTGAGGGCGGAAAACACTCTAGAGCAGCTATAAGTGTTAACTCTTTACCTTTAGGTGCAGCTGTAGAGATAGAGGCAATTTTTGAAGTTGTATAAAGCTATCTACCGATTGAAAAATAATTTATTTTCTTTTTCTTCATATCGTCAAGACTATAAA
>Ga0308001_10001051_pt1 | contig 12619 bp, 13 predicted proteins | sample Neamet5_FD_203167 | JGI IMG/M metagenome (GOLD analysis project Ga0308001, IMG submission 203167) | Marine microbial communities from water near the shore, Antarctic Ocean - #5 | ecosystem: Environmental > Aquatic > Marine > Unclassified | place: Southern Ocean | collected 2014-06-04
GGAATAGGGCTAGACCACCTCTATTCACGTATCAAATCCAAGCCGCAGCTTGCCGCGGATCTCGCTGAGTGGCGTCCATTATTGAGTTCATAGATTTAAGCTATACGCTCAATCTGATATTTGTTTAATGGCGCCCTACAGATCATTCTTCCTTACGAGCAGGCTTTATGCACCTTAGAATCGCTTGAACTTTCTCTGTGCGGTGGAGGTCCACATGTGTGACCAGCTATATTGGCGCGGACCGCTTCTTATTTATAGGGAGAACGCTGTGAAATCCTCTGTACCTTTTAGCTTTATAGTCTTCTGTAAGACCTATACCTACCCCAACGAAAATTTGAAAGTTGTGCAAACACCGGCATGGTCAAGTCCTTCAATGCTTGGCTATTCCAAAATGGACTTATAGCTCGCTAGCGCAATTTCTACGTGTTCCCGGAGCAAACGCTTGGCAGCCTTCTGGTCACGGTCCAGCGCGGCTTGCATCAACAAACTGTGGTGTTCAGGGGCAAGTGCACGTTGTAGTGCTTCCAATGTTTCTGAAGAGTGATTGTCAGGCCCCTTTGGGTTGATCACGGCTGGATGAAACAACAACGCTTGATGATGACGATTCAGCTGCAAGAGGGTCGTGTCGTGGAACTTTTTGAGCCATGAAGATCGTCCCGCGGCAAGAAGGCCTTTGTGGAAGCCATCATGGACACTGGCCCAACGCTCACGATCTTCTATCGTGTCAGATCCAATAGGCTGGGGCGTCCGCATAAGCCTATGATGAGCAGCAATAAGATTGCTTTCCCACTCAATGTCGCCATGCGTGATAGAGTCCTCTAGAAGCCTTTCCTCAATAGAAAGACGAGCGTCTTCTAGATCTTTAAGCTCTGCCAAAGACACGGGCGCGACGCGCCACCCACAATTTTCGCCGGCAACCGCCAGACGTTTTTCTTCAAGACGTGCCAAAGCCTCGCGCACGGGTGTCGCACTAATATTTAGAGACTTGGATAGCGTCGCCACCCGCAGTGGCGCGCCGGGCGGTGTGGAGCCGTTTAGGATTAATCTTTCGATTGCCTCAAAGGCGTTCTCTGTTTTTTCGACGGCTCTCATTGGCCTTGAATAACATATATGTTTTGTTATAACAACGATGAATTAATTATTCATGTGTGGAAAATTATGTCGCAAACAACAGCCGAAATGCAAAAAGCCGCGGGTTCAAGTCTTTACCGGAAGAGTCGGTTCGACATGCCAGAACAGCTTATTTACTTAGATGGGAACTCACTTGGTCCATTGCCAAGCAATGTGCCGGCAAAGCTGGCTAATGTCGTGCAACGTGAGTGGGGCGGTTCGCTTGTGCGTGGCTGGTCCAATGACGGCTGGTTTGATCTACCACACGATGTGGCGCGCAAGTTGGAGCCACTGATTGGGGCCGAACCCCAGTCCGTCGCCGTTGGGGACTCAACCTCGATCGCATTGTTTAAAGTGCTCGGGGCTGCGCTGAAGCTGATTGGAACGCGCCGGTGTATTTTGTCTGACTCTGACAACTTCCCTACCGATCTTTACGTGGCAGAAGGAATCGCGAAACTGATCGAAGACGGTTTCCATGTGAAGTCGCTCCCTACAGATGAGGTTGAAACGGCAATCGGTGATGACATTGCGGTGGTTATGTTGACCGAAGTCGATTACCGCACTGGCCTTCGTCGCAACATGAAACAAGTCACTGAAATGGCACATGCCGCCGGTGCACTTGTTATTTGGGATTTGGCCCATTCTACGGGGGCTGTTCCAGTCAACTTGGCAGATTGCAACGCAGACTTTGCAGTGGGTTGTGGTTACAAATTTCTAAACGGTGGTCCGGGCGCGCCAGCTTATCTTTATATTTCGCCGCGTCACAACGATGCTGTGACGCCGGTCATCTCAGGTTGGATGGGTCACTCAGATCCGTTTGCTTTTGATTCAGCGTTCACTCCAGCGCGTGGCGTACAAAAAATGCAGACTGGCACGCCGTCAGTGCTTGCTCTTACAGCGCTAAGTACAGCCTTGGAGCTGTTTGATGATGTGGACATGACTGCATTGTATGAGCGTGCTCAACAGCTAGGTGATATGTTCATTGCCGAAGTGGAGAAGCGGTGCCCCGATCTGGTGTTAGCATCACCACGCGATGCCACTGTCCGCGGCAGCATGGTTTCGTTCCGTCATCCAGAAGGGTACGCGATCATGCAGGCTTTGATTGACCAAAATGTCATTGGAGATTTCCGTGCACCAGACATTTTACGATTTGGCATCACACCACTTTACCTAACAGAAGCAGACTCTGTTAAGGCGGCCGAAGCTTTAGAAAAAGTGTTGAATGAAAAGCTCTGGGACGACGAACGATTCCGCGTTCGCGGCGCGGTAACTTAGGCATCTGGGAAGGTATTCAAAATGGATCAACGTATTGCAGTTGTCACTGGCGCGGCCGGTGGGATGGGTCGCGCGATAGTCGACGCCCTGCTTAGGGATAACGTCAAATGTTATGGCTTCGACATAGCCCTCGAAGGCTTGAAAGAAATGGGAAGCACTCTCGGTTCCGAATTCGTTGGTATGGAGGTTGACCTGACGAGTTCAGAGCAGATTCTTTCCGCATTCAGTAAAATTGAGGCCGCTGAAGGTGGCGTTGATATTCTGGTGAACAACGCGGGCACCTGTTTCATGTCTGACTTTCCTGATGTTCCTGTGGCCGAATTTGAACTTCAGATGAAGCTCAATTTTGATTCAGCGTTTCATTGTTCACAGGCAGCAATGAAGCTGATGGAGGGCCGAGCGGGCGTTCGAAAAATCGTCAATATATCTTCCAATGGTGCCTATAATTTTGAGTCGTTTGATCCACCGCACTATCGAGCCAGTAAGGCCGCGATGGACAGCCTGACCAAACATCTGGCGCGCACTTTTGCGCGTGACAAGATCTCGGTCAATTCGATTGCACCTGCGATGACGGATACGCCACTCTGTGATGTATTAAGTGCGGAAGTCCTTGCCGAGGCAGTCGCAAAGATGCCGCACGGGCACCAGATGAAGCCCTCAGAAATCGCCGAATGGGTCCGCTTTTTGATATCTCCCGCTGGAGACGTCTCCAGCGGGAACATTATTATCTTAAACCAGGGTCGCGATGTTCATTAGGAATAAAATTCTGGTGTTTTGCGCAACGTGGGCCATTGTTCAGGGGAGTGTCCAAATATGATAAATGCCTCAGTATCTTTGGTCCGATCCATCAGTCGCACAAAGTTCTTGCGTGCGAGCTCCTCGTTCCAAGAACCACCAAAGCCGTCATTGATTTCAGAGGGCCGCGAAATCGCGTCACTGGTCAAAAGAACAGGGCCAGTTTCGGGCAAATCAAGTTCGATTGAGATTTGGCCTGGCGCATGTCCTGGTGTTTGCAGAATGCGGAGGCCCGGTGCGATTTCTGTATCTTCATCCAGAAGCAGATATTCGCGATCAGGCCATTCCATCGGCTGGGCATCTCCCCAGTATAGTGGCCTATCAAGGGTGCGTTCGGCACGTGACATCAAGATTGGGCAATCTGGAAAATCAGCAAGACCTCCAACGTGGTCGATGTGTGTGTGGGTCATGATTAGCAGATCAATGTCGGATACTTCAACGCCGCTCAACGCCAATTGTTCTTTGGGGAAGTTGACCGGGTCAAGCTTTAGAATATCGCCAAACTTATCCATACCATCTTCAACAGAGGAGCCATGCGGATCAGCAGCGTATTTACGGTGATATCCCGTATCCACTAAGATCTTTTGTCCCGCACTCGTGTGGATCAAAAATCCACAAATTCCGATGATACGACCATTGGCATGGACCTGGAATAAACCAAAGTCCAAGACGTGTAGTTTTGTCGGCGAGCCTTTTATGTAACTAACTGTTTTCATTTATTTTTCCCTCTCTAACGCTATCAATCATAGGTGCACCATGAAAGTCAAGATACACACCCTTTTCAAGTATTTGCTCGAAACTACCGAAGCAGAACCCGAAGCAATTGTCGGGTATTCCCTGTCCCAATCGCCCAAGCTTGGCGAGTTTATGGACGACCTCGATCCAGAGCTTTTGCTGGATTGGAACAGCATTGATTTCCGGGGCCTTCCAGCGCTGCGTGGGCACATCCTGCGTGAAGCAGGGCTTGATGGTCTTTGTGAGCCAAGCGACGTGTTTGTGACCGCCGGTACGGCGGAAGCGAACTATCTGGCTATGATGCAGCTGCTAGGACCTGAAGATGAAGTAATCATCGAAACACCAGGCTGGCCACAGACTGGTGTGATTTCAAAAGCGATCGGCTGCACACAGCGTTATGTTGAACGCAAAGAAGCTGACGACTGGGTCTTCCCAATGGATCAACTGGAAAAAGCCATCAACAAAAACACGAAAATGATCTTTGTGACGAACCCGAACAACCCGACTGGTCAGCGGTTTTTGGCGGCCGAACTTCAACAGCTGGTTGACTACGCCCGTAGCGTGGATGCGTGGCTGGTCGTTGACGAAGTTTATGCCGGACTTGAATGGGAAGGTGGCCCACGTGCGGCTTCTGTTGCTGGCATGTATGACAAAGGGATCACGACCGGTAGCGTCTCCAAGGCGCTTGGCCTTCAGGGGCTGCGGTGTGGTTGGTTGATCTGTAAAGACAAAGACCTGATCATGGATGCGATCATCTTGCGCGAAAACTCGAGCGAGCTGATGAACGTGATGGGTGAAGCGATTGCTGAAATCGCCATGCGTCCCGAACGGTACAAGGCATCAATGGTCAAGGCGCGTGCAGATGGGCTCACCAATCTTGAAGTGCTGGACACGTTTGTGAAAGGTCACCCGCGCCTGTCTTGGGTTCGCCCGAAGGCTGGATTGATCGGATTGGCGAAGCTTAGCGATGGTATCAACAGTGCCGATTTTGCGCGCAAGCTGCTCGCGGCCCCCTATAAGACGTTCTTGATGCCGGGCATTGCGTATGATCAGCCAAACCATATCCGTATCGGGTGTGGCGGCGGCGCAGAAGTGAAGCTTGATGTAGGCCTCGCTCGCCTTGGCAACTTGCTGACCAAGTGGTAGCGCGCCCACAGACGAACATCTATCGCCCCCAGATCATGTCAGACGGTCTGGGGGCGGTATGTGAAGACGGATAAGTGAGCCATCTGCGCCTGCATATGACCTTTTTTTTTGATGGAGTTATTATGATGGAGCGGGTGGATTACGTTGTGGCGCTTAGTTGGCTTCTGTCTGAAGACCGGGTCGCACGCCAAGTCCCATCGACGCATCGATAACCGCGCCGTGCATGACCTGTGCAAGATCCGTTGCAAGGAAGTGCACCACGCTGGTGATGTCCGCGGGCTTGATAAGACGCCCTTTAGGAAGACGTTTTTCAAATACCACGCGTTCTTGTGACGTCATTTTTGACAACGTACTGGCCTGAAACATTGGCGTGTCCGTTGCACCGGGGCATACAGCAAAGACATTGACGGGACTGTGCACCGTTTCCGCCGCCAGTTGGCGGGTTAAAAAGGCGACAGCGGCTTTGCTCATACCATCAGACAATCTGAAGCCTGGAAAGGCGCTGATGCCTCCTCCAACCGAACTGATATTGATTAGCTTTCGCGGCGCCATCGCCGCGTCGGCATTTTCAATATCGATGGTTTTCAGAAATTCTTTGCACAACTTCAATGTTCCATCTGCATTGATCTGCAACATTAGGCTGTCTTGAAGGCCTTCGTCATCGGTCATGTCGGTGACGGTGGCGGACCCAACAGCGGCATTGTTGACCAGAATGTCGATCGGGCCATGCTTCGTCTGGACGCTGGCCATGCACTCTTTGACGGACGCCGCATTTGCCAAACCCAGTGGATGTGCCGCGACACCTTCCAAATTAGGGAAGGCGTCCAGCACTGTCTGAGCGGTTTCTATACCCGGTATAAATGTGGTTACGACGGTCGCGCCGAAGGCATGAAGCCGTTCAACACAAGCGCGCCCGATACCACCCATCCCACCGGTGACCAACGCGACACGACCACCAAGTCGAAAGGGCGCAAGCAATGGATCAATCGTCAATTGCCCACCCTTGTGTGGGTCTTTTCCGGGATCAACCCATGAGGGGCAAAGCGCATGACCAAGATCAGTATAAGCCCCATTACAACATAACGTAGGTACGCCGCGCTTTCCTCGATCACATCCCTTGCCGCGCTGCCTTCTGTCAGGTTTTCAGCTAAAAGGCCTGCAACCCAAGCGCCGCCTGTTTCGGCTTGAATCCAAGCAAACCAGATCACGAACGCCCCTAAGATTGCGCCACGATAGTTTCCTGAACCACCCACGATGACCATAATCCAGATGATGAACGTGAAGCGTAAGGGTTGATATGAACCCGGTGTAAATTGCCCATCTAGTGTCACAAGCATCGCACCACCAATTCCAACGATTGCAGAGCCCAACACAAACGCTTGGCGATGACGCCCTTCGACATCTTTCCCCATGGCCATTGCGGCATCCTCGTTGTCGCGGATCGCGCGCATCATCCGTCCCCAAGGTGCCCGTTGCAGCGTTTCTGTCAACCAGTAGACCAGCGCGAGGACGACCAAGAAGAGCCCAGCATAACAGAGCTTCACAACGATAGAGCTCATGTCGCGTGCTGACATATCCATGGAGGTTGCGAGGTTTTGAATCCATTCAAGCGCTCGTATGTCGACCTCATATGGAACGGGTCTTGGCAGGCCGGAAATGTTCTTAACACCGCGTGCCAACCAATCTTCGTTTTTCAGGACAGCCACAACGATTTCGGAAATACCAAACGTTGCAACAGCCAAATAGTCTGTCCGCAAAGATCCGGTAAGCTTCGCGACAGGCCAAGCGACTAAGCCTGCCAAGAGCGCGCCGCCAAACCATGCGACGGGCGTCGGCAAGCCAAGTCCACCAATGTTCCCGTATTTGACAGCATCAAAGCCTTCGATTGCAGCCACAGCCGGAAAAAAGAACCGCTGGGTTATATAAAAACCGACGACTACAATTCCGAACAGGATCATCCAACGATATTGCGCGTCATTGAAGTACCCTTTGGCGAAAATATAAGCGATCACGGTGACGAGGGCCGTTACGAAAGCAACAAGTAGACCCGGCCCACCAAGGCTCCACGCTTCGGTCACGGGGGGTGCGCTAAATAGAACAACGGCAAGACCGCCAAGGGCCGCAAAGCCCATCGTCCCTACATTAAACATACCGGCAACGCCCCACTGAACGTTCACGCCAATACTCATAACAGCTGAAATGACGCAAAGGTTGAAAATTGTCAGTGCCAACTGCCAGCTTTGAAAGACGCCGACTAAGATCAATAGCAGTGCCATTCCCAAAAAAAGGAGAATATCTCTATGACGCGTGATCATCGTTGTGACCCTCCCATTAAGCCACTGGGTTTAAACAACAGCACCAAGACTAAGATTGTAAACGAAACGGCAAATTTGTATTCTGTTGAGAGAATTTGCATCATACTTGTCGGTTCTAAGTCTGCCGGAAGAAGGTAGGAAAAGAACCGTTTCCAAGCAAAAGTTAGTCCAATCTCAGAGAATGCAATGACGACTGCGCCCACGATGGCACCTACTTGGTTTCCTAAGCCGCCGACAACAGCTGCCGCAAAGACTGGCAACAACAACTGTTGGAAAACAAATGGGCGGTACCCTTTGTCGAGCCCAAACAACACGCCGCCGAGGGTCGCGAGAACAGCCACCAAGATCCACGTTATAAATACGATCCGTTCGGGATCGACGCCGGAAAGCAACGCAAGATCGCGGTTGTCAGAATAGGCCCGCATGGATTTGCCTGTTTCGGTATTTTTTAGAAACCAGAACAAAACGCTACAAATAAAAATAGCAATGATGATGGTCAGCACAACCGTGTTTTTAATGACGAGCGCTTCGGCAAGGCCAGACCACTCCTTGAATTCGCGCGCCGTCACTAAGAAGCGTTCACCGTCATCGATGATGCGTCCTTTGGGGCCTACGAGCAGACGCGTCATGCCGTTAATGATCAGCATAATTCCAGACGATAGGATCATAAAAATTTCAGGCTTAGCGTTCCTGCGACGGAAATGCCGGTACACCATGCGATCTGAAAGGATAAGGAAAATTGCGGTCAAAACAATCGCGAATGGCAACGCCAAAAGGGCGGTCGGGAGGAAACCAAAGCTAATTCCCAACTGTTGAAACCACAGGGTGACAATAATGCAGAACGCAGTGCCAAGGGACATAGTTTCGGCATGTGCAAAGTTTGAAAACCGCAGAACACTGAAAATGAGCGTGACACCCATCGCACCAAGGGCCAATTGGCTCGCATATGCCAAACCGGGTAAAATCATCAAGTTCGTGAGGTGGACGAGGGCGTTGAGAATATCGGTCATGAATGTGCTCCAAGAAATGAGCGCCGCGTTTCAGGGTCATTCAAAAGATCTTGTCCACTACCTGTGAACCGGTTGCGTCCTTCAACGAGGACATAGCCAATATCAGCAACTTCAAGTGCAGATGCAGCGTTCTGCTCGACTATAAGAACTGCCAAGCCAAGTTCGGCGACACCTCTGATTTTCTCAAACATTTCATCCATGACGTTCGGACTAACGCCAGCTGTTGGTTCATCAAGCATAAGCGCGGTAGGACGTGTCATAAGGGCGCGTCCCATTGCAAGTTGCTGACGTTGACCGCCAGATAATTGCCCCGCGATTTGGTTTCTCTTTTCGGCAAGAATTGGGAAAAGGTCGAAAACCTCTTTCATCGTCTGCGCTGCTGTATCTCGACTTAAGAGCGCACCCATGTCCAGGTTTTCGCGGACAGTCATGGTCGGAAAAATGTTGTCATTCTGCGGGACTAAAGCCATTCCAGCCTTTACGCGCATTTGCGTGGGCAGGGTTGTGATGGATTTTCCGGCGAGAACAACGTTACCCGATGTCAAATTCAACATTCCAGCGATAGCCTTCATGGCGGTAGATTTACCTGCCCCATTGGGGCCGACAACAACTGCGATTTCGCCGCGATCTACGGAAATTGTGCATCCATTGAGGATAGGGCTTCCGCCGTACCCTCCAATCATATCCGTGCCTGATAAAAAGCTCATGCTGGTGATACTTTCTTGTTCGCTCGGACGCGACCGAGATAGGCGTCGATCACTTCTTCATTTTTCAAAATATCTTCGACGGAGCCTTCGGCAAGTACGCTGCCTTCAGCCATGCAATACACATGGTCACAAAGCTCGGAGACAAAATTCATATCGTGTTCAATCAGGCAGAACGTGTAGCCTTTTTCGACGTTAAGTCGGCGTACCGCTGTAATGATTGAGTTTAGAAGTGTACGGTTGACGCCTGCGCCAACCTCGTCAAGAAACACGAGGCGTGGATCGACCATCATTGTGCGGCCAAGCTCAAGCAGCTTTTTCTGTCCACCAGACAGGTTCCCTGCGAGTTCATCCGCAACGTGCGTAATTTCTAAAAAGTCTAGAACTTCGTCGGCTTTATCGCGTAAGGCGCGTTCTTGGTTGCGAATGCGGCTGGGGCGAAACCATGCATCAAAGTAGGTCTCACCAGCTTGACCGGCAGGCACCACCATAAGGTTTTCTCGAACAGTCAGCGTGGAAAATTCATGTGCAATTTGGAAGGTCCGTAAAATTCCTTTGCCAAAGAGTTGATTTGGAGAACATTCGGTTATGTCCTCACCATCCAAAAGTACCCGCCCATGGCTTGGCTTGTGGTAGCCAGAGATGACATTAAACAACGTGGTTTTTCCAGCGCCGTTGGGGCCGATCAGACCAGTAATAGCACCTTTACGGAGACCCAGCGACACGCCATCAATTGCTTGCACCCCGCCAAAGTTTTTGCTGAGATTTTGAACGCTCAAAATCTCTTTGTCACGATTTGTCACGACCAAACGACTTTCTAATCTTGGGAAGCGGAAGGGTGCGACTGAAACTGATCGCACCCTGATTGCTTGATTAGTCGTCTGCGCCAAGAAGGCGGAGCGTTTCAAAAGCACCATCACGGCTTTCGAATTCACGGAACGTGCCTGCCGACTCACCGTTGCCGATCAGTTCAACAGCTGATCCACCAACGTAATCGATGTCGCCGCCATCTGCCAGGATTTGCAAGCCTTTTGCAAGTTCACCCGGGTAGATCAATTCACCCGGAGCATTTGCGACGTCCATAACGCTGCTAGCATAACCTTCTGTCGAGCCGTGCGCCTGCATCGCGAGGATGAGCAGGGCTGTTGAGTCGTAGGCTTCGCGAACAAAGGAGCTGTCGGCCTTAATGGCAGCTTTCTCAGCAATCGCTGTAAAGCGTTCAGCGCCGTCGCCGGTGGCCCAAGGCACTATGCCAAAGAAGTTGAGGTCAGAGCCGAAGTTTTTGATGATGATTTCACTATGCATGCCGTCGCCTCCAGCAAACTGATCAAACCCACCTATGTCGAGGGAGGCGCGAATGATGCCACTAGCGCCTTGATCGGCGTAGCCGAGAAGAACCAGCAGATCGCCACCCGCAACGGAAAGTGCAGAGGCTTCTGCCGTGTAATCTGCTTTGCCATCTTCGTGCGGTGCAACCAGAGTTACAGCGCCTCCGGCCTGCTCATATGCCGCTACGAAGCTGTCGGAAAAGCCCTTGCCGTAGTCATTGTTGGTGTAAGAAACAGCAACATTTTTCACGTCACGGTCCAAAAGCACAGTGGCAAGCAGTTCGCCTTGGCGCAGATCAGACGGTGCTGTGCGGAAGAACAGACCGTTGTCTGTGTCTGCCGACAACGCAGGGGACGTCGCGGATGGCGAAATCATGACGAGGTCATTCGGAACAGCAACGTTGTTCAAGACCGCCATGGTCACACCAGAACAAGCGGCGCCCATAAGACCGACAATTTTTTCTGAGCTTACGAGGCGTTCAGCAGAAGCGGTTGCCGCACTAGAGTCGATGCAGGTGCTGTCGCCGCGCTTGCCAGAGATCGTTTGGCCACCAAGAAACAGACCGCTGTCCGAGGCTTCTGCGATAGCAAGCTCTGCGGAGGCACCCATTTGGGGCGTCAGGGACTCGACTGGTCCAGTGAAACCTAGCAAGATTCCGATTTTAACGTCTTCAGCAATCGCTGCTGATGCTAAGCCGCATAACGCAAGCGCCGCGACGGATGATTTCAAAGTGTAGTTCATTTTAACTTCCCTATTGTTATTGTCTTTTTGGAGCGGTTTTCACATCTCCTTATACTTGTCAGATATTGTTCACAGCATCTGATCTGATTTGCAAGCTTTAATCAGAAATGAACAATTCGATTGAACCCCCCGCTTTTTAGGTTATCGTTGCCACATGACAGTAAACCTCAAATCACCTCAAACTGAACTCGCCTATCAACGCCTGAAATTGGGCCTTGTTTTTGGTCACTTACCTGCCGGAAAAGCGCTTCGTCTTGAAGCCTTGCAGAGTGATCTTTCTGTAGGGGCTACCCCTTTGAGACAAGCGCTCAACAAGCTTGAAATTGAGCGATTTGTTGAGTTGCGCCCAAACAAGGGGTTCTTTGCAACACCCTTAACTGTTGATGATTTTGCTGACATAACGTTTTCGAGACAGGTGATTGAACGCGCATTACTGACGCGTGCTATTGAGCGGGGTGACGATGAGTGGGAGGCCCGTTTGGTTCAAAGCTTTCATCTTCTTAAAAAGTGTAAGATTGATCTGAATCTTAGAGAATTTGAAAAGATCAAAAAATGGAACAACCGGCACGTCGCATTTCATACAACCTTGTTAAGTGGATCGGGTTCTCGCAGCTTGCTTGCTACTTATTCAGGTCTGTTTGAGCACATCCAGCGCCACCAAATGGCATTGATGATGCAGCCTAGAGACGAAGGAGAGAACTTGGCTAATCATGGTTACGAAACAGTTGAAACGATGAATGCTCGAACGTCTATTGATGACCATGCTCGGCTTATGGAAGCAACGCTGGACAGAGATTGTGTAATGGCGGCAGCGGTAATGGAAGAGCATATCCAGTTGACGCCACGAAAAACTATTTCGTAACCTGACAAGCATCAGAGCCATCCTTAACTTCGTGTGCAAAGAGCAAGGGCTGCAGCCAAACCTAGCCTTCAGTGGTGTGTATCTTGGAGAGCCTAAAGCAAAGCAGAAACGCTATGTGCCAACTCCAGTTGAGCTAGAAAACTGGCAAAACCCGCCAAACATTGCCCTTAGGCTAGGATTACAAAAGGTCTGCCAAGTAAAATACTAATTACTAACTGGTCACTCTATAATTCAAAACTTATTCATTCCTGAATAAAGTTTTTAGCCAATCAAAAGAGTCATATACATATTTGAATAATAGGAATGGCCCACAGCAACCGACCATCTTGGGTTACCCACAGAACATGTCCTCAAAATTAAGGCTAAATCAATGTCGTCGCGTGCGCGTAGCAAACTTCATGTCGTATTGAAAGAAAAAGGGGGGACTAATTTTACAACAAAATATTAAGTGACTGATAATACGTAATTAAATGGTTGTAAGTGGTGCCCAGAAGAGGACTCGAACCTCCACGTCCATAAGGACACTAGCACCTGAAGCTAGCGCGTCTACCATTCCGCCATCTGGGCTAATTTTGTTCCAATTTGATTAATCTTATG
>Ga0308001_10001053_pt1 | contig 12615 bp, 10 predicted proteins | sample Neamet5_FD_203167 | JGI IMG/M metagenome (GOLD analysis project Ga0308001, IMG submission 203167) | Marine microbial communities from water near the shore, Antarctic Ocean - #5 | ecosystem: Environmental > Aquatic > Marine > Unclassified | place: Southern Ocean | collected 2014-06-04
TCCGGCAAGATGTCGTAGATATTCTTTCGGCAAACTCACGCCAGCCCTTGTCACTTTATGGTGATCTGAACGGTCAAATTAATGCGATGGATCTCGGTGCGAAGCGCCTTAATGCACTCTTGGACGAATACGGGGTGCCCACGGCCCGTGGCGCCCTGATAGCACTCAAGGACAGAGCAGCCACAATGATGCGGTCGCAAATCTCAAACCTACCATCAGGCACAATCTCAGCTGAAGACTGGTTAGACAATGACGGTATCGATGACGTGCCGCTAAAGGTTGCACTTGATTTGACAATTGATGGGGACAAGATGATCCTCGACTTCACGCGCTCTTCGCCTGCGTGCCGTGGCCCAGTAAATATTTCTCGCTCGACAACAATTGCGGCCTGCTATGTGGCTCTTAAACATGTCTTTGGTGAAGTTCCTGCAAATGCAGGTGTGTTGGAACCAGTTGAGTTTCGCATAGACGAAGATTCGCTTCTATCAGTCAAAGCACCAAAGCCTGTGGGTGGCTATACTGAGACAATCCTGCGCCTAATTGATGTTGTTTTTCAGGCGATCGCACAAGTGGCTCCAAAATCTGCGATGGCTTGTGCTTATGGTACGATCAATGCTTTGTCGTTGGCGGGCCATCGGCCCAATGGTGCGCGCTGGGTAATGTTCTCGTTCTTTGGAGGGGGGCACGGTGCACATGGGACAGGTGATGGCTTGAACCATGGCAATGCCCCGATTTCTACAGCAACAATTCCACCATTGGAAATTCTCGAAGCTGCTTATCCTATAAGGTTTACTAAATGGGCACTACGGCCTGACTCTGGTGGTATTGGGCATTACCGTGGCGGACTTGGTGCGATTTATGAGATTTCACTTCTGGACAATGAGGCGGATGTTTTCCTGTTTGGTGAACGTGGAAAAGTTCCACCGCGTGGTATAGTTGGCGGTGGAGATGCAGCCACAAACCGTTTTTATTACGAGCAATCGGATGGTGAACACACGCCACCGATGGTTTCTAAGATGGTAGGCATTCATTTAGAGCGAGGTCAGCATGTGCGTCTAGAAACCCCTGGCGGCGGCGGATACGGCGACGCGCTAACGCGTTCCCCGGAGACGGTGCTGTCAGACGTTGAACAAGGTTATGTCAGTGCAGAGGCAGCACGCAGTGATTTTGGTGTGGTCTTTACAGATGCAGGCATAGTGGAACACGCGGCAACGATTGCCCTTAGAAAAGAGCGCACAGTATGAGTGGTAGAATTGTTATTGGCGTCGATGTGGGTGGTACTTTTACAGATGTCTTCGTTTATAATGAAGACACAGGGCAGGTTGAAACGACCAAGGTGCCTTCTACCCGTGGTGATCAGTCGAAAGGGTTTATCGAAGGCATTATGCGCAAAGTCGTCAATTTTGGAGACATCCGTACTGTGGTGCATGGTACTACTGTTGGCACCAACGCATTGCTGGAACGCAAAGGGGGGCGTACCGGTATTATTACCACAGAAGGGTTCCGTGATGTGCTGGAAATGCGGCGTCGTGACCGGCCAGAGACATGGGGTTTGCGTGGAGAATTTAAGCCTGTTGTATCACGTCCTGACCGAGTCGAAGTAGCAGAACGAGTGCTGGCTGATGGTACAGTTTTGCAGGTGGTTGACGCTAAAGAGGTAAAAGCTCAGGCACGCAAATTGGCTGAGGCTGGATGTGAAGCGGTTTGTGTCTTTTTTATCAACGCCTATGCAAATTCAGAAAACGAACGCATTGCTGTTGAGGCGGTACGCAGCGTATGGCCAACTTCTTATGTCACAGCAGCTACTGAGATTTTGCCTGAAATTCGTGAATTTGAGCGCCTGTCTACCGCAACCCTTAACGCTTATTTGCAGCCTGTAGTATCATCTTACCTCGATCGATTGGAGCAAGGTCTGGATGAAAAAGGGTTCGTAGGAGAATTGCTGATCGTGCAGTCTAATGGCGGGGTCATGGGCGTGGATACGGCTAAGGATTTTCCGGTACGTACGGCTCTTTCGGGACCTGCGGCTGGCGTTATTGCAGGACAAGCCATTGCCGCTGCAGCCGGTTTTGACAATATTGTAACATGTGACATGGGTGGAACCTCATTTGATGTATCGCTGGTGGCCGATGGTGCGGCCGCACTCGCGCCTCAAACAGCAATTGATTTTGGCATGGTTGTGCGCACGCCGATGATTGAAATTACCACTATTGGTGCGGGCGGTGGTTCTATTGCCAGCGTCGATGCAAGTGGCCTGCTTACTGTTGGTCCCGAGTCTGCTGGCTCTGATCCAGGACCAGTTTGTTACGGTTTGGGCAACACTCGTCCAACCGTGACAGATGCAAATCTAATCTTGGGGCGCATCAATCCTGACCGTCCAATTGGTGGTAAACTTGACCGGCTGGATGTCGATGCTGCGCGCGCTGCTATCAGATCTAATGTCTCGGATCTTTTGGACCTGAGTGAAGAGGAAGCTGCTGAGGCTATTCTGCGTATCGCAAATGCAAAGATGGCAGGTGCAATCCGGCTTGTGTCGATTGAAAAGGGATATGACCCCTCAAAATTTGCCGCGATGCCCTTTGGCGGTGGCGGTGCTTTGCATACAGGTGCTTTAATCAAAGATGTTGGTCTAGGTTCAGCCCTTGTGCCACGCTTTCCTGGTGTGACGTCTGCCTTGGGCTGTGTGGTCGCTGATACGCGCCACGATCGAGTGCAGACTGTGAATAGACTGTTGTCGGATATTGATGCGGCTGTGCTGAGCGATAATCTTCAAGTGGTAGCAAATGCGACACAGCAGGTGGTCACATCTTCCGGAACCACATTTGAACGTATTGATCGGCTATTCGAATTTGATATGCTTTATTTAGGCCAAACCCACACCGTTGCCGTTGCCGTTGATCCTAGCAAAGGCCTGACCATTAATTCAATCCAAGCGGCCTTTGACAGCGCCTATAAAGCTACCTACGGGCGCCTTTTGGATAGTATACCGGTTCGGGTGATGAACTACCGTGTTACGGTCATCGGCCGTCGCCCCGTTTTTGATATGAGTGTGTTTGCACCGGTGCAGGGAAAACCTTCAAAGGAGTGTCGTACGGGCACCCGTACAGTTTGGGCGGATGGAGCGTTCCACGAGGCTACACTTTACGATCGGCTCAGTCTTGCAGTTGGCGAACACATAGCAGGGCCAGCGATCCTTGAGCAGCCAGATACAACTATCTTTGTTGACCCAGGCCTTGCTGCTACTGTTGACGCATTCGGAAATCTTGTTATCCGCTTGGAGGGACGATCATGAATATGGACGTAAACCTAATACCGGCTCGTACTGGTCTTTTGATAGTTGATTTGCAAAATGACTTTCTACATCCAAAAGGGGCTTATGCGCGTGGTGGTCAGACCTCAGACGCAATTGCAGCACTTCCGGCCAAGGTACTCACTGTGGCCAATGCTTTGCGCAAAAAAGGTGGGTGGATTATTTCTACCCAGTTCACGTTGGTACCCGGCAAAGCAGGTGAACCGTTCATTGCGCCACACCTGAAATCAATCCGTCCATTTTTAGGAAAAGGTGATTTCCAACCAGGCTCTTGGGGGCATTCTTTGGTTGATCAACTGCAGCCTGCTGATCTAACTATCGAAAAGATAGCATACTCTGCCTTCTACCAAACTCGGATGGAATTTAGCCTGCGTAAAGCGGGTATAGACACACTCTTAGTATGTGGAATTGTTACCAATGGTGGTGTTGCCTCAACTGTGCGAAGCGCACATGTACGTGATTTCAATACGACTGTTTTGTCTGATGGTTGTGCTGCTTTTTCAGAAACAACCCACAACAGCGCGATTGCTGATCTGTCAACCGTTGGAAAAGTAATGACCTGTGCGCAGGCACGAGCTATGATTGAGGCCACCTGATGCCAGAAGTTAGTCTAGCCACTCCAACGCCAGATTTCACCGCAGATGTGGTAATCATTGGGGCAGGTGCCTCTGGCCTAACTGCAGCGCTGGCGGCCGCTGAAAATGGTTCAGAAGTTGTCGTGCTAGAACGAGATGCATCGCCGTCTGGTTCAACCTCTATGTCGTCTGGCTTCGTACCCGCACCGGGCACGCGTTTTCAGCATGCAATAGGTGTTACTGACGATACTGCAGAACTTTTTTTTAGTGATTTAAAGGCTAAAACTTATGGGCAACTGGACGAACGATTGGCCCGACTGGCAGCAGAAAATATTGCACCAGCAATGGAATGGCTGGCCGATAGATGTGGAGTAGAGTGGCACGTACTTGATGATTTCCTATACCCTGGCCATGCGCGTCATCGAATGCATGCAGTGCCTGAAAAAACAGGAGCAGCTTTGGAGGCACGGCTTTTGGCTGCTGCTGCTGAAGCGGGTATCACCATCGTTACAGAGGCGCTCGCTGAAACGCTTTTCTTTGATGAGGCAGGCAAAGCCGTGGCCGTTGGGCTTAAACGACCAGGTAATACAACGGAGGTAATCGGATGCGGAAACCTTATCCTTGCTTGTAACGGTTATGGGGGTAACCAGCAGTTGGTGGCAGAACATATTCCGCAGATAGCAGGGGGGCAATACTACGGGCATGCAGGTAATACTGGTCATGCTTTAACGTGGGGAGAAGCACTTGGTGCAGAAATAAAACATCTCTCTGGTTATCAGGGGCACGGATCGCTGGCACATCCCCATGGTATCCTGATTTCATGGGCACTGATGATGCAAGGTGCCGTTCAATTGAACAACGAAGGCCGCCGGTTTTCTAATGAGATGGGGGGCTATTCTGAACAGGCGGTCAAAGTTCTAAACCAACCAGATGGTATTGCTTGGAATATCTATGATGCACAACGACACAATTTTTTGGTTAATGGTTTTCCTGATTACTGTGAGGCTGTCGGTGCTGGCGCGATCCATTGTGGTGCAGATGCCGCAGAATTGGCGAAGGTGACGTGCCTGCCAGAATTGATTTTAGCAAGCACGCTGGCTGAGGTGCAGGCACTGGCTAGTGGCGTAGGTTCAGATGCGTTGGGTCGAGATTTTACGGGGGTCACACCACTGAAAGCACCGTATTATGCCGTGAAAGTTACGGGCGCGTTGTTTCATACGCAAGGCGGCCTTGTGATCGACAATACTGCTCGCGTCCATCGTGCTGATGGGGGTACATTTATGAACCTCTATGCTTCTGGCGGTGCGGCCTGCGGAGTGTCGGGTCCAGCAGTCGAAGGATATCTTTCTGGTAATGGTTTATTGACGGCCATTGCCTTTGGTTACCTTGCGGGCCGCAACGCTTGTGTGGTCTGAACTCAACTGTTGTAGGGTGCAGAGCTGATTAACGGGTAGATTAATTACTACGATAATTTGTTAAATTGCTTCAATCCTTAGACATGCCCATTATGTGCAATGCTATTTAAATAAAGTGAATTGGATTGCTTGTGAGCACAAGCTCCACGGCGACCGGCCGGATACCAGCTATAGCTGAGCACTTTCGTTTAAGGTTGTTTGGCGTGCAAAGTATTAAGTTGGGCCATTTTGGTTCATATTACCATAACTGGCCATGACTGCTTTGTAGTTTAGCCAGATAATTAGATTTTATCTGAAACTGAATAAAGTTTAGTTTTCTCTCTCGAATTTTTATAATTATTAGATATAATAAACATTATCCATATGAACTAAGTAAGGGAACCCATGGATTCTGTGAAACCTCTGCCGACCTATTTGGTGCAACGCTACCATGGTTGGAAAGCTACCACGTTTGAGGACAATCATGCATGGTACCGTCGGTTAGCTAGCGAAGGCCAAAGGCCACGAGCGATGGTTATTTCGTGCTGTGACAGCCGGGTTCATGTGACTGCCATTTTTGGAGCTGAGCAGGGTGAATTTTTTATTCACCGGAATATTGCAAATTTGGTACCTGCCTACCAGCCTGATGGAGAGGCGCATGGGACCTCTGCGGCCGTAGAATATGCAGTCACTGCACTTAATGTTTCACATATTATTGTTCTTGGTCATTCTAGTTGTGGTGGAGTGAAGGGCTGCCATGATATGTGTACTGGCCTTGCGCCAGAGTTGGAAAAAAGTAGTAGCTTTGTGGGCCGTTGGATGGATATTTTGCGTCCTGGGTTTGAGCGTGTCAAACATATGCCTGATGAAGTGGAACGTGTGGCGCGGCTAGAGCGGGAGGCAGTTATGGTTTCAATTGAAAACCTGATGACATTCCCTTTTGTCAATAGTGCCGTCGATAAGAACGAGCTAACCCTCCATGGGCTTTGGACCGATATTGCTGAAGGCACTTTAGAGCAATTCGACGTGGCCACACAGGACTTTGTCCGCATTTAGCCTCCGCAACAAAAAAAAGGCTTCGCATGATAGCGAAGCCTTAGATGAATTAGGTGTGTTCGTTAGCCTTTTTTCAGGACTTTATTACCTAAAACTTCGGCAATTTGGACTGCATTCAAAGCGGCGCCTTTACGCAGGTTGTCAGAAACGCACCATAGGTTGATACCATTTTCCACAGTGACGTCCTGCCGAATTCGGCTGATGAAGGTGGCGTAATCACCTACGCATTCAACGGGACTGACATAACCGCCATCTTCGCGCTTATCGATAACCATAAGGCCGGGAGATTCCCGCAGTATTGAACGAGCTTCATCTTCGTCTAGGAAATCTTCAAATTCGATATTAATAGCCTCAGAATGACCCACAAAAACAGGAACCCGCACGCAGGTTGCTGTAACTTTGATTGCAGGGTCCAGGATTTTCTTTGTCTCCGCCACCATTTTCCACTCTTCTTTTGTATCGCCACTATCGAGGAATACGTCGATGTGGGGAATGACATTGAATGCAATTTGCTTGGTAAACTTGCGTGGTGGCTTATTGTCTACTGGGTTGTAGATGGATTTAGTTTGGTCCCAAAGCTCATCAATACCCTCTTTGCCGGCACCAGATACAGATTGATAGGTGCTGACCACAACACGCTTGATTTTGGCGCGGTCATGCAAGGGCTTCAAGGCTACAACCATTTGCGCAGTCGAGCAGTTTGGATTGGCAATAATATTTTTCTTACTATAACCATGGATCGCATCGGCATTCACCTCTGGCACAATTAGCGGTACATCCGGGTCGTAACGATACAGGCTGGAATTATCGATCACCACACAGCCTGCAGCAGCAGACTTTGGTGCATATTCTTTGGTGGCGTCTGAGCCTACTGCAAAAAGTGCCATGTCCCAACCAGTGAAATCAAAGGTGGCCAAGTCGGTCGTCTTCAAAGTCCTATCGCCAAAACTTACTTCGGTACCAATAGATTTCCGGCTAGCAAGAACGGCAATTTCAGAAATTGGAAATTCACGTTCATCCAAAATATTCAGCATTTCGCGGCCCACATTCCCTGTGGCTCCTACGATGACAACTTTATAAGACATACTTTCTTCCTTGTTTCGATCACGGGCCCGTTTAGCGCGGTGTTTGATCAATGGGAAGGGGGGGGGCTAGTCAGTTCGGTCCTGTGAGCATAGATAAATTGCTAAACCCAACAACATTGTCACACAAAACAGCAGAATTACGGCATTATACGAGAGAATTGGTGACGTAGTCTCTGTTATCTTAGTATTATAGATACGTCCTGACAGATTTTGCATTACGCCTACACCACCGATACAAAAGAGGTTGATCAATGTAACCCCTCTACCTACCAAATGTTCGGGGAAAAAGCTGCGGCCATGGGCTACCAAAATTGGGTACGACGCACCAAAGAAACCGATGCCAGCCATGATGCCAGCCGCAGTCCAAAAGCTGTTGCCACCGAAAAAGTAGAGTGAAATACAAAGTGTTGCACCACTTAAATTACCAAAGAAAATCACCCATTTCCGTGTTCCAAATAGCCGATCAAGTGGTCCGTAAAAAAAGTTCCCAGCAATCATAGCCAGTGCCATTACGCTAGTTACGGTTCCAATTTGCGCAATGTTGGAGCCAAATACGTCTGTGAAGTAGGGTCCAATCCATAGGCCGCGCAGACCTGCGGCAGGCGCGTAATTGACTAGCACCATAGGTAAGATAAACCACATTGCTCGTATCCGAAGCAAATCCAAAATGCTGCCTTTTTGCGTGGTGACTACCTTGGGTGGATCCTTGACTATCAGATAGCACAAACCTGCTATTACCAAGGTTATCATGGCGATCATCATAATTGAAAAACGCCAACCAAACAGCTCCACCAAGAGGGTCAAAGGAAAGGCCGCACCGATATTTCCGAGTGATCCAATACCCAGAATAGATGCTGCCATTGTTGCAAAAGCTGCTCCTGAAAAACTTCGCGCCACCACGTAATAAGAGGCCATGAGCACTGGCGAACAGCCAATTCCTATCAATGTCATCGCAAGTGAGATATGCCACGGTACAGTTGCTAAGGCAAAAACTATGGCGCCACCACCGGCCCCGAGAGCCAATAAAATAGCATTAGTACGTTTTGGCCCTAAGGTATCTAGAGCCCAGCCGACAGGGATTTGCATCAGTGCAAAGGCTAAGAACCAGTAGCCTGACGCTTCAGACAGCTGCGCCGCGGTAGTACCAATTTCTGCCTGCAACGGAGCGGCAAATACTGCTAAAAACGCCCTATAAAACTGGGACAGCATGTAGGCCATAGTTAGGATCACTAAAGTTGCGCGCAAAGGTGTCTCCGTTCTGAATTTGTGGTGTCATGGACCGGCTGTGCGGTAAAGTCAGAAGTGCTAACTTGTGTCTCGATCAACGTCGCGTTAGCCTGATTGAGACCAGATTAAAAGGCAGTGGCTATATGACATTCTCAGGAAAAACAGTTTTGATTACTGGTGCAAGTCGGGGTATTGGAGCAGCCACTGCCCAACATTTGGCCTCCCTTGGGGCGAATGTTGTCTTGACTGCCCGCAGCGCTGATGCTTTGGAGCAGATTGCCGCTCAGATTGGGTCACAGGCTAAAGCCATTTCTTGCGATGTATCAGACTACGATCAAGTGAAATCGGTAGTTGATTTAACACTCGCACATTTTGGCAGCATAGATATTTTGGTAAATAATGCGGGACTGCTGGCCCCTGTGCACCGTTTGGCAGAGTTCACACCAAAAGATTGGGACCAAATTATTGATGTTAATGTGAAGGGTGTTTTTTACATGATGCATGCCGCTCTACCGATTATGATTGAGCAGGGGGGGGGGACCATTATTAATATTTCTTCTGGAGCGGCCTATGGTGTGCTCGAGGGCTGGAGCCATTATTGCGCTTCCAAAGCCGCCGTATTACAGTTAACCCGATCGGGCCACGAAGAATATGGTGCCCAAGGAATTACTTGCCTAGGTCTTAGTCCTGGTACAGTTGCAACTGAGATGCAGGTTTTAATTAAAGCTTCAGGAGTGAACCCTGTAAGCCAACTTGAAGTTGCAGATCACATCCCGGCCACAGATGTGGCTCAGGCGGTAGCTTATCTCTGTGGCCCGGCTGGTACAAAATACTTGGGTGAAGATTTTCACCTCAAATCACCAGAATCGCGGGCTGCCATCGGCTTACCCAAGCGGTAACTATTTTTGCGATGCTGCTGATAACTACTCAGCTGTTTTCAATTGAACCCATTTTATTGTGGCGTTGAGCCCAAGCTATGTAACAGCATTGAGCGTGTAGCTATATTTCAATAGATCATCTGGTACTTTAGCGCGATGGTATGGGGTTGCTCTTACCATGAAACCCCAAATGTTACTTCGGTGGAGGACTTGCGACCTGAAGTATACAAATAAGTTAAAACTGTTTTTATCCGTTGGGCATCACCCCCAAGTGGGGTTGCCCGATGTACCGTATTTACGCCATTAAATACATTCAGAGTATCCGCTTTTTGTAGGTAGATCGTTGGCTTTGATGGTTTGTCAAAATCGCTGCAATCCCATCATAATTTGGATCATCCTCTGTGCCCAGATCGTTTAGATACTCAAACTCATCGCTGCTGCAAGGTACCTGTAAGAGCAAAGTTGTGGTAAGTTCTACCGGGTCAAAATGCCAGTTTAAGGCGTCACCTTCATAATAGGTCATGACACTCGCGCCTGCGATGTGGTCATTCACTCAGTATAACGCTTACTTTTGGATAACATCAGCCAAAAAGTTGGTAAAGGTGGGCCAACCCTGTAATCATGTAATAATGCTGCCTTTGATTTAATCAGCACAAATGGTGTGATTAGCAGTTCAGCGCAGTTGTAAGGCTGTGTGGTTTGGCGCAAGGCCTGGCACGGGCTTATACCAGTTAGGTTTTTGGATACTGTCTAAAAGAAAAAAGCCGGGCAAGCCCGGCATTTACTGTGTTTGCGCGAGGCGGACTTAGAGACTGGCAGTAAGCGCCCCAACGATTGCATCACCCATTTGTGATGTTGTCACAGCGGTGTCACCTTCAGCTTGCAAAAGATCTGCAGTACGAATTCCATCAGCAAGCACTTTCTCAACTGCTGTTTCGATCCGCGTCGCTTCTTCACCAAGATCAAAAGAATAGCGTAAAGCCATTGCAAAAGACAAAACACAGGCCGAGGGGTTAGCTTTGCCCTGGCCGGAAATGTCTGGGGCGGAGCCATGAACTGGTTCATAGAGCGCTTTTGGGCGGCCATTCTCCATTGGAGAACCAAGGCTAGCTGACGGAAGCATGCCAAGCGAACCAGTCAACATAGCTGCACAATCAGATAGGATGTCGCCAAACAGGTTGTCAGTAAGAATCACGTCAAATTGCTTGGGCGCGCGTACTAGCTGCATCGCACCATTATCTGCATACATATGCGTTAATTCTACATCAGCATAATCAGCCTGATGAACCTCAGTGACCACATCACGCCACAAAACACCAGCTTCCATCACATTGGCTTTTTCCATTGAGCATACGCGGTTACTCCGGCGGCGTGCTAATTCAAGCGCAGCACGTGCAGCACGCTCAATTTCAGACTCAGTATATCGGTGGGTATTAATGCCCACGCGTTCATTTCCTTCTTTGAAAATGCCGCGAGGTTCTCCAAAATAGCTTCCTGAAGTTAATTCACGTACGATCATAATATCTAAGCCGGCAACAATATCCCGCTTTAGGGAGGAAAAATCTGCTAAAGCATCAAAACATTGCGCTGGGCGCAGATTAGCAAACAAATCCATTTCTTTACGTAGGCGCAGCAATCCCCGCTCTGGTTTTACGCTGAAATCCAGATTATCGTATTTTGGACCCCCAACTGCACCTAGCAAAACCGCATCCACGGACTGTGCTTTTGCCATTGTGTCGTCATGCAGTGGAACGCCGTGTACATCATAGGCGGCACCACCGACCAGATCTTCAGACACGTTAAAGGCCATATCGCGGTGGGTGCCAAGCCAGTCAATGACTTTGCGTACTTCGGTCATGACTTCTGGACCAATGCCGTCGCCGGGGAGAATAAGGAGGGATGGGGTGCTCATAAAAAGCCCTTTCAATTATCTCATATTTTTTGACTATTTAACTTACAAAGTTTGTCTAGCCAAACATGTCTGTAGTTAAGCCAAGGCTTATACCCAGGGGGTGCTTTGTGCCATTTGAGTTTCAAAAGCATCAATTGAGGTTACTTTTTCTAATGTGAGACCAATGTCATCAAGGCCATTGATTAAGCAATGCTTTCTATGCTGGTCTACATCAAAATTTATTACCTCACCGTCTGATGTTTGGATATGTTGCTTTTCGAGATCGATAACCATGCGTGCATTGCTGCCTTTTTCAGCATCTTTCATCAACAGCAAGAGCTCGTCTTCAGTCACGATCACAGGCAGAATGCCATTTTTAAAGCAGTTATTGTAGAAGATGTCGGCAAAACTTGTAGAAATCACACAACGTATACCAAAATCCAGCAAGGCCCAAGGCGCATGCTCGCGCGATGATCCACAGCCAAAGTTATCACCAGCCACTAAGATGTTGACGCCTTGATAAGCTTCTTTGTTGAGTATAAAATCTGGATTGTCAGATCCGTCCAAATGGTAGCGCATTTCGTGAAAGGCACTAACACCTAATCCGGAGCGTTTGATGGTTTTCAAAAACTGCTTTGGAATGATCATATCGGTGTCGATATTGATTAAAGGCATTGGTGCAGCGATTGCTGTGAGTTTTTCGAATTTTTCCATTATGTAATTTCCCGCACGTCAGTGAGTCTTCCGGTGAGAGCTGCTGCAGCGGCCATGGCTGGGCTCATCAAGTGAGTGCGTGATTCGCGTCCTTGTCTGCCTTCAAAATTGCGGTTGCTGGTCGAGGCACATCGGACCTGTGGTCCAAGCTGATCAGGGTTCATGCCCAAACACATAGAGCATCCAGCTAAACGCCATTCAAACCCGGCATTTTTGAAAATATCTGCAAGTCCCTCTTGTTCGGCTTGCAAACGCACAAGGCCTGAACCGGGAACAACCATGGCGATCAAGCCATCTTGAATTTTTTTGCCTTCAACCACTTTTGCCGCAGCGCGTAGATCTTCGATCCGCCCGTTGGTGCAAGAACCGATGAACACGGCATCGATGGTGACATCTTGCAAACGTGTGCCAGGTGTTAGGCCCATATACTCCAAACTGCGTTGGGCTGCAGCTACTTTGCCACCATTGAAGTCACTGGCAGCAGG
>Ga0308001_10001056_pt1 | contig 12597 bp, 10 predicted proteins | sample Neamet5_FD_203167 | JGI IMG/M metagenome (GOLD analysis project Ga0308001, IMG submission 203167) | Marine microbial communities from water near the shore, Antarctic Ocean - #5 | ecosystem: Environmental > Aquatic > Marine > Unclassified | place: Southern Ocean | collected 2014-06-04
TTTTTTGGAGTTTTAAATTGTATCAAAACTGTTGAAGAACATTTTAAAACCAGGAAAAAAGGGCACATATCCATTGTATCATCAGTTGCTGCTTACAGGGGTTTACCGAATTCCAGTGGCTACGGGCCATCTAAAGCTGCACTAACAAATTTAACAGAAAGTTTATATTTTGATTTTAGAAAACATAATGTGAGAATTTCTCTAATTTCTCCAGGATTTATCAAAACACCATTGACAAATAAAAATACATTCAGCATGCCATTTATTAAAACTCCAGAATTTGCGGCCAATAAAATATACAATGGACTAACTAAAAGTAGCGCTTTTGAAATTCATTTTCCAAAAGAATTAACAATTTTATTAAAATTATTAAGAATTTTACCTTATAAGATTTATTTATTTTTAATTAACAAGTTTGTTAAACGAGACTGATGCTTTAATTCATTTTATCAGGATCTTTTGGTTTAGATAAAAAACGTTGTCTTCTTTCTTCTTCTTTTAATCGGAGTTCCTCCTCTTTTGTAAATTGCTCGTCATCTCGTTTTTGACGTTCGTCGTCAAATTTTTTTTCCCATTCTTTTAAACGAATTTCCTCTTGGTCTCTTTTTTTTCTATCCTCGGTATCTTGCAATTTTTGTAATTCATCTTTTATTTTTTGTGCTGCCTCAAGTTTTATTCTATTTTCCTCATCTTTAATTTTTTGTTCTTCATCTTTTATTTTTTTTTCAGCAGCTAGTATTTTTCTTTCTTCTTCATCTTTTTTTTTCTGCTCATCATCACGCAATCTTTTTTCTTCATCTCTTAACCGTTGGATTGCTGTCTCTCTAATTTTTTTTTCTTCTTCCTTAGCTCGTAATGCTTCTTTTCTTAACCTTATAATTTCTTCTCTTGTTCTTCTATCTTTTTCTTTTTTTCTTTGTTCTTGATCTGAGAGTCTTTGTTCTGCGTTTTCTCTTAATTTTTGTTCTGCAAGTTTAAATTTTAACTCGCCTTCTTTTATTTTTAGTTCTTGTCTTTTTATTTTTAATTCCTCGTCTTTAATTCTTTTTTTTTCTAAAATTCTATCTTTTAATACTTGAAGCTGAAAAATTTTTTCTTTGTGTCGCTGAGTTTCAGTTCTTTCTCTTAATTTTTTTAAAAATTTTAATTGAGAGGCTGTTTTTATTTTATTTTTTTTTATTTTTTTAATTGTTTTTTTATTTTGTATTTTTTTATAAACTTTCGTTAAAGCTCTTGACGCTTTTTTTGCTAATTTTTTCATATTAACATTGGACTTAAAAATTTTTTTTTTTATCTTTTTTTTATTCTTCATTTTCAATGGAATTTAATCATTTTTTTAAAAAAAAATAGTGTTGATTCAAAATATAAGGAAATAAAACATGCAATATTTTGAATAAAACTACTTTTATATAATAAATTGTTAATAATTAATTATTTTATTGATCTTTTGGTATTTTCCAAAATTTTTAACTTTGGGTAATGTTTCGCTGCACTTCTATATTAGACGGAATTGAAGCATGCCAAATGTATAGTAAATCAATTTTTTATTTCAATTAATTCTTCAATATAGCCAGGTCTTAAAAAATCTCTAGATCTATAAATTCTTTGATACTTATGTATTAAATCGTAAACCGTGTGTTGATCAACTTCTGTTCCAAAATTATTTCTAGCCTCTTGATTGATGCTTAATAAAAAACTTTTTTTGCTTTTAAAAATTTTCTTTATATATTTTTTAGATAAGTCAAAATCTATTTCTGGAAAAGAATCTTCGTTAAACCATAGAATTTTTTTGTTATTTTTATGATCAAATATTTTCCAATATGGTTTTATAAAAACTTTTTTTTTATTATTTATTTTTTCATTACCTAAATGAATTGAATCTTCTCCTAGTGACATCATAAGATATATTGCCTGCAACAATGAAGTATATGGTAAATCATAAATAGAATACGTACTATCAATTAATTGCCTAAAATAATGACACGTATATCCAGCACCACCACCAATCTCTGCCACTTCAAGTAAATTATTTTTTTTATAGATATCGCTTAAACGTTCTGCTGTATGCAGCCCTTTAAAATCTTTAGGAAATAAAAATTCTTTCTGAAATTTATACCCAAAATAAAAATTAGGAGTCTTAAAAATTGAGATTTTTTTTTTTTTAAAAATTTGGTTAATTAAATTGTCAAAATCTTCTTTTTCAACTACCCAACCACCTTGCTCAGGATTATATACTTTTATGATTTTGTAATATTCGCTGAGAGACAATAAATAATCTAACATATCGAGCTTTTCTTTTTTTCTAAAAAGTTTCTTACTAGTGAGATCTTTATAGCTATATCTATTTGGTCCAAATCCATGCAAAAGATTTGATTTTCCACAATTACTTATAGCTTCCATAAAATTGTCTTTATTATTTTTAGCCTCACATACTGTGTTTATAAATTTTTCATGATTTCTTTCTTTGGCAACTACGGTCCATAAGTCGTTTTTTTTTTCTTTTGGTTCATTATCTTTTAAATATTTTGCGTAATTAGACAATCTAGTTATAAATTTATCAGAAATTTTTTCTTTTAAATTTTTTTTAAAGTCAAATTTGTCTTGAGAAGGTTTCTCTACAGATAATAGATGGTAATTCTTAAAATTATGATTTAATTTTGCAAGAACTCTTTTATAATTTTTAATTATTTTTATCACTTATTTTTTTTAAGTTATAGATATTCTACTTCTTTTACCTTAATTTGAAGACTAATCTTTTACAAACATTACTGTGAGTTCAGCAACTTTAATGCCGAACTTTGTCATCGTTGCTCGATTGATTGCAACTCTTTCATCTTGTTTAAAAATCCAGTCATCAAAAGTAATTTTTATTTCTTTTCCATTTATTGGTACTAACAAAACATATTCAAATTTAAAAGCAGGCCCGTAAGAATATCCTTTGGCTTTGCCAACTACATCTCCTGCTGTTCCTTCGTAGTTATGCTCATCTAGTTTGGTGATTTGCCATTGACGCTTTTGCACTTCACCGTCTGACCAGTTGAATTTTTCATCTAATATTAACTGTTTGCCGTCCCATTTACCGTTAAGATCAGCCGAAAATTGTCTTGTAACTTTACCCGATCTATTTTGTAATATGCCCCAAGCTTTAACGTTACCTGATAAATAGTCTTCTATAATTAACCTTGGTTTTTGATCTTTAAAATCTATTGGTTTCATCTGACTCCCTGAACAGTTAGTTAATAAAATTGTTGTTAATAAAATAAATAAAAATTTCATATGGAGGTTACTTATTACATAAAGAGAATTGGATCAAATCAATATTTTTTGATTTAAAACCTGCTTCACAATAAGAAAAATAGAAATTCCAAATCTTTTTAAAAGATTGATCAAAGCCTTGTTTGGAAATATCACTCCAAGAGTCAGTGAAATTTTCCCTCCATTCTTTCAGTGTATTGGAGTAATGGATTCCGTAAGAATTGTACTCTGTTAGTTGTAATCCAGATTTCCTAGTGTGTTCTTTTATAGATTGCAGAGAAGGGAGAAAACCACCTGGGAATATATATTTTTGGATAAAGTCTTCACTTTTTCTATATTGATCAAATAATTCATCTTTAATAATAATAGCTTGTATCGCACCAATACCACCAGGTTTTAAATTATTTTTAATCATAGAAAAATATTTATTAAGATATTTTTCTCCAACGGCTTCTATCATTTCAATAGAGGCAATTGAATCGTACTGACCTTTCACATCTCTATAATCTAAAAATTTAATATTTACTTTTTCATTTAATCCAGCGTTAAAAATTCTTTTTTTTGCAAAGTCTAGCTGTTTTTTTGAAATTGTAATGCAATCTAATTTGATGTCATGATTTTTGGCAAGATGTTCGGCAAAGCCACCCCACCCGCAACCTACTTCTAAAACTTTATCGCCAGCCTTCGGTTTTAAAAATTTAATTAACTTATTGTATTTGTTAATTTGTGCATTAGATAAATTATCTGTAGGTTTATCATAGATAGCGCTAGAATAGGTAAGGGTTTCATCCAACCAAATAGAGAAGAATTCATTACCAAGATCGTAGTGCTTAGATATGTATTTTTTGCTTTTATTTTTTGTGTTGGAAGCAAAAATATTTTTAAATAAATTCTTTAAAAATTTTAATCTTAAAACACCAGAAAATCTATGTGTTAAATTAATGTTTCTGGCAGTAAGCTCTATCAAGGAAGTAAGATCTGAAGTAGTAAATTCATCCCTGACATAACATTCAGCAAGACCAGTACTTCCACCTTTTAAAATATTAAGATAAAATTTAGGATTTTTCACAGTAATATCGGCTTTAACAATACCACTTAGTTCACCAAAAAGTTTTATTTCATGATTGTGGTTTTTTAGATTTAAACTCCCACCTTTGATTGATTTTAATTTATTCAAAATAAAGTTTTCAGATATTTTTGAGGGACTAAAATTCATTTTTCTAGAGAAATGTTGTTTTTAATTTTAACTTGTCTTTTTTGAAATATAGCTCCTTTTTTCCACAAATGTAATGCTTCATAGTGTATCGATAACATAATCTTAAAAGTCATCATAGGGTGTGCGAAGAAATTTATTAATAGTTGTTTCAAAGACATAGTTTGCTTCTTTCCTACCTGGCACGCTACTAAAACTTTTCCTATTTTGTCCGTTTGTTTAATTAGTATTCTTATACTTTCATCGGGCTCTGTTAATCTAAAATTATAAAAAGTATCCATTTTAATAAAGGGTGAAACGTAAAATTTTTTATTACACTGTTGCGTGATAATTTTTGAACTACTATTTACTGGGAATACATAGGTGTGCTGTTCGTTAAAAGTATTCTTAACCTCATATAAAATTGCTTTAAGTAAATTTCCATCATAGCAATAAAAAATACTTAGTGGATTAAACGCGTAGCCAAATACTCTTGGAAAACAAAGTAATTTAATTTTAGAAACATTAAAATTTAAATTATACTTTTTTAAATTTATTTTTACCCATTTAGTTAAATCATTTCCATCACGAGAACCATGATCTTTATTATAAAAACTAAAAATATTGAATTTGTTAAATGAAAATATACCTATCTTTTTATGAAGATCTTCTAGTTCAGTTAGATCGAATAAAATAGAAAAAGTTTTATAAGAAAAATAATGTCTTGGTGGTTTAAATCTTCTGTGAGTTACAAAGCCTTTGTATATACAGGTTTCCATTTAAGTTCTAAAATTTTTCAGCATTTCTAAGGATGATTTTAAACCATCTTCGTGAAAACCATAGCCAAAATAACTTCCACAAAACCATGTTCTTTTCTTACCCTGGAGCTTATAAAGATTTTTTTGAAGTAAAGAAGTTTTAGAATTTAAATAAGGATGAGTAAAATTAACTTTCTTAATTGTTTTCTCAGGTTTAACTTCATGAATTGGATTCAGCGTTAAATAATAGTCTTCTTTTGTTTCTAAGTTTTGAAGGTTATTCAGCCAATAAGTAACACATGTTTTACTTAGGTCATTTTTGGAAATAGAGTTCCAACTTGACCAAGCTGATTTTCTTTTAGGCATAAGACTTTCGTCTGTATGTAGATAAGCAACGTTATCCACATATTTAAATTCTTTTAGTATGCTTGTTTCTTCTTCAGATGGGTCTTCTAATAACTCCAAGCTTTGATCGGCGTGAGAAGCTAAAACAACATGGTCGTAGTCTAAGTGTTCATCACTGTTGTCAATTGAAATTCTAACATTCTCTTCGCTTCTAGAAATTTTATTTACTTTAGAGTTTTTAAAATATTCACCACTAATTTTTTGTAGAACTTTACTTACATACGTTCTGCTTCTACCTGTAACCGTGTACCACTGTGGCCTATTCTTTAATCTAAATAATCCATGGTTTATAAAAAAATTCAGAAATAATTTAAGCGGCATATCTTTCGCTTTTGAAAAAGGCATAGACCAGATTGCAGCTACCATTGGAATTATATGAAAGTTTATAAAGTATTTTGATTTTTTAGATTTTTCTAAGTAACTTCCTAATGTTTCGTTATCTATATTATCATTTAGTAAAAGAGGGGCATTTTTATAGAATGACATAATTTCTGATACCATTTTTATAAATTTAGGATTAACAATATTTAGCTTATTTGCAAAAAGAGCTTTTAATCCTTTGCCTCCATATTCTACTATTGAATTCTTAACAGAGACAGCAAATGACATATCGCTTTTTTCATACGCAACCCCTAGGTCATCAAAAAATTTAAATAAATTAGGATAAGTAAGTTCGTTAAAAACAATAAAACCTAAATCTACTGGAACTTTAGTTCCAGTGTTCGTTGTAATGTCGTAAGTGTAAGAGTGACCTCCAAAATGATCATTTTGTTCGAATAGATCTACTTTATGTTTTTTTGACAGATGATATGCTGCTGATAGACCTGAGATTCCCGATCCAATAACTGCGACTTTCATTTTCTTTATGCTGCTTCATCTTTGTACTCATCCATAGAAGGACAAGAACAAACTAAATTTCTATCGCCGTAGACATTGTCTACTCTTCCTACAGGAGCCCAGTATTTATTGTGTCTTAAAAACTCATTTGGAAAAGCCGCTTGCTCCCTTGTATACTTGTGTGCCCATTCATTAGCAGCAAGCTCTAGGTAGGTATGAGGAGCATTCTTTAACGGGTTATCAATTTTATCAAACTCTCCTTGTTCCACTTTATCTATTTCTTTTTTAATAGAGATAAGTGCATTACAAAATCTATCCATCTCTTCTAAATTTTCACTTTCAGTGGGTTCAATCATAATTGTTCCTGCTACTGGCCATGACATTGTTGGAGAATGATATCCATAATCAATTAATCTTTTTGCTAAATCTTCCTCAGAAATGCCTGACTTAGCTTTAATAGGTCTAATATCGATAATACATTCGTGAGCAACGTTTCCATTTTTTCCCGTATATAAAACTTTAAAATCAGAAGATAGTTTTTTAGCAATATAATTAGCATTCAAAATTGAAACTTGTGAGGCTTTCTTAAGTCCTTCAGCTCCCATCATTTTTATATACATCCAAGAAATAGGCAAAATACTTGAACTTCCCCAAGGTGCTGCAGAAACAGATCCCATCCCATTGATTGGACCACATTCCTTAATGATATTATGATTAGGTAAAAAATCTTTTAGATGTTTGGCGCAAGCTATAGGTCCCATTCCTGGCCCTCCACCTCCATGTGGAATACAAAAAGTTTTATGTAAGTTAATATGACATACGTCAGGTCCAAACTTGCCAGGCTTAGCTACACCGACAAGTGCGTTAAGGTTGGCACCATCCATATAAACTTGGCCACCTTTTTTGTGAATAATTTCACAAATTTCTATGATTTGTTCTTCAAATACACCGTGCGTTGAAGGATAAGTTACCATTAAAGCTGCTAAATCTTTTGAATGTTTTTCTGCTTTTTCTTCCAAGTCTTTAATGTCAACATTCCCATCATCGTCACAATTAACAACAACAACTTTCATGCCACTCATTTGAGCGCTTGCAGGATTTGTTCCGTGCGCAGAATCTGGGATTAGGCAAACATTTCTATTCTCTTGTTTGTTTTGTTTGTGGTATTTTCGAATGGTCATTAGCCCGGCATATTCTCCTTGTGCACCAGAATTGGGTTGTAATGAAACAGCATTAAAACCTGTAATTTCCTTTAAATCATTTATTAAGTCATTAAATAAATGCTGATATCCTTTCATTTGTTCTGTTGGCACAAAAGGATGGGGCAATGAAAATTCTTTCCACGTTATTGGAATAAGTTCTGCAGTAGCATTTAATTTCATTGTGCAGGAACCAAGTGCTATCATTGAACGGTTAAGTGCAATATCACAATCTTCTAATCTTTTTAAATACCTGAGCATTTCAGTTTCTGATTGATATTTGTTAAAAACTGGGTGTGTTAAATACTTAGAAGTTCTTTTTAACTGACTTGGAATATTATTTAATTCAACTTTGACTTCTTGATTATATTTTTTATTTGATCCAAATATTTCTAATAAAGTATTTACATCTTCTAATTTTTTTGCCTCATCAAATGCAACTGAAATCATTTCATTGTTTACATTTCTTAAATTAATTTTTTTAGCTAAAGCTTTCTGGTAGATTTCTTTTGTTTTGTCTTTAGTTTTTATGGTTACTGTATCAAAAAAATGATTACTTAATATCTCAAACCCAGTAGTTTTAACTCCTTCAGAAAATAGTTTTGCTAACTTTGAGGTTCTATTTGCTATTTGTAAAATACCTTTAGGGCCATGATAAATAGCGTATGCAGCAGAAATAATTGCAAGTAAAGCTTGAGCAGTGCAAATATTGCTCGTTGCTTTGCCTCTTCTGATGTGCTGCTCACGAGTTTGAAGAGATAGTCTATAGGCTTTCTTTCCGTAACGGTCTACTGAAACACCAATAATACGACCTGGCATTGATCTTTTAAATTCTTCTTTAGTTGCAAAAAAAGCAGCGTGTGGTCCACCATAACCCATTGGGATTCCAAATCTTTGAGCACTACCAACAGCGATATCTGCTCCTAACTCAGCTGGTGTTTTTAATTTAGTTAAAGATAGCAAGTCAGCAACTACGATGACTTTACCTCCTTTTTTATGAATTTGGCTAATAGCTTCGCTGGGATCAATAATATCACCAAGTGTTCCTGGATAAGGAAGAACACCGCAAATTAATTTTTCATTAACACTAGATAAATAATCTTTTTGATTTCCAATTAATAATTTTAATCCAAATGGTTCTGTTCTAGTTTTTATAAGATCAATGGTTTGTGGGTTACAATCACTAGATACAAAAACATGATCTGAATCATTTTTATCGATACGTTGGCATAGTCCAACAGCTTCAGCAGCAGCTGTTGACTCATCTAGTAATGAAGCGTTTGCAATATCCATGCCCGTCAAATCAGTAATAACTTGTTGAAAATTCAATAACATTTCTAAACGCCCTTGAGCTACTTCAGGCTGATATGGGGTGTATGAAGTATACCATCCTGGATTTTCTAAAATATTTCTTAAAATGACATTAGGTGTGAAAGTATTGTAGTAACCCATACCAATAAAATTCTTGAAAATTTCATTCTTCTTTGAAATAGACTTTAATTTTTTTAAAGCATCATTTTCAGAAATTGGTTCATCAACTTTAAGTTCTTCAGCTAAAAGAATTTTTTCAGGAACAGTATTCTTCATTAAATCATCTAATGATTTAGCATTAACTGCCTGAAGCATTATTTCCTGATCCTCTTGTGAGGGACCAATATGTCTTGCTAAAAACTCTTTTGAATTATCGTCAATCATTTAATTTGGGTTTTCCGCTACGAATTTGTCATAATCCGATTTAGTCATTAAATTATCTAATTCAGAGTTGTCTTTTATTTTTATCTTAAAAAACCAGCTTGCTCCTTCTGGATCCAAATTGACACTAGATGGGTCATCGACTATCAGTTTGTTGCCTTCTGTCACTTCACCAGATATGGGTGAATAAACATCGCTAGCTGCTTTTGTTGACTCAACCACAGCTGCTTGATTATTTTGTTCAATTACTTTTCCTACTTCAGGCACCTCAACAAAGACGATATCACCCAACATTTCAGTTGCATGCTTTGATATACCTACAGTTGCTACGTCTCCTTCTACAGACACCCACTCATGTTTTTTTGAAAATTTTTTTTCGCTCATAATGTTTCCTTATTTTGCATAACTTTTTTTATAAAATGGAAGTTCAGCAACTTTAGCTTCATATTTTTTACCTCTTACTTCAAGTTTAATTATAGTTCCAATTTTTGAAAAATTAGAATTTACGTACCCCATAGCTACTGGGGCATTTACACTTGGTCCAAATGTTCCACTAGTTATTGTTCCAATTTCCTTATCTGCACTTGAGAATATTTTTGTACCTTCCCTTGCTATAATTTTACCTTCAGGCAAAATTCCAACTCTTAATTTTGATGTACCTTTTTCTATATTATTTTTAATTTTTTCCCATCCATTAAATCCACCCTCTTCTCTTCTCTTTTTTGCTATCGCCCACTTTAAGTTGGCTTCTATAGGGTTGATTTCTTCGTTTAATTCATGTCCATATAAGCAGAGACCAGCTTCTAACCTTAGCGTGTCTCTAGCTCCTAAGCCTATTGGTTTAACCTTATCTTCTAACAGATTCTTAATTAATTTTTCCACTTGAGTATTTAATACCGACATTTCAAAGCCATCTTCGCCAGTGTAACCGGATCTTGTTACGTAAATTTCCTCACCATCAAATTCAAAGGTGTTTCCTTGCATAAATTTTAAATCACTTACACCTTTAATATATTTTTCTAAAATTTCGGCAGACTTAGGTCCTTGTACTGCAATTAAAGATGTTTGTGTGCAAAGATGAAATTTATGATTTTCATCTAAATATTTTGATATTTGTTTGATGTCATTCTCCTTACATGCTGCATTCAATATAATACAAAAACTTTTTTCTCTTCTTGTAATAATCAAGTCGTCAATTACTCCTCCACTATCATTTAGCAAAAAAGAATATTTTGAATGGTTTACATTAAGACTTTTTAAATCAGCTGGTATAATTTTTTCTAATGCTTCCTCGAGATTGTTTCCACTTATATAAAATTGACCCATGTGTGAGACATCAAAAAATCCCGCATGTGTTCGTGTTGAGATGTGTTCCTTAATAATTCCATCAGAATATTGAATTGGCATTTCATAACCTGCAAAAGATACAAATTTAGCCCCTAAAGTTTTGTGATAATTATATAAAACTGTTTTTTGTACTTCCATAATAACTCTTTTTATTTACCCAATCTGTCTGTGGTACCTGAGAGATTTACTCCTTCGGTGAGGCTTACGCCTGCTTTCCAGAGTTATTATTTAACGGTCCTTTTGCCTGAGAGTTTCCTGGGTGTTGCTCCTTCGGCGCCAATTTTATTGGTCTCTCCCGTTAGGAATACTTTTGATTAATTTTTAGTAAATGTCAAATAAATTAGGTGGGATTGGAAAATCTTTGCTCTAATGTTTTAAAAATTACAGCAATTACAATTATACTGCCTCCTATAAACACACTCACTGGTGGAATTTCATTCAAAAATATATAAACCCATAAAGGTCCAAGTAAGGTTTCAAAAAGCATCAATAAACCTACAACTGCAGCAGGGGTTGATCTAGCGCCAATAACAATGCATATAAAACCACAAGCATGTTGAAAGGTTCCTAATAAAAAACCAACTAATAAATTATTTTTAGAAACCAAGATCGTGTCAGACATAAAAAAGGCAACTATCATTATTATTATTCCCCCATAAAAAAGAGCTGGAACTAAATCAAGTTGTGAAAATTTTCTAATAAGCAAAATAAGAAAAGCAAAATTTATAGGAATAAATAAAGCAACCAAATTTCCAAATAATGATCCTGTATCTAATGACCCACCAATCATCACGGCAATACCTGTCATCGCTAGAATAATTGAAAAAAATGTTTTTAAACTTATTTTTTCTTTTAAAAACAAATAACCAAATATTGCAAGCCAGATAGTTTGGGTGCTTATAATAAATAAAACATTAGCTACAGTGGTCTCAGTCATTGATATGATATATGCAATAAAACCAATAGAAGTAGTAATTCCACCTAATAACCCGGGAAAGCCTGATTTCTTGATTGTTGATATGAATTTATTTCTATAAGTAAAATATAAAAAAACTATTAGTGTAATAGTAAAAAAAAAAGCACGCCAAAATAAAATTTGCCAGATATCACTGCCTTCCCATTCTCTAACTAACAAGCCACCCCAACTTAGAAAAAAAGCGCCCATTAAACAAAGAATATATCCGGGTATTTTATAGACTGAATACATTTAAAACTTTTTTAAAATTCTATTAAAATAATAATTTAAAGTTATTGATCGCATAATCATAAAGAATAATAAAGATAGCCACAAACCATGATTGCCAAAATTATTAACTAAAAAATGTGAGGATGAAATAAAAAGAACAACAGAAATTATCATTCCATTTCTCATGTCAGCAGTTTGGGAGGCTCCAATAAAAATACCATCAAATTGATAACAAATAGAAGCTACAGGGGGAATAATAAGAATCCAGATAATATATTCAAAAGTTAGAAATCTTAAGTAATCAAGGTCAGTTAATTCATTTACAATATATTCAAAAGTAAATAAATAAATTAACGAAATTATAAAACCAGAAAAAATACTTAATTGAAAAGAATTGGTAACAACTTGTAGAAAATTTTTTTTTGCCCCTCTGCCTATGGTGTATCCAATAACAGCTTCTGTAGAAAAAGCATAACTATCTAAAAAAAAAGAAGCTAACAAAATAAATTGCATTAAAAGAGCATTAATAGCTAAATAATTTTCGCCAAGCGTAGCTCCTTGATAAGTGACCCATAAAAATGAAAAAGTTAACAGAATAGCTCTGATAAAAATATCAAAATTAATATTGAATAACTTTAATATCTTTTTTAAATTAAATATTTTTTTATAAGTGAGGGTTATTCGAAATTTATTTTTTAATTGAAAATAAGTAAATACTAAAAAAAT
>Ga0308001_10001057_pt1 | contig 12596 bp, 10 predicted proteins | sample Neamet5_FD_203167 | JGI IMG/M metagenome (GOLD analysis project Ga0308001, IMG submission 203167) | Marine microbial communities from water near the shore, Antarctic Ocean - #5 | ecosystem: Environmental > Aquatic > Marine > Unclassified | place: Southern Ocean | collected 2014-06-04
TTGGGCTAAAATCAACCCAAATTTAGCGCCTGCATCAAGACGATATACTCTTAAAGAAAAAGTTAAATCTCTTCCAGGCATACTTCCTATTGCAATAGTTATTTCAGTAATCATAAGTGCCATTTATGCAGGATGGGCAACTCCAACTGAAGCTGGAGCTCTTGGGGCATTTGTTGTATTAATTATAGCATTATATAATGGTATCAAAATTCAATCTCTTAAATTTGCATTAATAGAAACAGCCAAATTAGTTGCAATGATATTTTCTATTATATGGGGTGTCCTCATTTTTGTTAGATTTCTTGGTTTCTCGGGTTTGCCAGAAACTTTTGCTAATTGGATAATTTCACTCTCATTTGACCCTTATATTATTTTGCTTATGATTTTAATGGGTTACGTAGTTTTAGGAATGTTTATTGATGCTATAGGCCTTTTACTGTTAACTCTTCCAGTCGTTTATCCTGCTATTATCTTATTGAATGGTGGACCGGACGTTACAGCTGAACAAAGCGCATTTGGAATGACCTTTAATCAAGTAAGTATATGGTTTGGAATCATAGTCGTTAAAATGGCTGAAGTATGCTTAATAACACCTCCAATAGGTTTGAATTGTTTTGTTGTGGCCGGTGTGAGAAAAGATATTCCAGTAACTGACGTTTTTAAAGGAGTAACTCTCTTCTTTGTTGCAGATATCTTGACTATTATTGCACTAGTCTTATTTCCATCTATAATAACATGGCTTCCTGATTTAATGATGTCATAATTTCGATTATTGAAGTAAAGAAATTAAATGCATTAGTCTTAATTTCAATGTTTCATAGTATGAAATAGGACAAACTATATTATATTTATCAAACTTAGATTTACATAATATAAAACAATTTATACTAGTTATGGATGTTCTTATAACTTTACCTTTGTCAAAAATATCTAGATCAACTGTTAATAATTTTTCAAATACAGATCTGCACGCTTGTCCTTCTATATTAAAAATCACCCAACCACCTGTTTGATCTGTAAATGATGCTTTATTTTCAAAAGCTGAGGCTAAATCTTTAAATTTCATTTCATCACTTATGATAAAATAGCTATTACTTCTTGCCCATAAAGCTAAATGATTATCTTTAATATTAAATGTTGCAATAGAAGGAGGGGCAAAACCAAAAACATTTCTGAAAAGAACATTGAATTTTTTGTCTTTTAAATCAAATTGATTTATAGAAAAAATATTTTTTATACTTTCTATAGAAAATTTTAATGTTTCACTAATAAAAACACTTTCCTTACTTAATCTTTCAGATATCAATATTGGAAATTTATCCACGTAATTTATCTCCATGTGGGTCTATAAATACTGGATTGCAAACCTCTACTAAAACTTCTTTATTTAAAAGTGGATTACAAACTTTGATTTCATCTCCATAACGATTTGTTCCATCTTTCAGAAACCCAAGTGCAATATAGCTTTCTATGGTTGGCGAATAACAAGATGAAGTGACATACCCTAAATCATTTCCTGCATTTAATTTATCTTTTAAATTAAAAAGATGTGAGCCTGATATAATTTGTTCATCAGGTTTTTTAGGTTTTAAGCCTACTAACCTTGGGCCGTCGATTAAATTCAATCCTTCTCTTTTTGATAAAACCATACCAATACTATCTTTAATTGATGAAACCATCTTACCCATATTTAAATTTATTGCAGAAACTGTTCCATTCATTTCTCCACCAGCTACATGACCTTTTTCTATTCTCATTACGGAAAGAGCTTCAGTGCCGTAAGGTGTTATGTTTTCTTCTTTACCTATCTCCATTAGATAAGACATAAATGATTTAGTGTATTGAGAAGGAATAGCTATTTCGTATGCTAATTCTCCAGAAAAAGAGATTCTAAATAATCGTGCCTTAAAGCCTCCACATATTGAAACTTCTTTACAAGCCATAAAAGGGAAACTTTCATTAGAAACATCGTATTGTGGATCTACAATCTTAGAAATTATTTCTCTTGAATTAGGCCCTGCAATTGCAATTTGTGACCAAGCATCTGTAATAGAAATTAACTGTACATCCATATTAGGCCATAAACATTGATGACAAAACTCAAGATGTCTATATACACTCTCAGCGTTAATAGTTGTTGTGGTCGTTATAAAATGATTCTCGTCTAACCTTGCGGTAGTTCCATCATCCATGACTAAACCATCTTCTCTGAGCATTAAACCATATCTAGTTTTACCAATTGGTAATTTAGAAAAACCATTACAGTAAATCTTATTAATAAAACTTAGAGCATCCTTTCCTTGAATATCTATTTTTCCAAGAGTAGATACGTCACAAAACCCAACTGAATTTCTAACCGCGTTAACTTCTCTATCAACACTCATTCTCCAATTATTTTCATTTTTTTGAATGTACCATTGAGCTCTTAACCAAAGCCCTGCTTCTGTAAAAATAGCTCCATTTTCTTTAGCCCAATCATGGGATGGAGTTAAACGAAGAGGTTTAAATTGTTTGGCTTGAGAAGAACCGACAAATGCATCAAGAGAGACTGGTACATATGGAGGTCTAAAAACAGTTGTTCCAACGTCTGGAATAGCTTTATTAGATAAATCAGCTAATATAGCTAAGCCTGTAACATTAGATGTTTTACCCTGATCAGTCCCCATTCCTAATGTTGTATATCGTTTTAGATGCTCAACTGATCTAAAGTTTTCTCTATAAGCTAATTCAATATCTTTTACTGTAACATCGTTTTGAAGGTCAACCCATTTTCTTTCAATACCATTTTTTACATACCAAAATGGTTCAATATTTATATTTTTCTCTTCTGTTTTAGGCATGTCATATTTTTTTATAGAAATATTTAATTCTGATAATATCTGAACCACAGTATTTTCAGCCGATAAAAAACATTGATTTAAATCAAAACATCCATTTGCAGCACCAACAGCTTTTAAATGTGTAGAAATATTCTTTTTACCTGGTACAAAAGCTGAAATATTATTCTGCCATTCTGGTTTCACACCAGTATGACAACTAAGATGAATATTAGGATTCCAACCACCTGAAACTCCTAAAGTATCACATTCTAAATAAAAACTTTTTCCATCTTTTAACGTCACATTAACTCCTTGAAGAGCTGAACTTCCTCTAGAGTTTGTCACTTGGGCAGATTTAAATACTTTTATATCTAAATCATCAATATTTGGATTTTCTCTTGTATCTATAATTCCTACGACTTTAATGCCTAATGATATCAGATTTTTTGCTGTTGAATATGCATCATCATTATTAGTAAAAATAGCAATTTTTTTCCCAACAATAACTCCCCATCTATTCAAATAACTACGAATAGATCCTGATAACATTATTCCCGGTCGATCGTTATTTTGAAATGGGATTAATCTCTCTATAGCACCCGTACAAAGCATAGTTTTCTTTGATGTTATTTTCCAAAATATTTGATCAATTTTACTATTTACTGCTTTATCAAATTTTTCAATTACCCCAAAATTACCATGATCAAACATCCCAATGACGCAAGTTCTTAACATACATCTTACGTTTGATAATTTTTTTAATTCTGAAATTAAAAAATTAATCCATTCTTTTCCTGATAATTTAGAGATAATTACTTCTTCATTATTAATGTTTCCTCCAAACACATAATCTTCTTCAACTAATATAACATTAGCACCAGATAATCCTGATATATAAGCAGATATTAGACCTGAAGGACCAGAACCAATTACAAGTAAATCACAATGTAAAAAACCTTTTTCTGAAACTCTTGTTATCCCTTTAGTAGATAGCTTTCCTAAACCTGCAGCTTTTCTAATCAAAGGTTCATATATTTTTTCCCAAAAAAATGAAGGCCACATAAAAGTTTTATAATAAAACCCTGCTATAAGGAAATTAGAAAATTTATCGTTTATTGACATAAAATCATATTTTACAGATGGCCAACAGTTTTGGCTTTTAGCTTTTAAGCCTTCATATAATTCTATTGTAGTAGCTTTTGTATTTGGCTCATTATAATCTTTATGAATTAATTCCACCAATGCACTTGGTTCTTCTGAACCAGCAGAAAATATTCCACGAGGCCGATGATATTTAAATGACCTGGCAATTAATTTAACTTCGTTTGCAATTAATGCTGAAGCAAGAGTATCACCTTCAAAACCTATATAGCTTTCACCATTAAATTCAAAATTAATCTTTTTATTATAATCTATTAGACCAAAATTTGTTCTATTTGATTGTTGCATTCTAGAGGTTCATTTCTTTTACGATATTCGACACCATATCTACTTTAACTATTTCGTGGGTTAATGTATTTCGTGAGACCACAAGCCAACTCCTATCACCTTGTTGATGAAACCATAGCTCTTGATGAATTCCAGCGGAATTTTTTCTTAAATACATATATTCATAGAATTTTTGTTCGGCGTCCTCAGAATCCCATTTTGGTCTATTCAAAAGTGACGCGTCACCTACATAAACAAATTCATGGATATCTCTAGGTCCTAGTAGTGGATGTTCAATAATCATTTGATTCAACTTTAGTGTAAATTGGGTTGTGCTCCTTGACCTTTTTCATCTATTAAATAACCATTTTTAAATCTATCTAAACGAAAATTACTTGATAATTTATGAGAATAACCTTTAGCTAAAAGGTGTGCAAAACACCATCCAGATGCAGGAGTTGCTTTAAATCCTCCATAACACCAGCCTGCGTTTAAGTATAATCCATTAATATGCGTTTTATCTATTATAGGAGATCCATCCATGCTCATATCCATAATACCTCCCCACATTCTTAATAGACGTGATTTACCTATCATAGGCATTAATGCCATTCCACCTTCACACACATCTTCTATAGTTGCCAGGCCACCTCTTTGTGCATAGGAGTTATAGCCGTCAATATCGCCACCAAAAACTAACCCACCTTTATCTGACTGAGAGATATAAAAATGCCCCGCACCAAAAGTAATTACACCTGGGATAACTGGCTTTAAACTTTCGCTAACAAACGCTTGTAAAACATGGCTTTCTATTGGCAAAGTCATATTAGCTTTAGACATTAATAAACTACTTGATCCTGCAACCGCACAACCAACTTTATTCGCTTCAATATAACCTTGATTAGTTTGTAAACCAATACAACTTCCTGACTTAAATTTAAAATCAGTTACTTCACAGTTTTGAATTATATCGACGCCTAATCTGTCTGCAGCATGCGCATAGCCCCAGGCAACAGCATCATGACGAACAGTGCCTCCTCTTTTTTGAAATAAACCACCTTTTATTGGAAACCTAGCGTTTTCAAAATCTAAAAAAGGATATATTGATTTGATTTTATTAACATCAAAAAGCTCTGCATCTGCTCCATTTAATATCATTCCGTTGCCACGACGAATAAATGAATCTCTTTGAGCATCAGAATGAAAAACATTAAGAACTCCTCTTTGACTAACCATAGCATTATAGTTGATTTCTTTTTCTAAATTTTCCCATAATTTGAGTGAGAACTCATAAAAAGCTTCATTTTGATTTAGTAAATAATTTGAACGAATAATAGTTGTATTTCTCCCAACATTACCTCCTCCAATCCATTTTTTTTCTAATACCGCAATATTTTTTATATTGAATTCTTTAGCTAAATAAAAAGCTGTGGCAAGCCCATGCCCTCCTCCACCAATAATAATGACATCATACTTTTTCTTAATTTGAGGGTTGCTCCATGTCTTATTCCATCCATTATTATTATGGAAAGATTCCTTCAATAATTTAAAAAAATTATAATACATTAAGAGCAGAAAAGATGTTAACAAAGTTATAAATAGCCATGAATTAAACTACTTCAGATATTTAAATTTAAAAAGATTTTTTTATAATTTAATTTAATAAAATATGATTCGTATAATATTTTATTTTTGATATGATTTATTTACTTTATTCTAATATAATTAAACGTTTCATAGGAGAAAATTTATGAAAAAACTCTTTATCTCATCAATAATTTCAACTTGCTTAATATTTCCATCTTTTGCAGATAATGTTAAAATTGGGATTATCCTTGGTTTCACAGGACCCATAGAATCATTGGCGCCTGTAATGGCAAAAAGTGCTGAACTGGCTATTTCTGAAGTTAATAAAACTGGTATTTTTATGGATGGTAAAACAAAAATTACTGCTGTTCGAGCAGATTCAACATGCGTTGATGCAGCTGCTGCAACAGCCGCAGCAGAAAGATTAATAACCTCAGATAAAGTTAACGCTATAATGGGCGCTGATTGTTCCGGTGTCACAACTGCAGTTTTACAAAATGTTGCAATGCCAAATGGTATTGTAATGATTTCACCTTCTGCAACTTCTCCGGCTTTATCGACTCTTCCAGATAATGGTTTGTTTTTTAGAACATCACCATCTGACGCAAGACAAGGTGAAGTGGTTGCAGAAATGCTAACAGAAAAAGGATTTAAATCTGCAGCCATGACACATACTAATAATGACTACGGAAAAGGTTTAGCAGATAGTATAAAAAGAAACTTTGAATCTAGAGGTGGAAAAATTACTATAGTTGCTGCACATGAAGATGGAAAAGGTGATTATAGTGCTGAAGTAGCAGCTCTAGCACAAGCCTCTGGGGACATACTAATTGTTGCGGGGTACTTGGATCAAGGTGGAAAAGGAATAATTCAAACATCATTAGATATAGGTGCTTTTGATAAATTTTTCTTACCTGATGGAATGATTGGAGATGCTTTACCTAAAGCAATTGGCTCTGACTTAAATGGATCAATTGGTTCTGTTCCAGGAACGGATAGTCCTGGAGCGTCAAAATACAGTGACCTTGCAAAAGCTAATGGTTTTAAATCTGGTCCATATGGTCCAGAGTCTTATGATGGAGCAGCTCTTATTATGTTAGCTATGGAAGCCTCAAAATCAACTAATAGTAATGTTTTTAAAAAGCATGTTATGGATGTTGCTAATGCGCCAGGAGTAAAAATTTATCCAGGTGAGCTAAGCAAAGCTATTAAATTAATAAAAGAAGGTAAAGCTATTGATTATGTTGGAGCAACAGATCTTGAATTTGTTGGTTCTGGAGAATCTTCAGGAAGCTTTGCTGAAATATTAATTGATAATGGTAAAGTCAACAAAGTTGGTTATAGATAAAAAAATTAATAGGCTCAAGTTATACATCTTGAGCCTATTCAATAATTGGTACTTATCATGCTTGAAATCAATAATATTTGTAAAAGCTTTGGTGGCATCAAAGCTGTCAACAATATCTCATTTAATATCAAAAAAGGCTCAATAACTGCTTTAATTGGACCAAATGGTGCAGGAAAGACTACTCTTTTTAACATTATTAATGGCTCCATAAAACCAGATTCTGGTTCTATAAAATTAAATAAAGAGCTAATAACTGGACTCGAACCTCATCAACTATTTGAACTTGGAATTCTTAGAACGTTTCAAATAGCACACGAATTTCATTCTTTAACAGTCAGGGATAACTTAATGGTTGTACCCTCCAATCAATGTGGAGAATCAATCTTAAACTCCTGGCTTCACTTATCTGAAATTAAAATTGAAGAGAATAAGATATTAAATAAAGCCAATGAAGTAATGGATTTTTTACAATTAAAGCACCTGGCGAACGAGTATGCTGGTAACTTATCAGGAGGACAGAAAAAATTACTAGAATTAGGCAGAACAATGATGGTGGAACCAAAAATAGTTCTTCTAGATGAAGTTGGTGCAGGAGTAAATCGAACTCTATTAAATACAATTGGGGATGCAATATTAAGGTTAAATAAAGAATTTAACTATACTTTTTGTATGATTGAGCATGATATAGATTTTATAGGTAAATTATGTGACCCTATAATTGTAATGGCAGAAGGTTCTATGTTAATGACAGGTCCATTTTCAGAAGTGCAAAAAAATGAAAAAGTTATTGAAGTTTATCTTGGTAAAAATTAAATGAAAAGTTTTTAGACTATGTATTTATTATCCGGTGAAGATTTAACATGTGGTTACAATAAAATTAATATCCTTACAAATTGTAATATTGGTGTAAACAAAGGAGAAATTGCTTCCATTGTTGGGCCTAACGGCGCAGGAAAATCAACAGCGATGAAAGCTATATTTGGCCTTCTACCGTTAAGAGGTGGAAAAATTATTTTGGATGGAGAAGATATAACACACCTTAAACCTCAAGAAAGAGTACTCAAAGGTATGGGGTTTGTACCTCAAAATAATAATATTTTTCCAAGCTTAACGGTTCAAGAAAATCTAGAAATGGGAGCGTTTATCAGCAATAACAATTATAGTGATATTCTTGATTATATTTATAATCTATTTCCAATTTTGAAAGAAAAGCAATTTCAACAGGCTGGGGAGTTATCTGGAGGACAACGCCAACAAGTAGCCGTTGGAAGAGCCTTAATGACTAAACCAAAAGTCTTAATGTTAGATGAGCCATCTGCAGGAGTTTCTCCTATAGTGATGGAAAGCCTTTTTCTTAAAATACAAGAAATTGCGAAACAAGGCACATCTATACTAATGGTTGAACAAAACGCAAAACAAGCTTTGAAGATTTCTAATTTAGGTTTTGTATTAACACAGGGTAAAAACCTTTTTACAGATACTGGAAATGCTCTATTAGCTAATAAAGAAGTAAGACAAGCTTTTTTAGGAGGTTAACTATTTTTATAGATTTTTTTAATACTATTACATTAATTGCAAATTATATTTTGATTCCAGGAGTTACTTATGGAAGTCAACTAGCTCTGGGTGCGCTTGGTATTACAACTATTTATACTGTCCTAAGATTCTCTAATTTTGCTCATGGAGAACTTATGTCGTTTGGAGCAATGTTTACCATTCTTATAACTTGGTTTTTCACAGACATTGGAATTAAACTGAGCATAATACCAACAGCTATTTTAGCTTTGCCTCTAGCTATTATTATCACAATAATTTATTGTTTGTTAATAGATAAATTTGTTTTTAAATTCTATCGGCAACAGAAATCAAAAAGCGTTATTACATTAATTGTCTCCATAGGAGTGATGTTTTTTACTAGCGGTTTAATAAGATTTATTATAGGCCCTGCAGACCAAAATTTCTCTGATGGGGAGAGATTTATACTTAAAGCTAAAACTTTTAAAAATTTTACTGGTTTAAATGAAGGTTTAGCAATCAAAACAACTCAAGGTATTACTATTGTTTTAACTCTTTTTCTTGTTATTTTACTATTTTGGTTTTTAAATAAAACTAAAACAGGAAAATCTATGAGAGCCTTTTCTGACAATGAAGAATTAGCTCTTTTATCAGGTATTAATCCAGAAAGAGTAGTGTTTATTACTTGGATTATTGCAGGAACTTTAGCCTGTGTAGCAGGTACACTTTATGGATTGGACAAAAGCTACAAACCATTTACATACCTTCAATTAGTTTTACCCATTTTTGCAGCAGCTATTGTTGGAGGAGTAGGCAATCCAATTGGGGCTATTATTGGAGGCTTTGTTGTATCTTTTTCAGAGTTACTAGTTACATTTGCTTATAAAAAAATCTTTCTTTACATGCTTCCAAATAAAATAGTTCCAGATGGATTGTTACAAATCTTATCGACTGATTATAAAATTGCAGTATCTTTTATTATACTTGTATTAGTTCTATTAATAAAACCTACTGGGATTTACAAAGGTAAAATAATTTAAATTTAAACCAAAAGTTTAAAATAATGCATGATAAAAAACGTATAATCTTTCTATTTAGTTGTATGGCAATAATGCTTACACTAGTAGGTGTTTTTCAAAGTTGGAACGTTGCCTTAACTATTTTTAACTTGTGTCTTATATCTTCTATAATGTCTTTAGGTATTAATATTCAATGGGGAAATGCAGGTATTGTTAATTTTGGAGTAATGGGATTTGCTGCTCTGGGGGGATTAGCTAATATCCTTATATCAATGCCTCCTACAAATAACGCATGGGAATTAGGTGGTTTTTATATTGTAGTTGGAATAATTATTTTTATTACATCTATAATTCTATCTGTATTAATATGGAGAAAAACTAAATTTAATAATAAGATTAAATATTTTATTTCTGCATTCATTATAATTTTTGGATATTTTTTAATGAGATATTTACTTGATCCGTCAATAGAAGCTATAGAAGCAATTGAACCGGCGAAAACAGGTTATTTAGGAGGCTTGAATTTACCTATATTAATATCTTGGCCAATAGGAGGCTGTTTAGCAGCAATGGCTGCATTTATAATTGGCAAAATTTCTTTAGGCCTTAGATCAGATTACCTAGCAATAGCAACTTTGGGAATTTCTGAAATTATAATATATTTACTTAAGAATGAAGACTGGTTATCGAGAGGTGTTAAAAACGTAAATGGTCTTCCAAGACCTGTTCCCTACGAAATTGAATTGCAATCAAAAGAATGGGTCATAGAAATAGCAAATTGGTTAGAATTCTCATTAGCCGAAATATCTTCTATAATTGTAAAATTATCATATTCTTTTTTATTTATAATAACTTTAATATGTATTTTCTACCTACTTGAAGTTGCTCTCAAATCACCATGGGGACGAATGATGAGAGCTATCAGAGATAATGAAATTTCAGCAAACGCAATGGGGAAAAATATAAAAAGAAGGCACTTACAAGTTTTTATTATTGGATCCGCTATAATTGGAATTGCAGGTGCTATGTTAACAACTCTTGATGGTCAATTTACACCCGTTTCATATCAACCTCTCAGATATACTTTTTTAGTCTGGATTATGGTAATCGTAGGAGGTTCTGGGAATAACTTTGGTTCTATTATTGGGGGCTTTTTAATTTGGTTTTTTTGGATTGAAGCTGAACCACTTGGATTATGGTTTTTATCATTTATAACTTCAAACATGTCAGATACAAGTATAGTTAAAAATCATTTATTAGAAAATGCTGCTCATATTAGACTTATGTTTATGGGTTTAATATTATTAATAACATTAAGGTTTGCTCCTAAAGGGTTAATTCCTGAAATCAAAAGATAAGAAGTGTTAAAATTTATGAAAAATATTTTTTTTATTAACAAAATCAATTACTCAGTTTTAATTATTTTTGTTAGCCTTCTTTTTATAAAAATTAATCCAAGTTTTGCAGAAAAGAAATTAACTCTTAATTTTGAGCAAACAATAGTTAACCTTCAAGGAAATTTTATTCAAGGTGGATTAGTTAAAGGAAAAATAGTTACTGATAAGGAAATAAAATTTGAAAATAGAATTCTTCGTAAAGACTCTAATGGTAATTTTGTTATAGGCTTTGGAAGAGATTATAAAGAAAATGCTTATTTTGAATTAAGGATTGATGATAAAAAATGGTTAAAAAAATCATTTAAGATAACAAAACGTACATATAAAACTCAAATTATTAATGGCCTTCAAAAAAAAATGGTTACTCCACCAAAGTCTTTTTATGACAGAATTAATAGAGAAAACAAATCCATTAAACTTATTAGAAATTTAAATAGTGACATTAACTATGTTTTTCAAGAATTTATTTGGCCTAATAAAGGTATTATCTCTGGAGTTTTTGGAAGTCAAAGAATTCTTAATGGAAAACCTCGAAGGCCTCATTATGGAGTAGACATAGCTGCAAAAAATGGATCACCTGTCTTATCTCCAACTGATTCTATAGTTAGAATGGCAGAAAATGACTTATACTTTACTGGTGGCACTATAATGTTAGATCATGGTCATGGCGTGATTTCTGTTTACTCTCATTTATCTAAAATTAAAGTTAATGTTGGTGATAAGGTTTTGAAAGGACAAAAAATAGCTGAAGTTGGCTCCACTGGAAGATCTACTGGTCCACATTTAGATTGGAGAATTAACTGGTTTGACCAACGTCTAGACCCTGCATTATTAATAAATGAATAATTTAATTTATCATAGAATAAATTATTTAAGGTTCTAAGTATAAGTACTGATGTAAAAGCTTGACAGATTATCCTGTAAGGCTATATTCCCCGTACTAATTAACATTATAATTTGATATAAGATATTACATTAAAATTAATCAATATCTTTAATTTCAAAAAAATCGGAATAGAAAAAATGTATGCAGTAGTAAAAACCGGTGGAAAACAGTATCGCGTAGAAAAAGAAGACGTAGTACTTGTTGAACGATTAAGCGCAAATGATGGAGATCAAATTGTTCTTGATAATGTATTAATGATTGGTGAAGGTGAAAAAGTCACTTTAGGAACTCCTTTAGTTAGTGATGCCGCAGTAATGGCTCAGGTAATTAGGCAAACTCGTGGACCTAAAATAACCATGATTTATAAAAGACGAAGAAAGAATAGTCGTCGTAAACAGGGTCATAAACAAAACCTTACTTTATTAAAGATTGTAGAAATAGCTGAAACAGGTGGATCTAAACTAGCACCAAAGAAAGCAGAAGATAAACCTATTGAAACAAAAGCTAAAGTAGCAGCTAAACCTGCAGAAACAAAAGCTAAAGTAGCAGCTAAACCTGCAGAAACAAAAGCTAAAGTAGCAGCTAAACCTGCAGAAA
>Ga0308001_10001060_pt1 | contig 12581 bp, 4 predicted proteins | sample Neamet5_FD_203167 | JGI IMG/M metagenome (GOLD analysis project Ga0308001, IMG submission 203167) | Marine microbial communities from water near the shore, Antarctic Ocean - #5 | ecosystem: Environmental > Aquatic > Marine > Unclassified | place: Southern Ocean | collected 2014-06-04
TGAGTTTAGTGTTCCAGTATCGTATGCATCTGTCAGATCAGGAGCAGTTGGTATCGTTGGCTGCGTTCGGTCTATGGTAATAACTATAGGATCACTTTCTAAAGAAATATTACCTGCTGTATCTACCAGTTTATAAGTAAAAGTGTATACTCCGTCACTTAAAGCTGTTGTTGTGAATTGATCTGTTACAGCTTGAGCCATCAGCTGATTAATGACCAATTGATTGGTGGCACCACCTTCAAGGTCATACTCGATTTGAACCGTATAAATTTGACCATCTGCAAGTCCATTCACCTGCAAAGTTGGCGTATTATCACTTGTGATTTCATCAGTATTATCTAAACCTGTATCTGAAAGATCAATTAGATTCAATACCCCATTTGTTAGTGGAGCTTCTGTGTCTACAATAAGACTTAATGGTGTTGAGGCAAGAGATAGATTTCCAGCTAAATCACGAATATAAGCAGTTATTTGATAAGGCAAAACATTATTTGCAAGTGGGTTAGCGCCCGGAACAGCTATACTCATCGCATCAACAGTAATGGTCAGAGAATCATAATCAACACCATCAATGTTAAGAATTAGCTTTTCTCCTGCGGCTAAGGCAGGTCCCGATGTTAAATTTTGAATTTCAAAAACTGGCGTAAGCACTGTTGTAATATTATCACTATTTAATAAACCAGTGTCGGAAGCATCTTTTAAATCCACGACTAACCCTGTCGTTAGAGGCGCAGTATTATCATAGTTTACAACAAGACCATCTGTAGTTGAAGTAACCCGCCCGCCAGGATTATTTGCTAAATCAGTAAAATCAATAGTAAATGGTACATCCGCTTCTGTATCAGCGACCTGCATTGTGTAGGTAGCAACCCACAGATCAGCTGTTAATCCCATTATAGGCGTAACAGATATATTAGATATAGTAATAACAGGTGTCGACAATAATTCATCCGCATCAATACTTAAGGTTAATTCATCAAATAATTTTGCTTTTGCTGTTGAATAATTATTGTTACTTACTAAAGTAACAATATCTAATCTCGGAATGGTACTATCATAATTTATGGCGATACCATCTGTTGGTGCCGTAAGTCTCGTACCAGAATTACCCGCATAATCTTTAAAATCTAGTTGTAATGTAACTAAACCATCAGATAGATTCGGTACAGTATATATTGACGTCCAAGTCTGTGCATTTCCTACAACTACAGGAGTACCAGGCGATTGACCAGCAACCAATATAACAGGCTCTTGTAATAGATCGGGAGAGGTTATATCAATTGTGATTAATTCAGTCTGTTTAACTTTTGTTACATCAATTGCATTATTTGAAGCATAAGTAAGAGTTGTAATCGATGGTATTGTGTTGTCAAAAGTTACTATAGTACCATCCAATGTTACGTTAACAGCTGTTTCGCCCGCATATCCATTCATATCTATGAAATCAACAGAGAAAGTAACCTGTTGTTCAATATCAGAATTCTGTAATGCATATACAGCTGTATAGCGACCATGCGTACCAGCAGCAGCATCAAAGGATGCAGAAACAGCATTACCATTTATCGCCACAACATTCTGAGAAGGATCAAGAGTTTCATCCGCTCCAAAGACTAAACTAACAACAGAACCTACTCTACCCCAATCGGTATATGCTGAATTATCCGTAAAAATAGCTAAAGAATTCAAAGAAGGCTTACTTTTATCAAAATTAACCCTATTACCATCCGCATCAAGTAAAAGAGCCGAGTAAGGTGAACCAGTACCAATATTTCCAGCTAAATCTTGAAAAGAAATTGTAAGAGGCACTGACCCTGCCGCTTCAGCTTCCGTCATTCTATATGTCGCAACCCAGCTATCAGGTGACCCTGCTGCCATAGCTACCGTAGCAGCTTGAGTCGCAATGGTAACTATCGGAGTTTGAATATCTGTATCTGTCACGAATGCAACCGTAACAATATCATCTGGCACAGATAATTCATCTCCTGTACTATTATCCGAATACATATTCACGCTTTGTAAGTCTGGCGAGGTTATATCAACGACAACACTAGGATTTGCTCCAGAAAGGGCCGTCACACTAGATCCATTATTACCTGCTTGATCTGTAAAACCAATGGTGAACCCGACAACTCCAGCACTAGAAGCCCCACTAACAGTATTGGTAGCAGACCAATTAGAGGAGTCTCCAACAGCTGTCATGGTTGCAGTATTACCTAAAAAAGTTGCAACTGGCGTCGCTGTTAAATTTTCATTAGAAACAAAGGTTAAGGTAATAGCATCACCTGATTTTGCTAGTGTTGAAGTTAAGTTATCAGACTGAATTGCTACAGAGCCAAGGGTTGGTGCTGATAAATCAAAAGTCACAGTGGACCCATCAGTCGCTACAGTAGCATTTTCACCAACATTGCCTGCTGCATCTTTATAATTAGAAATAACAATTGGAAGAGTTGCACCATCATACCCAGCGTCACCAGATGCCATAGTATAAGTAGCATCAAATTGAGATGGAGGCCCTGAAGTTGTCCTGCTTACGGAAGCATTATTCCCTGCTATAGTAACCGTTGGCTTATCTGCCACCAGGATAACTTCATTTATTTCTAATGTGACCGTAACTTCATCACCAACTATAGCTAAGCCTGTTCCACTAGTCGCTCCACTTCTATTCGTATTATTTGAAGTTATCGTAACGCTTGAAACGGCTGGCTTATCTTTATCAAATGCGACACCACCATCAGCGTCATTGGCAAGAGAAGTAACTTGTATACCACTATTATTCGCTAAATCTTTAAAATCTACTGTAAAAGCAATAGCAGCTGCTGTTCCATCAGTACTCTGCATAGTATAAGTATATGTATATGACGTTCCGCCACTAGATCCACTAGCCAATGCGACAAGACTATTGATAGTCATATCACCCGCCGCTATGGTAACATCAGGTGCTTGAATATTTCCGGAAGATATGATGGATAGTGTAATAATATCATCTTGTTTTGCTTTGGTCGGATCAGAATTATTAGAAGCAATAGTTACATCTTGTAGGGTCGGCGCAGTTTCGTCATATTCAACGGTACTAGAATTTGTTGTTGTGGTTTTTTGAAGCCCTGCATTCCCAGCTAAATCAAAATAATCTACCGTAAAATCAATATTTCCTTCCGTATTCCCATTTGCCATTGTAAAAGATGCTGACCACGTATCATTAGTACCTGACTCATTTGCATTTAAATTATCACCAGGAGTAGCCAAGAAAACAACGGTAGGATCATCAATTAGAAATTCATTAGAGTTAAAGCTTAAGGTAACAAGATCACCTTCCTTTGCATAATCGGTGTTTGCATTATTCGAAGTGATTTGTATAGGATTTAAAGTGGGTGGCGTTCGGTCAAAAGTAACATCAATAGAATTTGTGGTACTCGTCTGAGTTATACCAGAGACACCAAGGTCATTAATGTATGCAATAGATATTGCAACGTCCCCTTCAGTATCACTGCTATTCATATCAATATACGCAGTCCAGTTTTGGTCGTCAGCACCGGCATCGACCGTAGCAGCTCTTCCGGCAAGATTTACAGTTGGTGCCGCTATCAAGTCTTCATTCGCAACAATAGTAACGGTAACCCTATCACTAACTTTTGCGTAAATAGGATTAGAGTTATTAGATACAATTTCTACTGTCGGAAGGGTTGGTGCAGTATTATCTATACGAACATCTGTAGCGCCAGATAATGATGTTGTGTTTCCTGCTAAGTCTGTGAGAACATATGCATATTGAGCATATCCAGCCGCTTCAGTTCCATCTAAAGTATAACCTACTGTCCAACTTGTACCGTTATTACGGGTAATACCACCATCTGGTACGGTAATACCATTGATCGTCGCAGATGATACGCCTCCAATTACCTTTAAATTATTATCCGCAGCTACACTGATTTGTATAACATCACCGGTAGTTGCTAGTTTATTATTATTTGAATTTGTAGATATAAAGGTACGTGAATCAGATGGGGCGGTATCATCAAATATTACACCACTACCACCAATAGTAGACGTTATTTGAGAACCCGAATTACCAGCTAAATCTTTAAAATCTACAGTAAAGCCTAAGTCTCCTTCATTGACAGAGGGATTCATCGTCTTTGTGATTAAATAATCATAATTATTTCCATTTTGATTTTCACCCGTAGCGGCACCGTCAATAGTACCCAACGGTGTTTGCAGAGGCTCAGCACTAGTTGATTGAATCCTTACTGTTACCACATCACCTGATTTTGCATATGCAGTATTTGAATTATTTGAATACATTCGTACAATTGCCAGGGTTGGAATTACAGAATCATGTATTACCTGACTACTATTCGTTACACCGACATCGTTTGCCGTATTACCTGCGCGATCTGATATATTAGTGACTGCAACAGCAATCGCTCCTTGAGTTTCACCAGAGCCCATTTGATATGTTGCAGTAAAATTATCAGCAGCAGAGCCTGGCGATTCAGTCGCATTGTTTGAAGAAATCGTAACGGTCGGAACATTAATGACTTCACCACCCGCATCAATCGTAACAGTAATGAGGTCATCTTCTTTTGATAAAGAACTTGTTGCATTATTTGAAGAAATACCTACAGTCACTACTGGATCCGTTTTATCAATTGTAACTGCAGATGAACCAATTACATCCGAAAAATAACTCGGAGATGGATTCCCTCGGTCATCGTAGATCCTAAAACTAAAAGTACAAGGCCCATCAGCATGGCCATTACCAACAGTAGTTGTTATTGTCGCGTTTGTACTAGAAATGTTTATAGTTCCTGTTTGATCTTGAATTGTGCTTATCCACCTAGCTGCATTCCCAAGATTTGCGCTAGTAGCAGAGGCAAGAGAAATTGTAACGACATCGCCTGCTTTGGCAAACGCAGCATTCGAATTATTCGAAGCAATTGAAATAGTTTGTAAGGTTGGTGCTACTAAATCCCAATTTTTATTATAATCGCTATTGCCGCTAGCGCCAGCAATCTCATCATTATTCAGTCTAAATGTCACAGTTGCACCTTCGATATTCCCGGGGTATCCAGCTGTATTTGCCAAATCTTCGTGAGAAAAATATAACTGGCATCTAATTATATTATCACCGCCTCTATAACCTTTAAACTCACCATTTCCGTAACTGCCATTTCCATTAGAAGAATTACCATTATTATTTCCTTCTCCATTAAAAGGATTAAATCCACTACCCCAGCTTACTTCGAGATAATATGATCCTTCATTACCACTTCCATTTTCAGTCCCTGCATTATTAACTAAATTTTCACCAACAACAAGAATACCACCTGTTAATGGACCATTAACTGCTGTTACAACAGCTATGTTATAATCAGTGGCACTTGAGGCTTGATTAGCAACCGAAACAGAAAAATCATCCAAAGCAAAAAGAACACTTATCTGAGAGAAAAAAAGCAGAAAAAACGCAATGACTTTATGTTGGAGTATTTTTATCATTGTTATATATTAAAGATTTACACCCAAGACAATTTGTCCATCCATCCAGCCAGCTCTGCCAAGCTCTTTGCCTTCGGATGTTTTAGTATTCAGTGTTTCTGTGGATCTTATGCCTGCTCTCAGCTCAACCAGCCCACTAATTCTTAATCCATAAGATGCTTCCATACTAAAACCAGGAGAAGAGCCGACAATTCCAGCACCAAATTTTATTTTTCCAGGACCTGCAGGGAATGAGATGATACCCATTGCAGTAATACCGCTAATTGTTTCACCTAATTTTAAAAGACTTCCATCAGACTCTTGCTTTGGAACAGCATTCTCAAATTTAAAAGAACCTAGCTCAGCTCCGAATCTAAAATTCGCTCCCATTAATTGCATTAAGATGGGAAACTCTACGCCAGCTCTGAGATCTACACTTGAAGTCCAATCCATTAATACTCTATTTGTAAATCGTGGAGACCCTAAAGTAATGTCGATAGTATAACCTAAATTTTCAGCACTATCTTCTAACTCACCTTCATACTCTTCATCGTCTTCCTCATCCTCATATTCTTCCTCATCGTCTTCATCATACTCATCATCTTCGTACTCTTCATCATCATCATATTCATCATCATCTAAATATTCATCCTCTTCATACTCCTCATCTTCATACTCATCATCTTCCCCAAAATATTCTTCAACATCATCTTCTGCATCCTGAGCATAGATTAGAGATGTTGGTGATAATATAAGTAGGAACAGGCAGACCCAAAGAACAATTTGAGCTGCACGAATAAGAATAGGAATATTCATTCTTTCCGACATGTTGAACTCCATACGAGATACACCACTCCCGTGGGCACCTTCCTTTATTTAACTTTTTTACTTACCTCGTGAGTATATTACTCACTTAGAATATAAGGTAACCACTAAGTTGTAGGCAAATTTAAAATAATAGTTTATAAACCTTCAATATCTTAGTTTGATCAAATAAAAAGAGAAAAACAGCTTATTAAGAAACCAAATAAAGTGCTTTTGTCCTCATGAAAACTTATTTTTTCTAAATTACTGTACTGATAATAATAATTTTTATCCATTTATTGAACTAGTGACTAGAATCACATCTTTAAAAAAAGTAAAAAAGAAACTAGTTCTGAAAGTAAAAAAACCCTTCTAAAAAGAAGGGTTTTTGATAAGTACGCCCGGGAGGATTCGAACCCCCAGCCTCTTGGTCCGTAGCCAAACGATCTATCCAGTTGATCTACGGGCGCATATAATATCTGTATATTATAATGAAAATTACATAGAAATACGTAAAGTGAGAATGAACTTATATTTTTTTTATTCGATTCTATAAACCTTGTGAGATAATGGCTGCCAGTGTAAAGATATCCAATAAGTTAATATCATTATCACCATTAATATTTGCAGCTGAGAAGGTACAATTCTCAATTTGAGGTCCTGTTACCGTATCAGATAAAAGTAATAAATCTAAAATATCAATAACAGGAGCACCATTAGGCCATATAGAATTATCATTTACATCTATTGAACCATTGAGGTTTCCTGGTACAAATATATTGAAATTATCACAGCTGTCGCATCCATCACCTATTCCATCATCATCAAAGTCTGTCTGCTCTGGATTGTAAATTTGTGGGCAATTATCTATTTCAGATGGAATCCCATCACTGTCTAAATCATTATTCATTGCAATTAGTGAAGCTTCGATTGCATCAGTTACGTTATCACCAATATAAGTAACCACATTGCGATGATTAATCACAATATTATAAGGTATATAGTTTAATCCAACATAATTGACAAAAGGAGTATCTCCCCAATCAAGAATCCCTGTCATGAAGTCTAAGACGGGGTAAGAAAGACCAAATTGTGTTGTCCAGCTTTCACAACTGTAAGGTTGCCCCCAATCACCTCCTGCGGCAATAACTACTAAACCATCGTCTTGATATTCTTGATAGAGTTCTTCTGTGAACGGAGCCTCCGTTTGACAATAAGGTCACCAAGAAGTAAATATGGTTAAGTATATAACTCTTGATTGAGTACTATCAGGATGTCCATTATACCTAGATGTTTTAAAGATATTTTCAATGTCCAAGGGATTTTGATTGGCACAAATAGGTAACTCAAAGTTAACTGTATCGCCAATGGTTAGTTCACCATAGCACAGACTAAATGTTGATATCAAAATTAAGGAAAACTTAGTTAAACTATTATTTAAGGTTATTTTCAAAATTAAGCTCCTCTATGTGAAATATTAAATACTTACAAATTTCACTAAAATATAAATTAAAAATGTTTATAATAGCTAGTTTTAAAAGACGGAAGTAAGTCCTAACTTAAAACCATCGTCAAAAGGTGCGACATATCGACAAATTCCATTACTACAAATTATTCCACCTCGCTGAGTACCATACATTATATCTAATCTTGTGTTTGAATTAATATTTATCATGAATTCTAATGCTATCCATTTATTTTCTAACTCAATTACATTCCCAATTATTTTTTCTAGGGGGTTTATTATACTTATTTTTTGTGGACCATATTCAAAGGCAGAACTAGACTCAATAGTTAAGGACAAGGACCAGTATGGTGATTTACCAACGCCAAATGTAATCATATGATTATTTTGGAATTCTTTTGATATTAATTCATTAGTTTTTGGATCTTTAATGTAAAAATTTGAGCTCAGACTATCGATATAGACACCTTTCTTGGTCCATTTTCCGTCATAATTTATATCTTCTAATGTTTCAGCATCATCCCAGATTCCATCCCCATCGGTGTCATTTAATTCCTCAGCATCATCCCAAGTCTCGTCTCCATCCACATCTGTAAAATATTCGCCTGAAGTGAATAGGCCATCACCATCCAAATCATAATAATATAATTGGTCATCTGGAATTATACCACTCTGCCATAAATCATACCATGTTTCTTCTGCTTTATCCCATATTCCATTTGAATTAGCATCAATGAAAATCTCTGCTAAATCCCAGGTTCCATCTCCATCTAAATCTTGAAAAAATTCATCAGAAGACAACGTGTTTAAATATTCCACACCGCTTTTTAATCTCTGAAATTCATATTTTAAATCAATACTCCATCCATTACCTATATTAAAATTTAAAATAGAGGGTATAGTAAAAGCCTCAACATATTTATTTTCAATTCTTTCATTTACAATACTGTAATAATCTGAGAACTCTTCTCCATTATCCCAAATCCCATTATTATTTTGATCTTCAAATGGCTCTTGGGTATTCCAAATATTATTTTGACCGCTATTATATGAGACATGGTAGTCTGGGATTTTTTTTGTCATTCCAAATCCTAGTTGGTACCTAACATTTTCAATATATCCCTCCATTTCAATATATAACTCATTGTAAGGAAGTGCTACGTTACTTTTATAAGGCATAAATGTGGTGGAACTATCACTATACCATTTAGCTGAAAGTAAGGCATTTACTGTGTCTGGGAATACTTTTTCCCAAATATTAGTTCGACTTGCGGTTTGATAATTAAGTGTGAAATAGCCGAGGTTACTAACTGGCCCCATTAATGAAAGTTGATATCCAACCTCATCACTAAAATTAACTTGGGGAATAAGCCTTGCTAAAAAGACACTGCTATGCTCACGCAAAGCAGTTGGTGGTTGCGTAAAAATCAAATTCATATCGTAATTTCTAACAAAATTATCTTTCTCTGATGGGTTTACCTTTGATGTATTATAGTTTTTATATTCCATTGTTAGGGACCAACCATCAAGCGGAAAATGATTAAAATAATAGTTAACGTTACCAAATATACTTTGTCCATTAAAAGGATTAAACGAATTCTTATATTGATCATCTTCAGATTTCGGTAACAATGTTAATTTATCGGAAATTTCAATATAACCGGTAATCGATTCAGCCTCAAAGGAACTCCTAAACCCATGAACTCTATGGATAACCCTAACACTATCGGCCATAGTGGTTAAAGGATTATTCAGGGGATGATTTTCGCGACTTTGTAGTGCAGAAAACCCAAGTGAGAATTGACCAAAGAAGAGTTCTAAGTCACTACCAAATAATGAATGCTGTGAAAAATAATTTGGTTTCCTTGAATCTTCGTCAATATTTTTCCAATAATCTGTACTAATTCTTGAAATATTAGAAAGGCCAGAAATAAAATTAAAAGCATATTTATCTTCAATTAACCCTAGGCTCAGACCACGATAACCATTATCTAAGTTTACATCTTGGTCATCAAATTGATTTAAAATTAGTCCTCTACCCCAAATTTTATAGATATCGCCAACGGATAATTCTATTGGCCCTTTCGAATAATCTACTCTGAATTTCCTAAGACCGTTAATACTGCTACCTATTTCAGGAGGCTTACTATATTCAAACTGAAACCACGTATTTAAAAATTCATTCGAAAGATTCATATTTAATAAAACTTCTGAATAGTTTAATTCATTCTTGTTTTCTCCGAATCTTAAGACCGTATTTCCGCCTGCATTAATCTGAGGATATAAAGATACTGTGAAAAGGAAAAAAAAAATAAATAAGAATTGATTCATCGCTTGATTATTAATTTTAGAAATCAACTTCAGCACCCTTTTCAACCTTCTTTTTATTCGCAGTCTTTAGATCTAATTCTGTATAATTAATTTTCAGATCATCCATTAAAGAATAGATTTCTTTTAAAATATCGTGCTCATCTCCAGGCAGGTAACCTTGATGTCGATATCTTACATTACCGGTTTTATCAACTAAAATAGTTGTAGGCATTTGTAATACTTTCATTTTTTTCTTTACTTGACTATTTGGATCTACAGCAACTTCAAATTCAAAGTTTTTTGTCCTTACATAGGATTTTACCTTACTCATACTTTTCGGTGTATCAGTGTTTATAGCTAAAACTTTAAAACCATTCTTTTTAAAATGATTATTAAATATATTAAGATATTTCATTTGTTTTTTACAAGGTTCGCACCAGGTAGCCCAGAAATCTATAATCATAGGCCCATCTTCCAAAAAATCATACAGTTTGGCATATTTACCGTTAAGCATTTTTAAACGGATATTCGGAATTTTTTCTTGAGCAGAGATCAAAGAAAAAATCAAGAAAATCAGTGCGTATATTTTATATTTTTTAAATTTATTCATTGTCAATTTTATCTTTTTTTAATAATTACTAAAGTAATATCATCATCATTCATTAAACCTGACATCCAATTATCACCTAAATCTACGAGAGCATTTTTTATACCTTCCGCAGACTTACTACCATTTTTTTCTATACATTTGAGAACAGGTTCATAATCTAACATTTCTCCATCATGGTTAGAACATTCAGGTAATCCATCGGAGATAAGGACCAATGCATCACTTGGATCCATCTTAAAGGTTTCAAGGTCAAATGAAGCTTTTTTCATTGATCCTAAGGGTAACCCTGGAATTAATATTTCATCTACTAGTCCTGTTTCTCCATGATATAAATAAGCTGGAGGCATTCCAGCTGATGTAAAATCAAATGAACTCTTGGTAAATTTGGCCATATTTAAAGACATGCGCGTTGTTCCAAGATCAATGGCTTTAATAGTTTGATTTAATCTGGAGGTTGTAACATCAGGAGATCCAAAATCAGATCCAAACAAGCCAGCTTTAGTAATTGAAACCATCATACCTGCATTTAATCCATGTCCCGTTGCATCGCCACAAACAACGTATAAAGACCCATCATCTTGTGGAAAAAAATCATAGTAATCCCCTCCAACCTCAGTAGAAGTTTTCATATGTAATGCAAATTCATAATCGGGATGATCTGGCGCTTTTTGAGGAATTAAAGACATTTGAAATTCTCGCGCTTGCTCTAATTCTTTAATTCTTCGATCCTCTTCTAATTCTGATTTCTGCTTCATCATTCTTTGCTTAATAAACCAGTAGACTCCTACACTGAATAGAATGGCATATAAACTGAATGCCCACAAGCTTAACAACGGATGTGGGGTAAATTTAATTTCTAGCTTTGATGGCTTACTCCATAGCCCATCATCATTAGAACCCTGTACTGTAAAAGTATAGCTACCTCTACCTAGGTTATTATAGGAAGCAAATTTAAGGTTTTCAGACTCAACCCAGTCTCGATCAAAAGGTTCAAGTTTATACCTATATTTATTTTTAATGGTTTTATGATAATTTAGAGCAACAAAATCAATAGTGAATGATTTGACTTTATAATCAATTATTATTTTTGTTTTATTATTTTTTTCTATATTTATTGGGTAAATATCTAAAATAGAATCGTCATAAGATATTTTTTTAATTCTAGTTATAATACAAGGAGGCTGATATTCATTATATTTGAGATTTAAAGGATTTACTTTTGTTATTCCTTTAGGACCTCCAAAATAGATGTTCCCATCTTCACTTTTAGAATAAGAATGTTGATGAAAATCAATATTCCCGATACCGTCAGAAACTCCATAATTAGTAAACTTTGATTCTTTTTGATTGAAAAAAGAAATCCCATTTTTTGAACTAATCCATAAGTTATTATTTTCATCAACAACTACACCTGTGATAAAATTACTAGGCAAACCATCTTTAATAAAATAATGACTGAAGTTATCGTTCTCTTCATTATATTTATTTAATCCACTAGCTGTACCAACCCATATAACTCCATTATTATCTTGACTTACGGATGTTATTTGAGACGAAGAAAGTCCACTTGTGTATTCTGGATCAAAGATATGACCCTCTAATTCAAAGCTTTTTCCATTTTTAATACTTGATAAAAGCTCGTAGGATATTTTATAAAGACCCTCAAAATCAGTTCCTATCCATATATTATTTTGATCATCTTGAAATAACAGTCGAGCTATTAAATCAGAGCTAAAGTTAACAGCGCTCATTTTCAACGTATCTATAATTATTATTCCCGATTTTGTTCCTGCCCAAATAAAGCCATCTTTAGAAAGTATTAAATCGCGGACAAAACCATCTTTAATTCTTCGATTTTCAGGAAGTGATTCATCAGGTGAGAACCTTTCAATATTTTCTGATAAAACATTTATTCTGAGT
>Ga0308001_10001062_pt1 | contig 12559 bp, 10 predicted proteins | sample Neamet5_FD_203167 | JGI IMG/M metagenome (GOLD analysis project Ga0308001, IMG submission 203167) | Marine microbial communities from water near the shore, Antarctic Ocean - #5 | ecosystem: Environmental > Aquatic > Marine > Unclassified | place: Southern Ocean | collected 2014-06-04
AAAAAGCTCCTATTTACAGTAGGCTATGAATTTTTTTCTCGAACCAGTCTGCATTTCTATTCTTTTACCCAATGCTGTAAATGGCCTTAAGAAGAACGGGAACATCATGAATATTACAGGAAAGCCAGTGGCACCCTCAAAAGTGGGAGAGTCGAATTGAAAGACGCGGACACATTCATTTACCGCTTCGGTATAGCAGGAATTAGACTAGGCCAACAAAGCATCTAACTCTACTAGGATTTGGGGTAGGTGCTGTTCTGGAAGGAGTTTCTATTTTAAAATATTACAGCAGACAGAATCAAAAATTTCGTCTGTTGCTCGTGATACTAAAATCTCTAGTCAATCGCGAGAAATGACTATTTGTTATTGTATTGTCGGAGAAAAAATCATCGATGTGCTTGACACTCTTCTTGTTACAATCAAGAAACTCATCTCCATCGCCGGGGTTTTTGGAAACGTTAAATCGCCCAGTTCAGTACTCTTCGCGTATCTCAGCCAGATAGAGGTCAGCGGTGCTTGCTGCCACGGCGGCATGGCCACGGCCATCGTATTTCACGCCCTTCACAGTGCTAATTCACAATGCTACCGGATGAATATCCATGGGATGCCGGACGCATATCAAATATCTTTATGGCCTCTTAATCTCTAACTCTTGAATTGTGATACTGATGAAAAGTGTATTGAAATTAGATCTAACCGTTGAACTGGGGCTCTGGAAATAGCGTTGGCACTAACTGTAGCCATCTCCTTATCCTACTGATTTATCAACAGGTGAGTCTGACTTATCTATCCGTCAAACATTAGGTGAATTCGATGAAAATTTTTACTTTTCATAGTTTAAGAATTGGAGAATTAAACGCTATGGTTTAAGTTCTTCAAGTCGATTTAGTAGGGCCTGAGTGGGTTTTACTTCAGCCATATGTTTAAAGTAGCTAAGCATTGCACTATCGGTATTAGGCAGGAGGATTTTTTCCCCGTTTTGGATCGTGAAGTAGTTACCTTCTTCAATTCGCAAGCTGGCGAGATGGCTGCCGTAGTATTTAGAAATTCCTGTATCGATGATCAATACCTTGCCACCAAAACGCGGAACAATAGTGCCAAGTCCTGGGGTATGCCCTAGAACTATTTTGTCTACATCAAACGCTGCCAACACATCATCGACGTGGGATGCCTCTAGCTGCTCATCGCCAGAGGCTAAACCGCGATACCAAAGTGGGCCATCCTGAGCTTCAGATAATCCCGGTTCTTCTGGAAGATCGCCCTTAAGTTCCCGGCGCACTTGGCTATTGATGTCATCAATACTCATTCCCAACAATTTAGGCGAGACCCCACCATGGACAAAGAGTGAGCGGCCTACTTTTACAATGGCTTTATTAGTGACTACCCAGCTACCAAATTTACCGTCAGGGCTCCAAGCTATGCGGTGTTCGACAAAGCCAAGGGGATGACTTTGCAGCCACTGATCTTTGAAGCGACTGTCAGCGACAAAAGTATCATCAGCGGCGGAGAGTCTTGTTACTTCGGCATCATAGTAGCGGGAACGTAGTCGGCGTGAATTTTTACCCTTTAGCGCTTTATACTCGCCAGGGTGCACGTAGCGTAAATCGCCGTAGATATTCATTGCTTCATGATTGCCAATGAGTGCGAATACTTCGCCGCCATCCTTAATGGCTTGTCGTTGAAGCTTCTGCATTTGCACAATGATTTTCTCTGTATCAGGGCCGCGGTCAGGTAAGTCACCTAATTGAACAAAGCGTGTATTACCTGCGATCCAATTGCCACGACGATTAATGAGGCCAGAATCAATGAGCACTTTTTTGAAGTTGTCATAGTCACCATGAATATCACCAATGGCGACAATGGGGCCGGCTGGATTGATTTGCCCAGAAACAACATCTGCCATCAAGCAAAAAAATAGTGCCAGTAAGCTTTTATTTAGCATAGTTCGCATAGCCTGCCGCGGTATTAAGGATCTGCAACTCAATTTATAATATTCCGTTAGCTTACCGACATTTGCCAACAATGTTTCGTTGAACCTTTCTTTCATCAGCTAATATTTCATAATATTCTTCAAAAAACTTGATAGCCCGTTTTTTGGTCCTCTCACTGGCATATTCACTGCTACTAATAAGGTTTTCGACAGAATTCTGTGTGCCGACGGCGGCTGTAACAGCTTCGTCAAGGCTGTCGGCGTGGCTGCAATAACCTCGATACAGTCTTTGTTTATTACTTCTGATTTTCATGTTTTGGCTAGGTGGAGAGGCATAGGATGTGTTGACATAGCCTGATGAATCAAAATCGTAGGGGAGTGGAAAATTAGTGCCATCGCTGTCGGTGAGTAATTTTGAATTGTGGCAGCAATTGTCTTCAGGCGCTCCCGCGGCTAAAGAAAAATCTGTATTGCCAATCAATAGCATGAACAAGGCAACCATATTGGCTTGCTTTGAGTTCAATGACTTGGTCGATGCTTGGTTCAATTCAAACTTTTCCAGACCAAATCGTTTAGCTACGCGGTTTTGATGTTCAATAATAAAAGCAAAGTGGGTACGCGGCTCATCAGTCTCATCGGAGTCACTGTAAGTGGCTTGAACAAGCCGGGTATCGAAATTAAGGTCGGAAAATTGGCCAAATATGTCATAGGCCAGTTGTTCTTTGATTAGCCATTGTTCATTTCGCTCACGCCCACCGCATTGAACCACCAGTTTTAGTCTATTCTGATTTTCGAAAAGTGTGCCTTTAGTTTGGCCTCGCTTAAGGTCTAACCATAGCTGGGCATGGCCACAGTTACTCCGCTGCAGGCGCCAATTGCCGCGCACCTCATAAGCGACATCCAAGATTACGGTGGATTGATCAGCAGCTTTATAAGAAATTGTGCCGTCATAGCGCTTCTCTTTATCCCGTTCTTTATCTATTAACGAGAAAGGGCCGGACAGGTACAATTCCAAAATACTTGAATTTTTGAAGAGTTGATCCGCCGCAGGCGGCGCGGCAGCTATCATGCCGCTTGCTAGTGATGACAATAGAAAGATTATACTGGCGAGACAACGAATCATTTAACACCTGTCTTTAGGTTTTTTCTTTAGAATTTAGGACTATGAGTCTCAGTGTATCCCTTGTGATATTACCGTGCAAACGAGATGCTCGGGCTAATAGGTGGCATGGAATATTATCAATTTACATTGTGCTCTCAGTTGACTAGCATTCACCGATCGAATAATAAGAAGCCATTCCATGCAAAAATACCTCGCTATTATCAATTTGAAGACAGGCTATGTGCTAATTCTTTGCATGGTTATTACTTATTTATGCTTTATGTTTGAGTTTAGCTTTAGTCTGAATGTCACTCTTTTTAGTATTGCGGTAATTTTTCCGTTGGTGTTTACCATTCGTGAAGCATTTCGCCGCCGAGATAGCGTTATTAAGCTGCTCAGCATATTTAAATCGTCTTTAAATGCGACTTTTTACTGTTTTGTTAACAATGATAAATTGTCCTCTGAAGATAAGGTCTTCATTAGCGATAAACTCGAATCCATATCGATGCTTTTCTTTAACGTCTTAAAAGGTAAAGCTTACGATTCAGAAAATGTGCGCTTAGTACTCAATGAGGTTTTTGAGTTTTTGGAAAAAAATCGGAGTTCTATTTCAAAGGGTACTGCGCTAAAAATAATTCGGTTTTTGAAAGACGTACATGAAAGTATCGAAAACACGGTTGGGCTCAAAATGCACGGCACACCGGTGAGTCTCAGAGCTTATTGTTTGGTCTTCATCTACGTGTTTCCAATGATATTTATTCCGACTTTGGTTCATGATATCGGTTTGGATGCCCAATGGATTGTCTACGCTTTGGCCGCCGTTCACGGTTTTATTCTGATTTCTCTTTATAACGTGCAGGAAGCCATGGAGAACCCATTTGATCAGATTGGTTTAGATGACATTAAGCTGGAGGAATTTCACTTCGCCAGAGAAAGATTAAAGGCTAGTTAAGCCGTTAAGCTAAGGGCGCAAATAGATTCAGGAATAAATAGGATGTCAGTGGCAGGCAGAACGGTAATCAGCAAAGTAAGAATGGAAGCCGGGACACGGACAGTTAGTTAAACGGATAACTAGTTAGATAAGAAAAGGGCAGAGCAGCAGCTGTAATCGCTACCTACTCTACCCTTGCTTAAGCTAGCGGCCTAGATATTCTTTTGCTTCTTTAACTGCACTGTGGCTATCGTCTGACCAAATTGCTAACAGGGCCTGGTAGTTCTCCGCCGCTTTTAACTCATTATTCATTTTGTCGTAGCTACGAGCCGCACCCAATAGTGACCAAGGCCGGTTCTTGAGTCTCTGCAGAGAAATTTCAAACATAGCGACCGCCTCCGTTGCCATTCCCATTTCTAGCATCATCTCCGCAGTTAGTTCATGGACAGGCTTAAGAGGCGTTGGAGCGCCATTAGGAGGCCGCTGGGTTTCTTTCAAAGCAATGGCCTTGTGCATTATCGCGATGGCCTGCTGGCGCTTGCTAACATCTACCATGGAGCCTGCCATGGATTCTTTATGCAGAGTTATAGCGGAAACTTCTAAATAAGCTAATTGGTTTTGAATGCTATTAGGATTTGCATCACTCATTTCCTCAAGTCTATTGACGACTTGATTGGCCAAGCTTATTTCGCCCAGGTTGGCAGCACTCAGTCCCAGGGCTAGTAACTCAGCGGCAGTTAAGTCGTCGGAAAAATCGACTGTCTGCCAATTCTTACTTTCAATAATGTGCCGCGCTTGCATGGTTTTAATTGTGCCAGCTGAGCGTCCATCGCCAGGGTTGTTTTTAAGAACATCTTTTGCTTTAGCTATCCATTCATTGGATTCGTCTAGATCCCCTAGCTGAAGATCACCGTATTGGCCCCAGTCTGAAGAATGGTTAAGATCGCCTACTCGGTCGCCGGGTTTCCACAAATCTAAACCAGCTTGAAAAGCTGAATGGTTCCAAACGGACACTTCGTTCCACATGCCATGTTGAATGAATATGTGTGTGGGCATATGACGCGCATGAGAAACAGCCGGTGCTATATTTGCATATTTGTTTGCAGCTTCAAGGGCAATGGGCGCGTGAAGTGGGTCATCGAATGCATGAATCACGTAATGGGCTGCGCCAGGATGCTGCTCGTTTTTCTTGAAAAGCTCCAGCGCTAATGCGCCAGCCTTCATGTTGATTAGCTCTCGGTCACCCCCTGCAGCGGTTGCGCCGGCAAGCATGGATACAGCATAGAACGCCTTAACTTCATCGTCTTCTGGGTACTTTTGATAGAGGTTTTCCATGGCGTACATCCAAGCCGTGCGTCTTTCAGGCATGCCCCCTAGGGTCAGTGCATAAGCCTCGGCTGCGAGTAGAAAACCTTTCTCTCTGTCGGTAGGGGCTTTAGCTAATCGTTCTTGGCTAGACGCACCTAGCTTCATTAATGCTGCGCTGGGCCCGTCACTTTTTTGGCCAAAGAAAGGGTGCTGGTAGGTAAATGCTTCGCCCCAGTAAGCCATGGCGAAATCAGGGTCAATCTCCTGTGCTGCGCGAAACTCCTGCTGGGCTTGAGTCATGCCAAAGCTGTGTAGATAGCCGACTCCAAGTTCAAAATGGGCCTGAGCGGCCGGGGAGCCCGAAGTAGGGAAGTCAAACGACCCTACTTGATCAAGCTCTGCTGCGGCAGCAATGTTTGAAAATGCGCAGACCAGCATGCTAACTGTCAGTGCTGTCAGCGGGCCTAATGGTTTGTTTTTATGCATGTTGAATCCTCCAGAAAAAAAATCGTTATGAAATAACTGTGCCAATAATGCCGACGCAATGCAAATTGGTTTTACTTGCAGGGGTAGCTAATCATTTCTCCTAGCTAAGTAAAGGGCTGAAGATAAGCCAAGTTCGTTCCATTAACCAAAAAGTGGCTATTCCTCCGGCAAGATAAATAGGGGCTTCTCGAAGTTCCTGCTTGAGTCTGATTGGTATTAACTTCAACGCCAGTAATACCCCAGCCACTATTGCCACCTGGCCTAATTCGATACCAATATTGAAGTGCAGTAGAGCAAAAAATTGACCATTTTCAGGTAAACCAATTTCCTGCAAGGCACCGGCAAATCCAAGTCCGTGTAATAGACCAAACATAAATGCGATAAAAACCGGATAACCCTGACGTCGCTGGTTTGTGCTTTGTAAGTTTTCATAGGCCAATAGAATGATGCTTGCCGCAATAACTGCCTCTACTGGTGACTGGGGTAGGCTTACAATATTAAATGCAGATAAGGCTAGGGTGAGGGAGTGCGCGGCGGTGAAACTACTAATGACGAATAAAAGTTTCATCGGGGTTTTGACCCAATAAAGTAGCATCAAAACAAAAAGGATATGGTCGAAGCCTAGTAGTAAATGACTCAAGCCTACTGATAAATAGACCGGTAGAGCTGTCGAGCTGTTGGTGAGGTCGAGTCGGGCTGCCCGCGCTGTGATAAGCCGATTGGAAGTGGAGCCATCAAGGCTGGTGATACTGACCAGGGTGTCGATTAATGTTCTATCAAGGCCTGCTATTTCTATGAACGTAATACCCTGTTCGCCACAGTTTAATTCGGCCACTTCAATCAGCGCACCATCGGTTACGCTGGCACCTAGATTGTCAGAGTCACAGTTACTAACAACTGCCAAGCCAAGAAAGCGCCCATTGATTTGAGGTTGGCGAAACGATGCCTCGAAGCTAGTCGAAGCCGAGGATGTGGAAAGTTCGGTTAGCTTCAGGAAAGCCGGACGGACTTCGTGTGCTTGAGCAAAAACCGATAGTAATACTATCGATAGAGCGGCGATAAGCCTCATTTTTCTTCGACCAATATCTCATAATCTAAGAGCAGCTCATCGAGGTAGCTCTGCCGTGCGGTGGCTTGCTTGTATTGACGATAGTCCTTTAAAACCTGATCTGAGATTGCTCTAAAAGGCGTTGCTTCTTGTTCGTAAATGTCTGTAATAAAAACAAGGTGGTAACCAAAGCTACTTTTAAGTGGCCCTTGCCAGCTATTTGCAGGGAAGCCCTGCAATAGATCTGCGAAGCCCGTGCCGAATGTCGCGTTGACGTCTAAGGCACTTCGATAAGCATAGCTGCTATTGAGCATGCTCGGTTCCCCGAATCCTGCAGCATTTTTTCCTGCGTCTATTGAGGCTAAGGCGTTATCCGCATCCGGTTTAGCTTGAAAATAGAGCTGACGCAGGGAGTAGCGACGAGGAAGGGTATAGGCTTGTAAATTACTGGTATAAAAGTCTTCTAAGATGGCGGTTTCTGGAGCCGCTACTGGCTCGGACTCCGCTATAAAATTCAATTTTTGAATTAGGCGCCTTCTGACAATCGAATCTTCTTGGTCTAAGCCTAGACGCAGTGCTTCTTGAAAAAGAACTTCCTCTTCAATCCAATTTTTCACAAGGGAATCTAATTCGTTGGCAGAGGCGGTGGTGCCGGTTTGGGTTTCCCAAAGTAACCCTAGTCGTTCTCTTATAGCCGTGGATACATAAATTTCGTTTCGGCTTACGGATAGCAATGAATCAGCAGCAAACAAAAAGCAGCCAATAAGGCAGAACCAAAGTAACGGTTGTTTGAGTATCCCTCGCATCAGAACTAGCAGCCGTCTATTGAACTGGAGTTATCCAAATGGGTGAGGACCAAACTCGCTCTTGAATAGTCGCGGCTAAATCACTTCTAGGCTCTACACCGGCTCGGATAGCGTCCCAGGTCGACCACCGGCAGCTAGGATTTTCCATCGCGCGCAAGTAATAAAAAGCATTCTGAGTGGCATCATAATCTGGGTCTTGCCAACTTGCTTTTAGTTCTGCAGCGCCAAGTCCGGTGCTTATACGGCAGTCGGCGAGATTTACATGGGCGCCGTTGTCAGGGCAGCGGTTGCTAACAGGATCTACTACGCCGCCGTCTGAGCAGGCGACATCATAGACGGCTTCTTGGGGTTCACCGTTCTCTACCCAGCCTTTAATGATCTGCACCCGCTGTAGCGGCGCGCTGTTAGGATCTCGCGCGACCCAGGCAATGAAAGAAGGGGCCCGATTGCCGTCAGCTAACAAATCGCTGCCCATTGCAACGCCGCCGGAATAGGCTTTGCCTGCGAGTTCGGGGTCACTAATCTGGGGTAGGTTGTAGCCTGCGAAAAATCTAGCTTTAATACGCGGGCCTGAGGTGCCAAAGGTTTCTTTGCGGCGAAAAGCATCAAAGATCGCTTCGCGAGTATTTTCTTCGGCCCATACTCCCGCAAGTCCAGAGGCGCTCCAAGTGTTGTAGTAGGTGTCGGCGTAAAGCTCGCCGTCATCACGGGGCTCTGCTAAAGGCACTGAACCGCGTTTAACCCCGTCAGAATCGCGAAGGCCAACTTTGCTCCAATAATCGTCCTCGTCGCCGGCATAAGTCGCGTTATGGGTGTCACTTGAGCCGATTACGCCAAATTTGTAAGGGTTAAAGCCTTGTTCGTCCTGCAGAGTTATTCCATTGAGGTACGCTTCTCTGACATAGCTACCCTCAGGCTGGCTTGCCAGCTGTGAGGCAATCATAAAAGGCATGATTTCAAAATCTGCCCACTCGTCATTAGGTGAGAGCGCAGGATGAGTGTCAGAGGTTCCCTTTACTTGGGTGATTTCAATAAGGGGCTCGTTTCTCATGCGCTGGTTTGCGTAGGCGCTATCTAGCGGATTTCCCGACCAATCGGTTAACATAAACATGTTCCCGTTAGAGCCGTTTGAATTGTGTGGGATAGCTAGACTTTCGATTCCTGCGGCTCGATTACGGTCCATCCATTGCCATAGATCTTCTGGGTTTCGAGAATCTAATCGGGAGAAAGGCAATTCAGGGACATTGTCATCTCGGAAAATGACATTGCGATGAAGGTTGCCGCCATCATTTGCAGTGGTGGTATATTCATAGGCTACAAATGTCGTAAAGTTGCCTGGGTCATTGTGACGATTCGCGCTTTGTATTATATCTTGCCATGCGGATTTAACGATATTTGAGTCGTTAATTTCATTGGCTCTATCTGATCTGATAAATCTCAAAATTCGCGAAAATTTACTGCCCCTGTCTGCCGAATCGCCAAGTGTGGACATTCCTTCTGCTATTTCATGTTTAGAAATTTCGTTTTCAGGGTTCGCCATTTCTCGCAGCACTCCTAAATAGAAAGCGTGATCACTGACCCCATAAAAATCCAAGGGCACGTCAAGTTTCATATCAAATCCAGCGGGATGCTTGATAGTGCCACCTTTTGCAAATGTGTAAGCATCGCTGGGTGACGAGGTGGTTCCAAAAATGAAGGCATCAAAGGAGTACATAGTATGCACATGAAGATCGCCAAAATAAGCGTTGCGATCAGCATTAAATTCAGGCGTGGCCGTTGAGACAGTGCCAGGTAAGTTGTCTGACACCTCGATCGGACGAGACTCAGAAGAGCTGCTCTGAGGGCTGTCAGCTGCACCAGAATCGCTGCGATCTGAGCAAGAAGTCATAATAAGAAGCACAGAGAGTATTGTAAGTGTTTTAGTCATTGCCCACCCTTTTTATAGTTCAATTAAATGTTCGGTTTATCGGGTAATTGCTTGTTTTTTGGCTTTTGGTTTTTCTTATTGTTGCCAGTCTAATTGATCAGAAAAATTAAGTCTAACAGCTGCTTAGTGCGTCATTATTTTTCCTATGCTAAGGTTCTGTTTTAGCCCATTCGGCGTGCCTAGATTGCATGCAGGGGTGGATTTGTAACCATTTGGAGTCGCACTATGAAAAACCTATTGTCAGTCATCATTGTCAGCAGTACCTTGCTTTTTTCCGCACTCAGCTTTGCTGAGCCTGAATATGTCACTATAGAAATGGAAATCGATGTTGCTAAACCAGCAGCTGAGGTTTGGGCAGCAGTCGGCGGTTATTGCGCCATTTCAGATTGGTTTCCTTTGGACTGTGAAATTACCTCTGGCGATGGTGGTATGGGCACCGTGAGAGTTTTGGCGGAGGGCAGAATTATCGAGATTCTAGTGGCTCAGACTGAACTGTCCTATGGTTATACCCAGCCTGCTGTAGAAGGGTCGTTCTACGATCTCTATCACGGGTTCTTAGAGGCTCGTCCGGTTAGTGCTTCTCGCTCTAAGCTCCTATATACGTTGACCTTAGATGTATCCAATCTTGTCGATCAAGCAGCAAAGGATGCCAATATTGCGGGGCGTCGGGGCGCTTTTGAAGGCGCATTAGCTAGTATGAAAGAACTGGCAGAGAAATAAAGGCTAACGAGAAGTCGACATGATCCGCAAAAAACTTAGCAAAGTCTCACTAACCATAGCGTTATTGGTAAGTGTATTTAATGCTCTAAGTTTTGGCCAAGTCGGCTTGAGTGCTAACGAAGGCTTATCGGTAATTTTACTTGGCACCGGCGTTCCTATTCCCAACCCGGCTCGTGCAACTGCCTGTACAGCTGTGTTGGTGGATGCCAAGGTTTTCTTGGTTGATACTGGCCGCAACTGTGTGGTGCCTTTGAATCAAGCTGGAATTCAGGATGTAGAGGGTATTTTCTATACTCACTATCACTCTGATCATTTTATCGGTCTGGGGGAGATTCTGCTGGATTTGAGCATCGATGGTATCGACAAAACGATTCCGGTGAGAGGACCGGTTGGCGCTCAAGAAATCGTAGGCGCTATTATCGCTACTTATCGATTAGACCTTTCCTATCGATTAAGTCATCACGGCGATAAGTTTAGCGATCAAGTAATGGCGCCGTCTGTAACTGAACATGAACCTGGTGTAGTGCTTGAGAAAGATGGATTAACAGTGACTATGTTTTCGGTTTGTCATCCGCCGATAGAACCTGCAGTGGGTTACCGGTTCGAGTACAAGGGTGAGGTGGTTGCTATCTCAGGTGACACCGTGGTGTGTCCCGAGTTAGCGGCTGGCGTGCGCGATGCAGACATTCTTGTGGCCGAAGCTGAGAACGCTCAGATGTTTGGGCCAGCTCTAGGCATGGCCAGACGAGATGGAGATAGTCGGCGCCTGGGAATGATTGAAGAGGCGATGGAATATCATGCTGAGACTTTAGCCCTAGCTAAAATGGCCCAAGACAACAGGGTTAAAAAGCTAGCGCTAACTCATTTGTTCCCGTCAATTCCTCCCACGGATGCGGCCGAGGCGCGTTTTATTCAGGGTATGAGTGATCTTTATAAAGGGCCAATCGTTGTCGGGCGAGATGGCATGAGAGTTGATCCTTAGACCATCATGTTCAGTTCACATAACGACGATTGAGCATACTATGGCTAGGATTTTGGAGTTCTCAATTCCTTAGCAAAATTACCGAATGGCGTTATTGCTGAAAGGGATTGAAACAGCTTTTACGGGAACCATTACCGGAGCTATGACTAAAACTATGATCGAAAATACCTTATACGGATCGCCGCTGTCTTTGTTTACAGGAAGAGCCCGAAGTTATCTGATTAAGGCGGGAATCTCTTATCAAGAGAAGCTGCCTAATAGCAGTCACTTTAAAACCGAGGTGCTATCGAAAATGGGCGGGCGTCAAAGCATTCCTGTTCTCGAAACCGGTTTGGGCGAGGTGATTAGAGATGGCGCTGCGATTATTGATTATTTTGAAGCTCAGTCCGGCCACTACTTCTCGCCAACAACTCCCAAGCAAACTATTCTAAATCTGCTGTTTGATGTTATCGGCTGCGAAGGATTACTGCGCCCGGCTATGCATTATCGCTGGAATTTCCCGGAACAAAACTTGGATTTCATACAATTCCATTTTGAAACTTTTATACCCAAAGGTCTTGATAAGAAGGAAATGGCGACCAAACGTATGGACCAAATGCGAGGAGCCGGGAAGGCTTTTGGCGTTTGCCCTGAAACCTATGATCAGGTCGAATCTCACTATACAAGGCTTATTCTAAAACTTGATAAACACTTTGCTGACCACCCCTACTTATTCGGTGGTCGCCCCAGTATTGGTGATTTTGGCATGATAGCCCCCTTATATGGCCATTTAGGCAGAGACCCTGCGCCACTGTCTTTGATGCAAAGTAAGGCCGTTCGCTTATATCGCTGGGTCGAGAGAATGAACCGACCGGGGTTGGACGTTGGCGAGTTTGAAAATCAAAGTGAAGAATTTCTAGCAAATGATGAAATACCACAGACATTAATCGAGGTGCTTAAACATATGGCCTTGGATTTTGTGCCAGAAACAAAGGCGGCGGGCCTTTTCATAAACCAGTGGCTAGACGATCAAGGAAATATAGAACCTGGAACGATTGCCGAGCGTGGCGTGGGAGAGATGCAGTTTGAAGCAGAGGGCGGAAAGATTACTGCTCTAGCGCAGCCTTACCGTTTCTATTTGCTTGCAAGGATGCAAAGCCAATACGACGGGTTGGGGGCGGCAGAAAAGTCTAGTGTGGACGCGCTACTGAAGGCCTGCGGTATGCAAGACGTTGTAGACTGCCGACTATCAAGAAAAGTTGGCCGCCATGAAAACCGTGAGGTCTGGGTATAGTTTTGCGCTCGGCAAAGAGCTTTAAAATTCTCCTGAGACTACTGCC
>Ga0308001_10001067_pt1 | contig 12522 bp, 9 predicted proteins | sample Neamet5_FD_203167 | JGI IMG/M metagenome (GOLD analysis project Ga0308001, IMG submission 203167) | Marine microbial communities from water near the shore, Antarctic Ocean - #5 | ecosystem: Environmental > Aquatic > Marine > Unclassified | place: Southern Ocean | collected 2014-06-04
TTAAAATTTTAAAATAGAATGAAAAAAAAAATCTTAATATTGTCTGGTGGTATATCCAAGGAACGACTAATTAGCTTAGATACTGGAAAACAAGTTGCCAAAGAATTAATCAAAAATGAATATAAGGTTTTAATTAGCGAACCGGATAAAAATTTATCAAAGAATATTACTTCATTTAAACCAGATGTTATTTTTAATGCACTACATGGACAATTTGGTGAAGATGGATACATCCAAACGATTTTAGAGATTAAAAAAATTCCATATACGCACTCAGGTATAATTGCCTCATCAATAGCAATGGATAAAGAAATTTCCAAAAATATTTTTACAAAAAATGAAATACTTACTCCAAAATATATTAAATTTAATCATAAAAAAAATAAACTAAATATTATAAAATTAATTGAAAAAAAATTAAAATTCCCTGTAGTAGCAAAACCTATTAATGAAGGGTCAAGTGTCCATGTATATATTTGTGATAAGACAAATATAATAAAAAACCTAAATGCTTTAAGTGATTATAACGAAATATTAATTGAAGAGTTTATACCAGGTAGAGAAATCCAAGTTGCAATAATGGATAATAAAGCGCTTGGTGCAATTGAACTTGAGCCAAAAAGAAAGTTTTATGATTATGAAGCAAAATATAATTCTAACGCTAAGACCAAGCACTTAATTCCTGTGGATTTGAGCAAAAATAATCTAGCTAAAATTAATGGCATAGCACGAAAAGCTCATAAAATTATAGGCTGTAAAGGTGTTACTAGATCAGATTTTAAATTCTTTAATGGGAAATTTTATTTACTAGAGGTTAATACTCAACCAGGAATGACCAAGCTTTCATTGGTCCCTGAGATAGCAAAACATAAGGGTATAAGTTTTATAAAATTAATTGAATGGATTATAAAAGATGCATCAATCAATAAGTAAAACAAATAAGATAATAATTTATTTATTATTCCTATTCATTTTAAGCACTACCAGTACAAAGTTTATAAACGATCAAAACAAACTATCTTCATCAATAAGTAAAATTAATATTACAGGCCTTTCTGAAATAAAAAATTTAGAGATATTAAGTAATCTTAATAATATTTTATACAAAAGTATATTTATCATTAACAAAGAAGAAATAAAAAAAATTTTAGAAAAACACAATATTATAGAAGAGTTTAATATAAAGAAAATTTACCCATCAACACTTAACATTGTAATTAAACCAACTAAATTGATTGCTCGATTTTCTAATAATGGTCAATATCTAATAGGTGCTAATGGTAAATTAATTGAGGATAAAAATAACAATGAATTACTTCCATATATTTTTGGTGAATTTAATTCCCAAGATTTTTTATCATTTAAAAAGAATATTGAAAAATCTATATTTTCTTTTTCAAATTTAAAAACATTATATTTTTTTCCATCTAGAAGGTGGGATATTTTAACTGATAAAGATGTTTTGATTAAACTACCACAAGGGTCTATGGTCACATCATTAAATTTATCCAAGAGGTTTATAGATAATAATAATTTTAAAGATAATAAGTTTATTGATTTGAGAGTAAAAAATCATTTAGTAGCTAAGTAATGGGTGATAAAAAATTTCAAACTATAATTGACTGTGGCTTTTCAAAAATAAGAGCAGGTACACTTGATGAAGAAGGCAAGAGTAACCCTTTTTTTATTGAGAGTAATTTTTATACAGATCAATCAAGTTTTAAATTAGAAATTCAAAAAATTATTACATTACTAGAAAAATCCACAAATGAATATATTGATAATGTAGATTTGATGGTAGATAGCTCAAAAATGATTTCTATAGCAATCTCTGTATTTAAAAAAATAGAAGAATTGAAATTAAGACAAGATGATATTTTATTTTTAATTCAAGAAGCTAAGCAGCAAATATTAAAATATTACTCAAATTATAATATTGCACACATAATTATAAATAATTATAAAATTGATAATATTAATTATTCTGAGTTACCAGATGAAATTGATTGTCAATTCATATCATTAGATATTATTTTTATCTGTCTTCCAAGTGAGTTAGTGCTTAACTTTAAAAATATTTTTTCAGATTTAAATATATCAATTAATCAAATAATTTGTTCTAGTTATGCAAAATCTATCAACTATAAAAACAATTTAGATTTAACAGGAGAAGTATCCTTCATTGATATTGGTTTCAAAAAAACATCAATTATTTCTTTTAATAATGATAAATTAATTTTTTTAGATGTTTTGCCAATAGGTGGAAATCATATTACTAAAGATATTTCTCTACTATTAAAGATTGATATTGATGAAGCAGAAAAACTTAAATTAAATTTTGAAAAAAATGATCCACAAGCTAATAACCTAAATTTTTCTTTGGAAATGCTGCAAAAAATAGCTTTTGCTAGAACAGAGGAGATTTTGGAATTATGTGACAAGTCCCTCGCATCAAACACGAAGATAAAGAGTGAATCTAAGATGATACTGATGGGAGAGGGTTCAAAAATTCTAGACAATAAATTTAAAGACAAAATTTCTTTTTCTAAAGATATTGATTTTTTAGAGGAATCTCTAGGGGATGTTTGTCAGTCTGGTTACCAACTAAGAAAAATACATAACAAACAAGAGGTTGTAGTTGTGCCTAAAAAACAAATAAAACAAGGCTTTTTTGAAAAACTTTTTCATTTTTTTAAATAGGCTAGTATTTTCTTGTAACATTTGTTGTTTTTCTAAATTTAAGTCAATTATTTATAAGAATGACAATGTCTATACTTAATCAAAAAACTATTAATAGAGATATTATCTTTAAAGGTGTTGGGCTTCATAGTGGAGCCAATGTAACTATGACGGTTAAACCATCAAAACCAAATTCAGGAATTCTTTTTAAAAGAATAGATCTAAAAGAAAATAATATAGTAGTTCCAAATATTTTTAATGTCAGTAGTGCAGTATTTTGCACAACTATATCAAATGAAAGTGGAGTTAGTATATCAACAATAGAACATTTAATGGGAGCATTATATGGTCTAGGAATTGATAACGCGTTGGTAGAGATTGATAACAAAGAAGTGCCAATTCTTGATGGATCAGCAAAACTTTTTATTAAAGAAATATCTAAAGCTGGAATAAAAAATAGTGAAGCACCAATAAAAATAATTAAGATTGAAAAAAGAGTTGAATTTAATGATGGTAAAAAAACAATTTCTATAGAACCAAGCAAAGTTAGTTTGGATATAGATTTTGAACTAAAATATGAAAATAGTTTAATTGGAACACAAAGAAATTCTATAAATGTATTTGAGTCAGATTTGACTGATATTTATAATTCAAGAACCTTCTGTCTTTTTGATGATATTGAAAAGCTAAAAGAAATGGGATTAGCCCAAGGAGGCAACCTTAATAATGCAATAGTTGTTAAGGATAATGAAATTTTAAATGAAGAAGGTCTTAGAAATAATAAAGAATTTGTAAATCATAAGATTTTAGATTGCATGGGAGATTTATATCTGGCTGGTTACAAAATAATTGGAAAAATTGTTTGTTCTCAGGGAGGACACAAATTAACTAACCAATTATTGAGAAAAGTCTTTCAACAAGATGAAAATTTTTCATTAATAGAAATTACTGAAAAACATTTGCCAAATACCTTCATAAATAAGAGTCACCTAAGATCTATAGCTTAAAAAATAGAGTTTTATTCATAATCTGTTAGAATAAGGTAATGCTTTCAAAATTAAAAATTACACTTCTTTTAATTACTTTTATCTTTATTTGGTCATGTGGAGATAAAACAAAAAAAATATCTGAGATTGTAGAAGTGGATATGGAAATGCAAATGTCTAATGCATACAAAGAGGGTTATTTTGAGCTTCAAAGAGGTGATGTTTTATTAGCAGCCAAGAAATTTAATGAGGCAGAGTTGTTATTTCCACAATCACCTTGGGCAGCAAAATCTGCAATCATGGCAGCTTATGCATATTATACACAGGATTATTATGGTGATACAATTTTTGAATTAGAAAGATATTTAACAACATACCCAAATCATAACGATAAAGTTTATGCTCATTTTCTTCTTGGTATGAGTTTTTATGAACAAATAGTTGATGAAACAAAGGACTTAAAATCAATATTAGATTCTAAGAGACAATTTGAAATTATAATCAAAGAATATCCAAACACAGAATTCGCAATAGATGCAAAGTTTAAAATAGATTTAATTAATGAAATTTTAGCTGCAAAAGAAATGTATATAGCCAGATATTATTTAAAAAAAAATAAGTGGATACCAGCATTAAATCGATACAAAACAGTTATTAATAGTTTTAATACAACTATTTATACAGAAGAAGCGTTACATAGGTTGGTTGAAATTAATTATAGGCTTGGATTAATAGATGAGTCAAAAAAATATGCAAATACATTAGGGTATAATTATGAGTCATCAGATTGGTATAAAAATACTTATAGAGTGTTTAATAAAAATTACAGAGACAGCATAAAAGAATTAAAAAAAGACAAAAAAAAAAAGACAGGTCTAATAAAAAAGTTTAAAGGATTATTCGAGTAAAATGAATGATAGAGATTTTGAAATTGAGTACTTAAAAAAAATTAATTTATTTCAAAAATATAACAAACATTATTATGATAAAGACAAACCCATTGTATCAGATCAGAAATTTGATCTTTTAAAAAAAGATATAATAAATCTGGAGAATAAATATAAATTTTTAAAAAGTGAATATTCACCAACTAAATCTATAGGATTCAAACCATCTAAAAATTTTCAAAAAGTTAAGCATAAAGTTACAATGTTATCACTTGGAAATGCTTTTAATGAAGAAGACTTAAAAAACTTTGAAAAAAAAATAATTAATTTTTTGAGTTTAAAAAAAACAAGCTCAATTGAATATAGTGCTGAACCAAAAATTGATGGAATATCTGCATCCTTAATTTATATTAATGGAAAATTTACCAAAGGGCTTTCTAGAGGTGATGGCAATGAGGGAGAGGATATTACTCAAAATTTAAAAACAATTAAGGATATACCTTTAGAAATTGCCAGGAGTAATTTCCCAGTAGAAATAGATATTAGAGGCGAGGTTTTTATAGAAAATCATGATTTTAAAAAGATTAATGAGAAGTTTGCAAACCCTAGAAATGCTGCTTCTGGATCATTGAGACAAAAAAATTCATTAATAACAGCAAAAATTCCACTAAAATTTATTGCTTACACATACGGTTATGAAAAAAAAATGAATATTAACAATCAAACAAGTTTTTTAGAAAACTTAAAATTATGGGGCTTTAAAACAAATCCTTTTAATAAAAAGATTATTGGAGTTAAAAATTTAATATCAAATCATAAACAACTAGAGGAAAAAAGAAAAGAACTGGCATTTGATATAGATGGAATTGTTTATAAAGTTAATGACTTTAGCTTGCAGAAAAGATTGGGTTTTGCTGCCAACGCACCTAGATGGGCGATAGCACATAAGTTCTCAGCCAATAGTTCAATTTCAGAAATTATGAATATTGAAATACAAATTGGTAGAACTGGAGCACTCACCCCTGTCGCAAAAATTAAACCAGTTAATATTGGTGGTGTAATAGTTTCAAATGCAACACTTCACAATGAGGATGAAATTGTCAGAAAAGACATAAGAGTAGGAGATACGGTTACAGTTGAAAGAGCTGGAGATGTAATTCCACATGTAGTTTTGGTAGATTTAAAAAAAAGAAAACAAAATTCAAAAAAATTTATTTTTCCACTGAAATGTCCATCTTGTGGAAGCAAAACAATTAAAGATTATAATGAGATAACTAAAAAACAAGATGCTGTAAGAAGGTGTGCTAGTGAGGGGTTTGAATGTGAAAAAATTGCTATAGAAAGAATTAAACATTTTGTTTCTAAAGATGCATTTAATATAGATGGATTTGGAAAAAAAATTGTTGAAAATTTTTGGAACTTAAAATTAATTAGACTTCCACAGGATATATTTAAGCTTAATTATCATGAAATAGAAGAACTTGAAGGATGGGGAAAATTATCAGTTACTAATTTAAAATTTTCAATTGAAAAAAAAAAAAATATCTCTCTCGAGCGATTTATTTATTCATTAGGTATAAGGCATATAGGACAAGAAAATGGGAAGCTTATTGCAAGACATCTCAAAACATCACTTAATTTTTTTAAACTTTCAGAAGAAAGTAATATTGAAAGCTTATTTAATATTGATGGAATTGGGACTACACAAATTCAGTCCATCAAAAAATTTTTTCTAAATAAGACTAACCTTAAAGTATTATCTGAGCTAGAAAAAAACCTTACAATCAAAAATGTAATTTTGATAAATAATAATGGGTTTTTAAAAAATAAAACTTTTATGTTAACGGGGAAGTTAAATGGTATTAGTAGGGCTGAAGCAAAATCATTAATTGAACAAAATTCAGGAAAAATAATCAGTAATGTTAATAAGAAACTTGATTATTTAATTGCAGGAGAAAAACCAACTATTAAAAAAATAAATACGGCTAACGATTGGAATATAAAAGTTATAGATCAATTAGAATGGTTAAAAATGCTAAATAAGAGTGGCTAACCAATTTTTTTCTTTTTTATTAAGTAAATTAGAAAACTCTGAATAGACATTTAAATGATATTTAAATAAATAGTTTTTTTCTATCTTACTTAATAGTTCATGGTTAATTAAATCTTTTTCTAGAGGAGCAAGTGTAAGGTTTTCAAAATTAAAGCTTTTTTTAGTTTTTTTAGCATAAATTAAATTTTCAATTCTAATACCAAAGTGGTTTTTTTTATAAAAACCAGGTTCATTACTTAGTATCATACCATTTTTTATCTTTATGGAATTATGTTTTGAGATTGATTGAGGTCCCTCATGAACATTTAAAAAAAAACCAACCCCATGTCCTGTTCCGTGGGCATAATCAAGGCCTTCTTTTTTTAAAAATTTTCTAGCTCTTATGTCGATTTTTTTTCCAGTATTATCCTTATTTAAGTTGGTTAAGGCGACAGCAATATGGCCTTTTAATACATTTGTATAAGCATTTTTAATATATTTGCTTTGTTTTGAAAAAGAAATGGTTCTAGTAACATCCGTAGTTCCGTAATGATATTGTCCTCCAGAATCTATTAATAAAATATCTCTTTGCTCAATTTTTTTAGTTGTTTTTTTATTAGCTCTATAATGAACAATTGCGCCATTTGAACCAGTACCTGCAATAGTATCAAAACTTGGAAATAAATAATTTTTATTTATTTTTCGAAATTTTTCTAATTTATTTTGCGCATCTACTTCTGTTATTTTTTTTTTATTGATATTTTTAATCCAGTAAATAAATCTTGTTAACGCCAAGCCATCTTGTTTATGGGCCTCAATCATATGTTTTATTTCATAAGAATTTTTGATTGATTTTAGTGCATAAACTGGATCATCAAATTTAAGTATATTAAATTTAGACTCTATTATTTTTTCATAAAAAATTGAGCATGTTTTATTATCAATAATAAAATTTTTACCTTTTAAATTATTTAAAAATTGTGGAAGTGCTTTGATTGATAGAGTTTTGTTCTTATTAATTCTTTTATCTAGAATAATATTTTTTAAATTATTTTCATTTGCTATTAAAAATAATTCTTTTTTTTTATTTAATATTAGTCTTGCATTTGTAATTGGACTATTAGGATTATCATATCCACGTATATTTAAAAGCCAAGCCACATTTTCAGGTGCAGAAACAAAACAATAATCTGCTTTATTCTTTTTAAGAAATTTCACAACTTTAGAAATTTTGGACATATAAGTCTCACCTACAACTTTCTTACCCAAAGAATAGAATGGTTTTGTTTGTTTTTCTTTAAACCTAAATATTTGATCAACTAAGTTTTGATCAATAGAAACTAGGTTATTGTTTATAAAATATTTATTAAGTAATTTTGAAGTAAATAGTTTTGGATCGTAACCTAAATTAAAATTTTCAATAATAGTATGAGGTAGTTTTTTGTGAATTTCAATTATTTTAAAATTTTTAGACGATTGTTGATGAGCTTGAATGGTATACCTTCCATCAACAAATAAATAATTTTGTTTTTTTAAAATTACGGCAAAACCTGCCGAACCTGAAAAGCCTGTAATATTCTTTAATCTATCATTTTTTGCATATTCAGAAAAATATTCATCATTCTTTGGAATAATGTATCCATCAATGTTATGCTGTTTAAATTTACTTTTTAAAATTTTTATTTTTTTTACAATCATTTAATTCTTTTTTGATATCTTATCCATCCGGGGCTTCTTGTTCCTTCATCAATCTCAAGATCTTGATTAAATTCAAAGTCATCTTCATTGTCTTTAGAATCGTCAAAGAAAGAATTTTTTTCTAAAAATTTTTCTGGTAATTCCTCAATAAACCTTGAGGCCATACTGTCTATCCAATTTCCCTGATAAAACCTATTCATAGCAAAAGATATCAGTGCTTTTTTTTTGGCTCTTGTTATTCCCACATAAGCCAATCGTCTTTCTTCTTCAAGGCCATTTTGACCTTTTTCTTCAATAGATTTTTGGTGTGGAAAAAGACCTTCTTCCCATCCAGGCAAGAAAACCACGTCAAATTCGAGGCCTTTTGACCCATGCATTGTCATCATGTTAACTTTTTCTCCATCCCAATCTTGATCCACTGAAGTAGCAAGAGCGACATGTTCTAGAAAACTTTCCAAATTATCAAAATCTTTCATTGCACTTAAAAGCTCTTTAATATTTTCAAGTCTATTTTCATTTTCTAGATCTTTTTTATTTTTTAGCATACTTGAATAACCAGATTCATCTAAAACTAATTGTAATAATTTAACATGATTAATTTTTTTAATATTGATGTCATTTCTCCATTTATTTACGAGAAATAAAAAAGAGCTAAGACCAATTTTAGTTTTGGGTTTAATCAAATTCTCCTCAATTAATTTTTTTGATGCAATTTCTAAACTAGCAGAGTTCACTTTTGAAAATTCATGTATCAATTTTATAGTACTTTCTCCAATTGCTCTCTTGGGATTATTCACTATTCTATCAAATGCCAAATCATCTTTTGGTTGATGAATCAATCTTAAATACGCAACACAATCTTTAATTTCTGCTCTTTCATAAAATTTTGTTCCACCAAGAATTCTATAAGGTAAACCAATTTTTAAAAATCGTTCTTCAAATTCTCTTGTCTGAAAAATAGCTCTAACTAAAATAGCAATATTGTTAAAAGAATATTTTTTTTTGAGTTTTTTTTCAATTTCATCAGAAACTCCTATTGCTTCATCTTTTCCATTTTTAAAACAATTAAGTTTTACAAGATCTCCTTCTTCCATAGTTGTCTTTAAAGTTTTCCCAACTCTATTTTGATTATTAGCTATAAGATTTGAAGCAACAGATAGTATATTTTGCGAGGAACGATAATTTTCCTCTAATCTTATTACTTTTGAATTTTTATATACTTGATCAAATTCTAAGAAATTTTTTATTTCTGCTCCTCGCCAACTATAAATAGATTGATCATCATCTCCAACACAACACAAGTTTTTATGTTTTTCTGAGAGCAGGTTAAGCCACCTACTTTGTATATAATTGGTATCTTGATACTCATCCACAAGTATATATTTAAAATTGTTTGAATAAATATCTCTTATGTCCTGATTTTTTTCTAAAATTTTAACCACATGTAGAATTAAATCTCCAAAATCACATGCATTTAAATTTAATAATTTTTGTTGATAACTTTTATAAAGAGGTAGTATAGTTCTTTCGTAGATATCATTTTTATTAATAAGAACTTCATCTGGATAGAACCCCTTATTTTTCCATCTATCAATAATTGAAAGAATAAACTTGGGTGCCAACTGTTTTATGTCTATATTTTCAGCTTTGCATATATTCTTAATTAGCCTTACCTGATCATCAGTATCTATAATTGTAAAATTAGAAGTTAATCCAGCTGCCGGAGCATGCTTTCTGAGAAGTTTTGCGCATATAGAGTGAAAGGTTCCAAGCCAAGAAAGTCCTATAGCTTCAGAATTTAATATAGAACTTACTCTGTTTTGCATTTCTTTTGCAGCTTTATTAGTAAAAGTCACAGATAAGATTTGATTAGGGAAGGCCTTTTTTTCATTGATAATATGAGCAATTCTCGAGGTTAAAACTTTTGTTTTTCCAGACCCAGCTCCTGCAACAATTAGTAACGGCCCATCAAGATATAAAACAGCTTCTTTTTGAGCATTATTAAGATTATTTAGATATTGAGAGTTTATCATTTTTTAAATTTTATTATAAGCTATTAAACCTTCAATGTAATTTATGAAACAAATTGTAAAAAATTTTAATAACTTAATTAAAAAGACAATATTCAAACTTGAAAATAAAACAAATAATAAGTTTCATGTTAGTACTTTTAATAAATACGTCATAGCAACTATTAGTATATTATTTATTTACATATTTTATTTACTAATACCTCTTTTATATGACAAAAATTGGCTACAGAGCAAGATTACAGAAAAATTAAAAGATGAGTTTAATATTAGTCTAATTAATACATCAGATATTTCGTATCGTATTCTACCAAGGCCCCACTTTTCCATCAAAAATTCTACAATTTCTTTAGCAAAACTTGGAATAATCAACATTTATATTAATCAGAATAATTTTTTTAATAAAAATAATCTTAATATAGATAAAGTGATTATTTATGATGCAAACTTTTTTTTGTTAAAAGGTGACTTTAAAGGATTATCAGCGAATGCTAAAAATAAGTTTTCTAATAAAAAAATTGAGGTAAATAGCAGTAATATTTTTTTTAAAGATAATTTAAGTGAGATATCTTCAATTATCAAAATTTCAAATGCTGCATTGTTTTTTGATGAAAAGAAACTGATTAATTTGTTTGATTTAAAGGGTGAGGTTTTTAATATTCCTTTTAGCTTGGACTACCAGCGTATACTTAATCCAAAGAAGAAAAAAAGAATTGAGATTGAGGCTAATGATCTTAGATTAAAAATAATAGATGAAAGTTTTAAATTAGATGAAAATTTAACTACCGGCAGAAATAGCATTTCTGTATTAAACTCAACAATTAATACCAATTATAATATTCTTGATCAGATAATAACACTTAAATCAAGCAATTCTAGAGTGCACAATTCTAAAGTAAATTATAATGGAAAATTAACAATAAACCCTTTTGATTTAGATTTAAAAATTGATTTAGAAAATTATAAGGTTTCTAATTTATTTATTTCTAATTCAATTATAAATGAATTTATTAAATCAGGTTTATTATTTAATGAAAATATAAGCATCAATACTTTAATAAATATTAACTCAAAAATAAGAGATGAAATTTTTAGTGAAGCTAAAATTCAATTAAATATTTTAAATGGTAAAATAAATTTTGATAATTCAATATTTATTAGTGATTATATTGGTTTTTTGAAAATATCTAATAGTGATTTGTTTCTAAAAAAAGATAAATTAATTTTAGCTGCTAATTTATCAATAGATATTAAGGATATTGATAAGTTATTTTCTTTTTTAAACACCAATAAGAAATCAAGAAAAGATTTTAAAAATATTAAACTAAATATAATTTATGATTTTGTAAGTAGTCAAATTGAATTTAATAATATTAAAATAAACGATAATGAAGTGAGTGATCAATTCCAAAATATAGCCGAAGGTTTAACCAATATTAATTCTAATAATGTGAATAAGAGTAGAAGGTTATTGAACGAACTAATAGATCTTTATGATGGGTAGATCATTTTTTTAGGATCTACAATTCTTTCATAATTTTTCTCATCAACAAGACCTGTTTTAAGAGCCTCATGTTTTAGTGTCGTACCATTTTTTAGAGCTGTCTTTGCAATTTTTGCTGCATTATCATATCCGATATGTGGAGCTAGGGCAGTTACTAACATTAGTGAATTATCTAGATGCTCTTTAATTCTTTTTTTGTTGGCTTTAATTCCTTTAACACAATAAATCGCAAAATTTTTAGTACTATCTGCAATAAGATCTATTGACTGAAGTATATTATGGGCAATCATTGGTTTAAATACATTCAATTCAAAATGTCCATGAGATCCAGCAACTGTAATCCCAGTATGATTACCTATTACTTTGGCACAAACCATGGTTACAGCTTCACATTGAGTGGGATTAACTTTTCCTGGCATAATTGACGAACCAGGTTCATTTTCTGGTAGTATTAATTCACCATATCCAGCACGAGGTCCTGAGCCTAAAAATCTTACATCATTTGATATTTTCATTAATGCAACAGCACAAGTATTTAGTGTGCCTGAAAAATTTACAATAGAATCGTGAGCTGCAAGTTCTGCAAATTTGTTTGGAGCTGGTATAAAAGGGATTTTAGTATATTTGGCAATCTCTTTAACGATTTTTTTATCAAAACCTTTTTTAGAGTTAATACCTGTCCCAACAGCCGTCCCACCTTGTGCTA
>Ga0308001_10001070_pt1 | contig 12517 bp, 15 predicted proteins | sample Neamet5_FD_203167 | JGI IMG/M metagenome (GOLD analysis project Ga0308001, IMG submission 203167) | Marine microbial communities from water near the shore, Antarctic Ocean - #5 | ecosystem: Environmental > Aquatic > Marine > Unclassified | place: Southern Ocean | collected 2014-06-04
ATTTATTGATTCATATGATTGGGTTATGGTACCAAATGTTTATGGAATGAGTCAATTTGCTGACGGAGGTTTAATGTCTACAAAACCATATATAAGCAGTAGTAATTATATTATAAAAATGAGTGATTATAAAAAAGGTGAATGGAGTACTATATGGGATGGACTTTTTTGGTCGTTTATGGATAAGCAAAGAGGATTTTTTACTAAAAATCCTAGAATGAGAATGCTAATAAGTAGTTTTGACAAAATGGATTCATCAAAAAAAGAAAAATTACTAATTGATGCTGATAATTTTATAAAAAAACTATAGTATGTCAAAACTTAATTCTATTCAAATTGATCGAGTAATCGAAATGGCATGGGAAGACAGGACTCCCTTTGAAGCAATTTTATTCCAATTTAATTTAACTGAAAAGGATGTTATTAAATTAATGAGAAGCAATTTAAAAGAGTCTAGTTTTAAGAGGTGGCGAAAAAGAGTAAATAGCGGAGTAAGTCAAAAGCACCTTAAAAAAAGAAATCCAGAAATTAACAGATTTAAATGCAGTAGACAAAAATCTATTACTGGAAATAAGATAAGTAAAAGATAACCAAATTAGAGCCTTCTAATTTTTGCGCCTAAGGCTAATAATCTACCATCTATATTTTCATATCCTCTGTCAATTTGCTCAATATTATGGATAATACTAGTTCCTTTTGCAGATAGTGCGGCGATTAATAAAGAAATTCCTGCCCTAATGTCCGGAGAAACCATTGTTGTAGCTTTCAATTGAGATTTAAAATCATGACCAATTACATTAGCTCTATGCGGATCACACAAAATAATTTTAGCTCCCATATCAATTAATTTATCAACAAAAAACAATCGGCTTTCAAACATTTTTTGATGTATTAAAACACTTCCTCTTGCTTGGGTTGCAACAACTAGAACTATACTAAGTAAATCTGGTGTGAAACCTGGCCAAGGAGCATCAGAAACAGTTAATATAGAACCATCAATATAATTTTGAATTTCGTAACCATCAATATGTTCAGGAATATATATATCATCACCTTTTTTAACAATTTTTATTCCTAACTTTCTAAAAACATCTGGAATTTGACCTAAATTTTCCCAGCTAACATTCTTGATTGTAATTTCACTTTTTGTCATAGCCGCCATGCCTATCCAACTACCTATTTCAATCATATCAGGAAGGATTTTATGATTACATCCTCCTAAAGATTCAACTCCGTTAATTACTAACAAATTTGAACCAATTCCTGAAATATCAGCTCCCATACTAATTAGCATTTTACAAAGCTGTTGAATATAAGGTTCGCAAGCTGCATTATATATTTCTGTTTTACCTTGAGCCAAAACAGCAGCCATAAGTACATTTGCAGTTCCCGTCACAGAAGCTTGATCTAATAAAATAAAAGATCCTTTTAGTCTTTTTGACTCAACTCCGTAAAAATGTTCCTCTTTATTATACCTAAACGATGCTCCAAGTTTAATTAAACCTAGAAAATGAGTATCTAATCTTCTTCTTCCAATTTTATCTCCCCCAGGTTTAGGAATAAAACCTTTTCCAAAGCGAGCCAATAAAGGGCCAACTACCATAATTGAACCCCTGAGACTGCTACCCTTTTTTTTAAAGGATTCAGATTGTAAATAATCTACATTCACATCATCAGCCTTAAAAGAATATTTATTTTTTGATACTTTTTTAACCTTAACACCAAGAAAAGCTAAAAGGTCGATTAGCTTAATGACATCAATAATTTCAGGAATATTGTCTATTAATATCTCTTGATCAGTTAGTAATGTAGCACATATGACTTGTAATGCTTCGTTTTTAGCACCTTGAGGATGAATATCTCCATTTAACTTAAATCCGCCTTCAATTGAAAAAGTGCCCATTTAAATAGATCTTAATTATAATTTCTTTTTTTAAAGTTACGATACGGTTTTTTGTTTTTGGGAGGATGCTTAATGAACTTCTTGTTAGTTAAATTGATCAGTTTGTGTGATTCAGATAGAGGTTTACTTGAGGAATCCAAAACAATTTTTCCACCTGAAAGCTCCAATAAATGACCATAAATAACATCATCTTCTACGGTATCTTTATTCCAATTTAAAAAACACTTCTTCATGTGGTTAGCTATAACAAATACCAATTGTTTCTTCATGTCACTTTCTTCCCAACCTACAGCTACGTCAATCATTCTTTTAATATTATTTCCATAGAATCTATACTTAGGAAAGTTTTGTGGATAATTTAACTTACCAGGTTTTTGAGAAAATACTTCTTTAGAAGACAAAGGGTGGGGAGAGTCTACATCCAATCCAAAATCTGACATAATAAAAAGTTGATCCCAAAGTTTATGTTGAAATTCAGGCACATCTCTAAGGTGAGGGTTTAAATTACCCATCACTCCTATAATTGCTTTAGCAATTTTATTTCTTTCAATTCTATCCTCGCACGCAAGAGCTTGATCTATCATTTTATGAAGATGTCTTCCATACTCAGGTATTATTAACTTAGTTCTTTCAGTATTGTATTCTAAATTATCTATCAAAATTTGGATGGTTTAATTAACAAGAGTTTTGCAAATTTAATAAATTAAAACTCATAAAGATATTATTCCTTCAATTTCAGACGCTAATTTATATTTTTTAATAATATCACTAGGAGATTTCATATTTGCGGTCACAGTTATACTAGTAAAGTTTTTAGAAGCAGAGAGATTTGAAGAAATATTTGCATCTATATCATTAAACATGTTTTTAAGATTTAGGATTTCGGAAGAATCTGTTTTTAAAATAAATTTAAATTTATATAACGAAGGCCATATTGAAGAATCAGAAAGCTGTTTTTCCAATCTTTTATAAAAATCATTAGTCGGATTTAACATAAATTCAAATATATATAAATAAAGATTTATTAATTAATAAATTTGCTTTAAATGAAACATACTAAAAAGATTTTAATAACAGGTGGTCCTGGAGCAGGAAAAACTACCCTAATTAATGAACTACAAGTTAGAAATTTCAATTGCGAACATGAAATAGTTAGATCCTTGACTTTAGAGGGTAAAAAAAATGGTAGTGATCAAGCTTTCCTTGAAAACCCACTAAAATTCACTAAAACATTATTAGATTTAAGGTTAAACCAGTTCAATAAAATACAGAAACGTGAAATAACATTTTATGATAGAGGAGTTCACGATACTTTAGCATATTTAAATTATATAAAAGTTGAAATTGATGATAATTTTATCAAAGAATGTGAAAAAATAAAATATGATTTAGTTTTCGTTCTCCCTCCTTGGAAAGAAATTTATCAACAAGATAATTGTAGATATGAAAAATTTGAAGAATCTATAAAAATATATGAGGAAGTAAATAAAATTTATAATTTTTTTAAAATGGACACAATAATTTTAGGAAAGGAATCGATAAATAACAGAATTAATGAAATTTTAAAATATGTTAAAACTAAATATGTTTAAAAAATGAATAATTTGAAAATAGTCTTTATGGGTACGCCTGAATTTGCAGTTGAAAGCCTAGATGCTTTAATAAGTAATAATTATGTAATTAAAGCAGTAGTGACTGCTCCAGATAAAAAATCAGGAAGAGGAAATAAAATTAATTTTTCTGATGTAAAAAAATATAGCATTAAAAATAAGTTAAGATTATTGCAACCAGAAAACCTTAAAGAAAAAAACTTTATTGACCAATTAAAATTAATTAATGCTGATATTTTTATAGTTGTAGCATTTAGAATGTTACCTAAAGAAGTTTGGAAGATTCCAAACAAAGGAACAATAAATTTACACGCCTCACTATTACCCCAACTAAGAGGAGCAGCACCAATACACTGGGCGATTATAAATGGTCTTAAAAAAACAGGATTAACAACTTTTTTTATAAATGAAAAAATTGATTTTGGAAATATAATAGAACAAAGTGAAGTAGAGATTCGTGATTTTGAAAATACAGGAAATCTTTATGAAAGATTGAAAAAAATTGGAAGCATATTGATAATATCAACTATAAAATTAATTTCTAAAGATAAATTTCAAATAATCAAACAAACTAATTCAGAAAATCTCATTAAAGCTCCAAAATTAAATAAAGAAAATACCAGAATAAATTGGAACGAATCAGGGGAAAAAATTTATAATATGATTAGAGGTTTATCTCCATATCCATCAGCTTGGACAATTAGTGAAAAAAAAGACAAAGTTTTGAAAATTCATAAAGTGATTTATAAAAAAGAAAGTAGATCACCAAAACTAAAAGGGGTAATTTCTATAAAAAAAAATTTGATGAAAGTTTATGTAAAAGATGGATATTTAGAAGTTTTAGAGTTACAAATTGCAGGTAAAAAAAGAATGTCTGCAACAGAATTCGCAAATGGTTATAATGACTACGATTCAACAAAACTTTTATAATTTGAAAATATTTTTTAAAGTTTATAAAAAATACACTTGATAAAAAAAGGAAACCTTTTAATTGCAGAACCTACAGATATTTCTGATAAAAACTTTAATAGATCAGTTATTTTGTTGGTCAACCACAACGAATCTGGCTCAATGGGTTTTATTTTGAATAAAAAAATCGAATATTCAACAAAAAAATTATTACCTAGTTTAAATTTTAAATTTCCAATTTATAGTGGTGGACCTGTTCAACAAGACAGTTTATATTTTATTCACAATAAACCTGAGCTAATCCCAAATAGTTTAAAAGTTAAAAACGAGATATATTGGGGCGGAGATTTTAAGAAAGTAATAAATTTAATTAATAATAAAAAAATAAAACCGGGAGAAATTAAATTTTTCTTAGGTTACTCTGGCTGGCATAAAAATCAGTTAGAAAATGAAATAAAATTATCTTCCTGGATAATTAAAAAAGAAAATGAAAATGACAAATTATTGTTTGAACATTGTAAAAATATTTGGAAAGACAATTTAACGGAATTAGGTGGAAATTATATCATATGGTCAAATTCTCCAGACAATCCTACCCACAATTAAAATAAGGTAAATTGTTTGTTGAAGTAATTTACTATAATATTTCCAACTTTATTAGAGAAAAACTTTCTTCTGTATTCAGTTATTGGAATTATTCCAGAAATTGAATTAGTAACCCATATCTCATCAGATGAAATTAATTCATAAGGTGAAAAATCTTTTTCAAAAATTTCATAATCAGGAACCTTTTTTATTAACTCAATTATTTTATTTCTCATAACTCCATTTAAACAACCTGTTGATATTGTAGGTGTTTTAATAACATTATCATTAACAATAAAAATATTTCCATTTAAAAATTCTGCAACAAGCTTATTATTATTTAATAATATACAATTCTCTAATTCATTTTCCTTAGCATAAATACTTCCAATTACATTAACGACTCTATTATTAGTTTTTAGATTAGAAATTAAATTTGATTGAACTTGGTAGTCTTTAAATAGATCTACTTTGTAAGGCCCTTGATTAATTATAAATAATTTTTGATTAATTTTTTTTGAGTTAATAACAAAAAGGGGGTAATTTGTTTGAGGCAAATATAAACCTGCCCCTCCCCTGTAGACTGTCAATCTTACTCTACCAGAAAATAGAGAATCTATTTTTTGATTTGTTTTTATAATTTCTTCTTCAAAAAATTCGGGTGTGTAACTATTCGGAATCTCTATTCTAAGTATTCTCATCGAAGAAATTAGTCTTAAATAGTGCTCCTCCCAAAAAATTATTTTATTATTTATAATCTTTATGGTTTCAAAAATTGAATCACCGTATAGAAAGCCTCTATTGTTGAAATCATTTAGAGATTGATCTTTAAAAATTCCGTTATAATTTGTCATTAATTATTATGAAGAACCTAAAACTTGTTTTAAATCAGATATTTGACTATCCCACAACATTTTAGTCTCTTCTACCTCATCTTCATAGGAGAAATCTGTAACCATTAATGAAACATCTTTGGTTATTTCATCTACAACAATTCTAATTTCAAAAAAACATTTATCTTGATCTTCGCTGTCATCTAACCATCTGAATTTTACAAAATTATTTGATTTACTGCTGATAAGTTCGGCTTTTTCTTCGGAGCCGTCCCAAAAAAAAGAAAAAATAATTCCTCTAGAATTAACATTTTCAGCAAACCATTCCGAAAGACCAGATGCAGAAGATATATATTGATAAAGCATCTGAGGAGATGCTTGAATTGGAAACTCTAACTCAAACTTTACTTTTAAATTCATAGTCTGGCAATATATAGATTAAAATTGATGTAAAAAAAAATTAAATAATTTTTATTCTAAGTTTGAGTGTAGTTAATTTGTTTATATATTTACGCGCATTTATGATGGCGAGGTAGCTCAGGTGGTTAGAGCGTCGGATTCATAACCCGGAGGTCGGGAGTTCGAGTCTCCCCCTCGCTACTAAATGAGTCATTAGAAATAGTGACTCTTTTTTTTGCTTTAAACTCATATATACATGTGAGTCTACAAATTTATTTTATATATTCATAAAATTTTAGTATGGACAACATATATCAATTCGATGATGCGCCTATTGCATTCGAAACAAAATATTCTATTAGTAAAGATGAAAAAATAAAAAAGTTCAAGGAAAACTATCCTCTATTTAAAGATCGAATAAAAATAGAAGGTGATTGGTTGTGGTTTATAATTTCAGATGAAAGAGAAATAACAGTTGATAGATTTGGAAACAATTGTACCGATGCCCAACAGATTACATTTAACTTCTTATCGTCAGATGTTACCGAATGTTGTTTTTATATTCCTGGTTCGATAGAAGATGAGGATATCTTTATCTATAGAGATCTCTTGGAATTATTTTCGAATCAGTTTGGAAGCGTAGAGTTTAAACATTCAGGTGATTATGAATGTAGAATGAGTATCATAGGAAAGGATTGTAGTGACTTTAATTTTAAATTAAAAGCTGATGGTCTTCATTGGGAAGAGATTGAAAACTTTTGGGATGAAGATGAAGAAGATTACGACGATGATGATTACTAAATCCCAAAGAAATTTTTTACTATTAGAAGAGGAAATCAAAATCATATTAGTTTAATTTTTCATAATAAGAGTCATTATATGATGAGTATCAATTAAGTCTCTTGGAGTAAAACTTATGTTCGATATTTCAATAGAGTTATCTACTTTTTTTATATTAATCCTGAAATAAGGCTGAACTTATCTCTGTGACTGAATGATTAATCTGAGATCCTTTTTTCATATCCTTAATAACAATTTCATTATTTTCATACTCATTTTCACCCATTATTATAGCGTATTTTGCATTATGTTTATCTGCATAAGAAAACTGCTTATTTAATTTAGCCTTTTCAGGATAAACACTAACTTTTTTTCCGTTTTTTCTTAATGAATCGATTAACGGATAAAGTTTTTTTATGAATTGAATCCCAAAATTAATAATGATAATATCAAAATTATCATCTAAATCATTTGGAAACATTTTTCTTTTTTCCATTTCTAAATATATTCTGTCTAGACCAAAAGAAATCCCAACCCCACTTGTGTTTTTTAAATTAAAAAGAGAGGTCAAATCATCATATCTTCCACCACCTCCTAAAGATCCTATAGCTGTGTTTGATTTTGAAATAACTTCAATAATTGTTCCAGTATAGTAATTTAAACCTCTCGCTAAAGTAATATCAAATTTAATTTCATTTATAAAATATTTATTGTTTGAAATAAATTCTAAAATAGTGGTTAGTTCATCGAAACCTTTTTTAGCTTGATTAGATTCTCCAAACAAATCATTTAAATTCTGAATAGTAATATCTTTCTCACTCAATAGACTCGATAATTTTGAAACAGAAACATTATTAATTAAATTTTTTACTTCTTTAATAACATTTTCTAAACCAATCTTGTCTATTTTATCAATAATAGAAATAAAATCATTTAACTTACTCTCAGCTCCAATATAAATAGCAAGAGCTGCTAATATACTTCGATGATTAATTTTAAAAATTAAATTGTTGAAGCCTAGTTGTGAAAAAACAGAATCATATAATTTAATTAATTCAATTTCTTGAATTATAGATTTTGATCCAATAACATCAGCATCACACTGAGTAAATTCTTGAAATCTTCCATGCTGAGGTCTATCTGCGCGCCATACGTTCTGAATCTGGTAACGCTTAAACGGAAAAACTAATTCGTTCTGGTGTTGAGCTACAAACCTTGCCAAAGGAACGGTTAGATCGTACCTTAAGCCTTTGCTACTAATTGACTTAGAAAAGTCATTTAAGTTACTTTCTTTTAATGCTTTTATATCAGCTTTTTTTATCTTATCACCAGAATTAAGTATTTTAAAAACCAACCTATCCCCTTCATTACCATATTTTCCAAGAAGAGTTGAGTTATTTTCTAAAGCTGGAGTTTCAATTTCTAAAAAACCAAATAATCTAAAGTTATACTTAATTATTTCTAAAATATAATTTCTCTTAGATAATACTGCGGGTAAAAAATCTCTGGTTCCTTTTGGATTAGATGGAGTTAATGACATTTAATTTATAATAATAAAACAAATATCTGATTTTTTAAAACAAACAGGAAATTAGTAGAAGAATTCTTTAGAATTAAATTTATTCTTGAGATTTAATAACTTCAAAAGAAATTTCGTTTACAACATCTCTGTGAAGTCTGACTGAAGCTGTATAAGTTCCAAGTCTTTTTATTGTTCCGCCTTGAATTTTTATTATCTTTTTGTCAAACTCAAATCCAGCACTAGTAAATTCAGTATTTAAATCAATATTAGATATTGAACCAAATAGTTTACCGCCTGTCCCGGATTTTGCAAAAATTTTGATTTCCAATTTATCTAGATTTTTAGATATTTGATTGGCTTCATCAATAATTTTTTTGTCCTTAAACTCTCTTTGTTTTATGTTTTCAGCTAAAACTTTTTTAGAAGAAGTTGTTGCAAGTATAGCTAAACCTTGAGGAATCAAAAAATTTCTTCCAAAACCATTTTTTACAGAAACTATATCGTCTTTAAACCCTAAATTAGGTACGTCATTTTTTAAAATTAATTCCATAATAATTATTTTAACATGTCTGCTTGGTAAGGTAGAAGTGCCAGATGTCTTGCGCGTTTTACAGCTACAGAAACTTTTCTTTGAAATTTTAAAGATGTCCCTGTTAAACGTCTTGGCAAAAGTTTACCTTGTTCGTTAATAAATCTTAAAAGAAAATCTGGATCTTTATAATCCAAGTATTTAATACCAGATCTTTTAAACATGCAATATTTTTTCTTGTCTTTTGTGGCTATATCTAGGGGAGTCAAATATCGAATTTCTCCCTGATTTCCTTTTCCTGCTTGATCTATTGATGACATATCTATGCTTTTTTAGTATTTCGTTCTCTTCTTTTTATTGACCATGCATCGGCAAACTTATCAAGTTTAACATTCAAATAACGCATGATTCTTTCGTCTCTTCTTAATTCCACTTCAAAAGAGTCTATTAAAGTTGGTGGTGCTTTAAAATCTAAAAGATTATAAAATCCACTTTGCTTATTTTCGATAGAGTAAGCTAATTTTTTCAGACCCCAATGTTCGGTTGAAATAATTTCTGCACCTTTTTCAGACAGGTAGTCTTCAAATTTTTTTACTGTCTCCTTTACCTGATCTTCAGATAAAACGGGATTTAGAATGAAAACAGCTTCGTAATGATTCATATATTTTATTAAAAAATTGATCGCAAAAATACATTTTTAAAATCGACTTGCAAAATTTGAGGTGGCATTTAATTGTAGGGGTCAACATCAATCAAAATATCAATATTTCTAAAAAAAGAAATACTTTCAAAGCTTTTTAAAATTTTATTTATAAATACTTTAGATTTTTTTAAATTATTATTAACTGGAATCTTAATTAAGATATCTTTTATGTGCTTATTATTTATTCTAGCTATCATAGGAGATTCCGGTCCGAGCAATTGACTTTTAAATTGATTTCTTAAAGCTTCAGATAGCCAGTTAGATGATTTAATTAACTTATTTAAATCTTTGTGTTTTAAAGTGATTTTAATCAATTTTGTATAAGGTGGGTATTCAAAAGCAAACCTTTGATTAAGTTGTTCATTAAACATTCCTAAATAATCGTTTTTAACAATTTTATTTATCAAATCATGTTTAGGATTGTAAGTTTGTATAACTACCCTGCCCTGTTTTTTTGCTCTTCCTGATCTTCCCGCAACTTGTTGAAGAAGTTGGAAACATTTTTCTTGAGATCTAAAATCTGGAAAATAAATCAAACTATCTGCATTCACAACACCAACCAATGACACATTTTTAAAATCAAGTCCTTTAGTTAACATTTGAGTTCCTACCAAAAGTTCAAAGTCATTGTTTTCGAAAGCAGTTATAATTTCTTGAAAAGAATTTTTTTTTCTTGTAGAATCGTGATCCATTCTTTTGACAACTATTTCAGGAAATATAGTTTTTATATCTTCTTCAATTTGTTGAGTTCCTACTCCTTTTTTTAAGATTGTATTCTTAGAGCATTTTTTACATTTTGTATTATTTTCTTCTTTAAATCCACAATGATGACACTTTAACTCATTAGTTGATTGATGATACGTTAGACTGACGTCACAATTAATACATTGATAAACATAACCACATGAACTACATTCCAAATAGGGAGAATGACCTCTTCTGTTTTGAAATAGTATCACCTGTTCACTATTATCAAAACTTTTTTTAATATTTTTCAATAATATATCAGAAAAATTTCCATTCATCTTCTTTTGTGAGATAGATTCTTTTAAGTCATTTATTATTATTTTAGGTAGACTAATATTACCAAATCTTTTATTTAATTTTATAAGTCCATACTTATTAGTGATTGCATTAAAATAAGATTCTAAGCTAGGAGTAGCTGATCCCAACAAAACCTTTGCTTTGTGAATACTTGATAAAAAAATAGCAGAATCTCTTGCATGATATCTAGGAGCAGGATTAAATTGTTTATAAGCATTTTCATGTTCTTCATCAACGATAATTAAACCTAAATTATTGTACGGTAAAAAAATAGAGGATCTGGCTCCAACTACCACTCTAGCTTTACTATCATTTTTAATTACTTTTTTCCAAATTTCTGTTCTTTGCTCTTGAGAATATTTTGAATGATAAACAGCTAAAGTTTGACCAAAATATTTTTTTAATCGGGAAATCAACTGAGTAGTCAAAGCAATTTCAGGAACCAGGTACAATACTTGTCGGTCTTTTAGTAAAAATTCATTTATTAATTTTACATAAATCTCTGTTTTTCCAGACGAAGTAACCCCGTGTAATAAAGAAACATTTTTAGTTTTAAAACCAAAACATATTTCTTTATAGGCTCTATTCTGATCATCACTTAATTTTTTTATTTGATCTTTTTCACTAAAATCAAACTGAACACGATTTACTGTTTCAATCTTCTTTTTTAAAACATTGGAATCAATTAAATTATTAATTGTAGCTCTTGAAACACCACTTTTTTTCATCAATTCTTTGATTGACGGGTAGTTATCTTTTGAAAAAGAAAAAAGTGATTCAATAGTTTTTTGTTGAGATTTCTTATGTTTTAGAGACTTTAATAATTTTAATTTTTCTTGATTATTAATAGGATAATTATGAAAAAGAACCCTGATAATACTTTTAGGCTTAAAGTAATCGTAAATCTCTTCTTTTAATTTTATTAAGCCATGATCAGAAAGTTCACTTATAGTTTTATTTATATTCTTTTTTTTAAGAATTGATATAATTTCTTTATAAGTAATTTTCTTATTTAACAGTAAATTTTGAAATACAATTTTTGCATTTTGAGTTAATTCAAGGTCTTCTTTATCTTTATTAATTAAAACTATTTCACTTTCGCTTTTTAATAACAATAATTTAGGTAAACCCACTTTAAGCACTTGTCCTAGGGGAGACATGTAATATTCAGAAACCCATTTAAAAAAATCTAGTTGATTTTTATTCATAGTAGGTTCCTCATCTATGATAAATTCAATTTCTTTAGGACTATAAAGTTCAGGAATTTTGTTATGCTTTTCAGCCACAAGCGCTGTGATAAATTTAGATTTTCCAAAAGGAACAACCACTCTGAACCCAATTTTTAGAAATTCAAATTCTTTCAAATTAACTTTATAAGTAAAGATATTATCTAAAGGAAGTGGAACTATTACGTCAATAAAATAATTCATCTTATTTATTCTTCAATTTATAAATAACAACATTTAATTCGAATCCAAGCAAAAGAGATATGGAATTAATCCATATATATAACATCATAATAATTAAAGCACCAATCGATCCATATAGCTCATTATAATTAGAAAAATTATCAATATATATTCCAAAAAAATAAGTTGTAATTACTAATAAAAAAGTAGTCATAAATGAGCCAGGTGAAATAAATCTCAAATTTCTTCCCTGGATAGTCCCAAAGAAATAAAGAGAAGAGTACGCAACAA
>Ga0308001_10001082_pt1 | contig 12402 bp, 13 predicted proteins | sample Neamet5_FD_203167 | JGI IMG/M metagenome (GOLD analysis project Ga0308001, IMG submission 203167) | Marine microbial communities from water near the shore, Antarctic Ocean - #5 | ecosystem: Environmental > Aquatic > Marine > Unclassified | place: Southern Ocean | collected 2014-06-04
ATATTTTGATTTCTTATTCTTAGAAGCCCATATTAAAGTTTCATGTGCATTGGTAAATCTTGTTCCTCTAAAATTAGGCATTGGATTATTTTTTCTCCAGATAACGTCGTTTAACAACCAATAATCTAAATTTTGTAAATGATAGCCTAAACGAAAAATATTATGATATGAGCCTATAACCCAGATACTTCCATTATCCTTTAAAATTCTTTTGCATTCAATTAGCCACGCTTTACAGAAATCATCATAATGTTTGAAGCTATCGAATTGATCCCACTTATCATCGACTCCTTTTACTTTACTAGCGTCTGGCCTTCTTAAAGTCTCACCAATTTGCATGTTATAAGGAGGGTCAGCAAAAACTAAATCAAAAGTTTTGTCAGGAATATTTTTTAATTCTAGGAGACTATCTCCGTTGATAATTTTGTTAGAAAAATTTAACATTTTGAGATTCAACTCGAAATTGAATCCTAGGTCAAACAGATTTATATAAAACTTAGTGTCTCTTGTGTTTTAGATTCCTACTTTAACAACATCTTGTGTATAGGCTTAAATCCCTTTCTATGATGAGAGGTAATGCCAAATTTTTTTAATCCTTCCATATGAGCCTTAGTTCCATAGCCAAAATTTCTTTCCCAAGCATAATGAGTAAATTTTTCTGATAATTTAACCATAAGTAAATCTCTATATGTTTTTGCTATAATTGAAGCAGCACCAATACTTTTAATTTTTTCATCTCCCTTAATAATTGTTTTATAATTTTTTAATCCATTGGGCGCGAAGGGGCCATCTATTAGGATTTGACCAGGTTTTTTTTGAAGTTTATCTATAGCTCTTTTCATTGAAAGTAATGAGGCTTGTAAAATATTTATTTTAAATATTTCTTCTACTGACGCAGTACCAATTGCATAGTAAGAATTTTGTTTAATAATTTCTGCTATTTTTAATCTATTTTGAAAATTAATTTTTTTTGAATCATTTATTAATTCTAAGTCTATTTTATTATTTAATATTACAGCAGCCGAAACCACAGGCCCTGCTAAACAGCCTCTGCCCACCTCATCTACACCAGCTACTATTAGATTATTTTTCAATTTTAATTTTTAATTCTAAAATTTTTTTTTTAATCATTTTAAGATCCAACCATGACATTTTCTTTTTATCAGGTTGCCTCATTAAAAAAGCAGGATGAAAGGATGCGATAACAGAAACATTACATATACCAATTTTTTTTTCAATCCATTTACCCCTAGCATCAGATATGACTTTTTCTTTACCCATAATAGAGTTTAACGCGGTGCTTCCTAAAAGAATTAAAATTTGAGGATTTATAATCTCTATATGTCTGATTAAGTAGGGGAGGTAACGATTAATCTCGTCTTCAGTTGGATTTCTATTTTCAGGTGGTCTGTAATTAACCACATTAGAGATATAAACATTCTCTCTGTCTAAATTTATTGATAATAACATTTTATCTAATAGCTCTCCTGTCCTGCCAATAAACGGAACAGCCTCCAAATCTTCATTCGCTCCCGGACCTTCTCCAATAATCATAATTTTTGCCTCTGGATTTCCATCAGAAAAAACAATATTTATTGAATTTTTTTTTAATTCACAATTTTTAATTTTACTTATTGAGTCCTTAAGCTCTTGAAGTTTTTTCCCTTTAGGACTTTTGAGAGCTAAATTATTACTAATTTTATATCTGTTTATAGCATCATTTTCATATATGAGATTATGATTAATTAAACTATAATATTTAATTAGTTTCACTAATTTAGTATTAATTTTTTTTGTCATACAAATAATTATGAAAAACTTAAAAACACAATTCAAGTTAATAATCTGTTTTTTTTTATTTTTAAACACATCTAATATTGTTTTAGCTAAAAGTTTAGATAAATTTTCTAATTCAAAAGATGTTTCTAATTATTTTTCAGGTATTTTGGCCGTAAATGATAATCAGTATGAAAAATCTTACACACATTTAAGGTCATTGAAGAATTTAGAAGAAGGTCACTATAACTATTCTAAATATTACCTATATTCCCTCATAGCACTCAATAAGTTTAAAGATGCAGCCAATTATTCAAAAAAATTAGAAAACAAAAAACTTGATAGTTTTGAGAGTAATTTAATAAACGTGGTTTTCCATCTCAAAAATAATGATTTTAAGAATGCTTCATTTTATTTACAAAAAATTAGAAGTAAAAGCCAACCTGGGACTGTTGAAAACTTAATATCTGCGTCTTTAAACGCATGGATAAATTTTACAAATACCCCTGATCTTAATTCAGCAATTAAACTTATAGAGGCCGTACCTGAAAAATTTAATAACGTAATAAATATTCAAAGACCCTTTGTTTATTGTTATTTTGACTCACTTAAAACAGATGAAATGTTCAGGCAGTTAACATCCAATCCTGACATTAATTATTCAAGATATAACTTTTTTCATTTAAATTATTTGATATCAAAGAAAAAAGATAAGAAAATAAATGAAATTTTAAACGTTACACTCAAATCATATCCTAGAAATCTAATACTTAATCAATTAAAAAAAGATTATAAAAAAAAAAAATTTTTTAATAATAAATTTGACTGTAAAAACCCTGTAGATGTAATTGCCGAAATATTTTATATTTCATCAAACGCGCTAGCCTCACAAAATAATTACATGATGTCAAATTTATATTTAAGTTTTGCAAAATATTTAAATCCAAATTTTGCGTCATACGATACTTTATACGCAGAGAATTTTTTTCTTATTCAGGAATATAATAAAGCTATAAAATACTATACTGAAATAAAAAAAAAAGGTTTAATTTATAATTGGCATGCTTCGAAAAAAATTGCTTTAATTCTCATCAAACAAGGTAAAAAAGAAAATGCACTAATTAGTTTAAAAAAATCATTTGAAAAAATAACTAATCCAACTGCATATGTCATATTTGATTACGCAGAGTTTTTAAAAAATAATGAAAAATATGAAGAATCGATTAAATATTACTCAGAAGTATTGAGTGTAATTAATTCAGAAGATGCTCTTTACGGACAAGTAATGGACGGTAGAGGCATTGCGTATGAAAGAACTGATCAATGGGACAGAGCTGAAGTTGACTTGAAAAAATCATTAAATGCTTCACCTGATAATGCTTACGTACTTAATTATCTAGCTTATTCTTGGATTGAAAAAGGAATTAATATTGAAAAATCTTTAAGCATGTTAAAAGAAGCAAACAGGCTTAAACCAAATGATGGTTATATAATCGATTCCTTAGGGTGGGCTTTATTTAAGCTTAAAAATTATAAGGAAGCAAAAAATTATCTAGAAATCGCCGTTAGATATATGGCTTCAGATCCAGTTATTAACGATCACTATGCTGATACACTCTGGATGAATAGAAAGTCATTACAGGCCAGATATTACTGGGCCTATGTTTTAAAATTAGAAAAAACAGAAAAAAAATTAAAAAAAGAAATTAAGCAAAAATTATTATTTGGCCTCAAAAGATAAACAAGCAATGATAAAATCTTACTCCAAAGTTAATTTATTTTTAAGGGTTCTAAAAAAAAATAGTTACGGATTACATAATATTCAATCAGCAACCATGTTATTAGATTTACACGATGAGATAAAAATAAATAAAATCGAAAAATCCAGAGATGAGGTGATATTTACAGGCAGTTTCAAAAATGGTATTAATAGATATTCTAACACAGTTATTAGTGCCCTACATATACTGAGAAGCCAAAATCTTATAAGTGAATTCAAAAGATATAAAATTTCTATAAACAAGAAAATACCAGTATTTGCAGGGCTTGGGGGAGGGACCAGCAATGCGGTTACTATTATTAAATATTTTTTAAAAAATAAGATAAATAAAAAATTACTAAAACTATTTGAAAATAAAATTGGTACCGACTTAAGGTTATTTTTTTTTAATCATTCTTTTCAAAAAAACTTAAAAAAAATTGTAAAGTTCAAAAAAAAATATAAATTTTATTTTCTATTAGTGTATCCAAATATTAAAAGCTCAACAAAAAATGTTTATTCAAAAGTTAAGAAATTTAATTCTCCTCTTAAAATAGATCTTTCTAAAATATATTCTAAAAATAAATATAGTAAATTCTTAATAAATGAAGTAAATGACTTGCAGAAAATTGTGGAAAAAAAACACAAAAAAGTTCAAAGAATTTTAACTTTAATAGGCGAACAAAAAAATTGTTTATATTCAAGAATGACCGGCTCTGGATCAGTTTGTTTTGGAATATTTTATGACAAAAAATCAGTCGGACTTGCAACCAAGGCTTTAAAGAAGAAATTTCCAAATTATTGGTGCGTGTCCACAAAATCTATTTAATTGTTTGTATTTATGGTATATCAAATCGATAATATTGGGGCATAGCCAAGCGGTAAGGCAGCGGTTTTTGATACCGTCATCCTAGGTTCGAATCCTAGTGCCCCAGCCAAATAAATGGAAAATACATTAGAAAATATAAATTTTTTTCACAAGATAAAAAAAATACTTTTTCCCTTTTACAAGTCAAAAGATATTCAAAAATTATTTGATATTCTTGAAAAAAATAAGGGTAAAAATAACCAAGTTGCCATGTTTGTTGGCGGATGTGTAAGAAAATTTCTAACCAATGAAAATATTGATGATATTGATATTGCATCTATTTTTACACCAGAACAAATAAAAGAAAAATTTTTAGATTCAAATTTTAAAGTTGTAGAAACTGGAGTCGAGCATGGTTCAGTTGTAGTTATCATAAATTCTAAAAAATTCGAAATCACTACATTGAGAGAAGATGTTAAAACTGATGGTAGACATGCAGACGTTTTATTTACAAATGATTGGCAGCAAGACTCAAAACGAAGAGATTTTACTATTAACGCAATCTACATGGATAGAAGAGGCAAAATATATGATCCACAAAATGGCAGTTATGATTTAAAAAAAAATAAAGTAAAATTTATTGGAAACGCAGCGTCTAGAATAGAAGAAGATTATTTAAGAATTATAAGATTTATCAGATTTTGCATTCATTACGGCTGCATTTTATCAGATCCTTTAACAATAGAAGCCATCAAGTTAAATCTCAATGGAATAAAAAATTTATCACAAGAACGAATTTTAAGTGAACTCTATAAGATGTTTAAATTAAAAAATATTAGCAACATCTCTAAAAATAAAGATTTAAAAAACATTTTTTTAGTTGCTTTTCCTGAATTTAAATATTTAGATAGGTTAGAAAATTTTACTCACCTAGAAATAAAAAATATTCTACCGCAAACACCTGAAGTAATTTTTTCTATACTTTTGGTGGATGAAAAAGATAACTTTGAATATTTTTGCCACAAATACAAAGTCTCTAATAAATTAAAAAAAGAACTAAGTTTTTTCGCTAGTAATTACACAAAAATTAGAAATGAAAAAAACTATTTAAAAAAAGATCTTAAAAAAAATATTTATAATCTTGGAAAAATTAATATTAAAAAGCTAATAGGCTTTTTGTATTGTGTGGAAAAAAATTTTTCAATTATTTCATTAAAAAAAGTAATTATAGAAATAGATAAAATAGAAATCCCAAAATTTCCATATACAGGCCAGTTCATAATAAACAAAGGCCTAGAAGATGGAAAAAAAATTGGTTTTGCCCTTAAGGTATTGGAAAAAGAATGGCTTGGAAGTAATTTTAATTTAAAAGAAAAAGATGCCATCTTAATTATCAATAAGGTTAAGAAGTTAAATGTATTGAATATCTAATACTTGAAATTTCTTTTCACCAGATGGTGTCTCAACAATTATCATATCCTCAAGGCTTTTACCTATAAGTGCTTTTCCGATAGGCGACTTAAAATAGATTAAATTTTTAGAAATATCAGCTTCATCTTTTCCTACTATTTTATAAGTTTTCTTTTTGTCCACCTCTAAATCCCTAACTGCTACAGTAGAGCCAAAAATTATATTTCCATTATTTTCAATTTTTTTAATATCAATTACATTTGCTCTGGCAATAGTATTGTTTATTTCAATAACTCTGCTTTCCATTTGAGCCTGTTGTTCTTTTGCCGCATGATATTCGGCATTTTCTTTTAGGTCACCGTGGGACCTTGCCTCAGCAATAGCTGCTACAATTCCTGGTCTTTTTATATTCTTTAGTTGATCTACTTCTAATTTAAGTTTTTCTAAACCCTGAACTGTAATTGGTTCTTTATCCATTTCATTTCCATTTAGCTTGAGGAGGCATAGACATCAAAATTGAATTAGTGTCGCCACCTGAATTTAACCCGAACTTTGTACCTCTATCATACAAAAGATTAAATTCAACATATCTTCCTCTTTTATATAGCTGTTGTTCTTTCTCTTTTTTATTCCACTTTAAGTTTTTTTTACGTAAAATTATTTGTTTAGTTATATCTGTAAATCCAGTGCCTAGATCTTGTACAAATTTAAAATTTTTTGCCCAACTTTTAGTCTCGTAATCAAAAAATACTCCTCCTATTCCTCGTGACTCTTTTCTGTGTGGTAAATAAAAATAATTATCACACCACGTTTTATATTCATTATAATCCTTATGATTTGATAAACATATTTCTTTTAATTTTTGGTGAATAATTATTTTCTCCTTAGTATCTTTAAAACTTGGCGTTGCATCTATACCTCCTCCAAACCATTCTTTAGAAGTAACAATAAATCTTGTATTAAAATGTAAGGCGGGCATCTTGGGATTCTTCATATGAGCAACTACAGAAATTCCTGAAGCCCAATATTTACCATTTTTTTCTGCGCCTAAAATTTTAGATCTAAATTTTTTTTCAAATTGACCAGAGACAGTTGATTGATTTATTCCAACTTTATCAAATAGTTCACCGCCACTTAGAAGGTAAGAAGTCCCACCACCTTCTTTTTTATTATTTTTTTTCCATTCTCTTTTAACAAATTTTTTTGTTTTTCTTTTGCAGATTTCATTTTCAAATAATTGGAATTGATTAACAATTTTATTTTGTAAAAATTTAAACCAATCAGCAGTCTTTTTCTTTTTTATTTCTATTAAGTCTTTCATTTAAAAAAATTATTTTGTTTAAGAGCTTCAGTTGCAACTATTGCAACAGTCATTGCTACATTAAGCGATCTTGCATTTCCACTCAAGGGTACTTTTAACTTATCTTTTATTTTTTCATGTATTTTGTCTGGTACACCAGCACTTTCTCTACCAAAAAGAAGAAAGTCATTTTTTTTAAAGTTAAATTGATGATAAAATTTTTTTGATTTAGTGGTCATCAAGATTATTCTTGATTTAAAATTTTTTTTTATAAAACTATCAAAGCTCGGGTATCTAACTATCAGGCTAAGTTTAATATAGTCCATGGCAACTCTTTTAAACCTTGAATCGTCTAAATTAAATCCACATGGTTCAATAATATGAATCTTTAAGTTTAAACAAGCCGACAATCTAACAATAGCAGCTGTATTTTGGGGTATATCTGGTTTATAAAGTACTATATTTATCATTTTTAGTTAATTTATGTGTCACTCTGACCCTAGAAAAACAACAGAATTAGTTTTAATTAAACAATCTATAATAATAAATAGTTAATTATGAGCAAACAAGAAAATAAACAGAACAGAAGAGATTTTCTATTTACCGCTAGTTATACTGTTGGAGCGGTAGGTATAGGTGCAACTATATGGCCGCTTATTCATCAAATGAATCCTGATGAGTCAGTTAAAGCATTAGCTACCACGGAGGTTGACATAAGTCAGGTTGAGCCAGGAAAATCAATTACAGTTTTATGGAGAGGAAAGCCGATTTTTATTAAAAGAAGAACTCCTCAAGAAATTCAAGAAGCTAAGTCAGTCGAGTTAAAAGACTTACCTGACCCGCAAAAAGACGAAGAAAGAGTTAAAGAAGGAAAAAATGAATGGTTAGTTATGGTAGGAGTTTGTACACACTTAGGATGTGTCCCGTTAAAAGACAAAGGAGATTTTAATGGTTGGTTTTGTCCATGTCACGGCTCTCATTATGATATTTCAGGAAGAGTTAGAAAAGGGCCTGCGCCAAAAAATATGGAAATACCAAAGTATGAATTTGTAGACAACAACACAATTAAGATTGGATAATAAAAATGAGTGAACATGAATACGTACCTAGTTCTAAAGCTGGAAAGTGGTTTAACGATAGACTTCCACTTTTATCTTTAGGCGCACACCTATCGGATTATCCAACCCCCAAAAATTTAAATTATTGGTGGACATTTGGGGGAATATTAACCTTTTGTTTAATTACGCAGATAGTTACAGGCATAGTTTTAGCAATGCATTATGTTGCCCATGCAGATCTTGCATTTGAAAGTGTAGAAAAAATAATGAGAGATGTAAACTATGGATGGCTCATTAGATACATACATAGCAATGGTGCATCAATGTTTTTTCTTGCTGTCTATATACATATTTTTAGATCTCTATTTTTTGGTTCATTCAAGTCTCCAAGAGAATTGATTTGGATAATCGGAATGTTAATTTATATTTTAATGATGGCCGCAGCTTTTATGGGCTATGTATTACCTTGGGGGCAGATGAGTTTCTGGGGAGCAACAGTTATTACCAATCTATTTAGCGCCATTCCTCTAGTTGGAGAAAGTGTTGTTACATGGTTATGGGGAGGTTACTCTGTTGACAATCCAACTCTTACTCGGTTTTTTAGTCTTCATTACTTAATTCCATTTTTAATATTAGGTTTAGTAGTCTTACACATATGGGCCTTACATATTCCTGGAAATAACAATCCAGTTGGTATTGATATTAAAAAACCTTCAAAGGACACAGTACCTTTTCATCCTTATATTACAGTGAAAGACATCTTTGCTTTGTTGATGTTTATGATTATTTTTGCTGGCTTCGTATTTTTCTCACCAAATGTTTTAGGACACGCGGATAATTATATTCCAGCCAATCCACTTGTTACGCCAGCTCACATCGTTCCTGAATGGTACTTGCTACCATTTTATGCAATTTTAAGATCTGTTCCAGATAAATTAGGTGGTGTCATATTAATGTTTGGAGCGTTGTTTGTACTAATAATTTTACCTTGGCTTGACACTAGTAAAGTTAGATCGGCAGTATTTAGACCCATGTATCGACAGTTTTTTTGGATTTTTGTAGTTGATGTGCTCGCTCTTGGATATTTAGGTGCGATGCCAGCAGAAGGTATCTATTTATTTTTGGCTAGAATAACGACTATTTATTATTTCCTCCACTTTATTGTTATCTTGCCAGCTCTAGGGTTTTTTGAGAAAACAGATCCACTACCAGCAAGCATTTCAGAGCTTGTTTTGACAGGTGGCTTTAGCGCTGTATCAGCTAGGTCAGATAAAATAATTAATGAAAAAAAATAACCTTATAAATTTATCAGTAATTATTTTGATAATAACCTTGTTTTGCGGAAGAGCATATTCTGCAAGTAAAGACATATTAAAAATTGATTGGAGCTTTGCAGGAATTACAGGAAAATTTGAAAGAGACTCTCTACAAAGAGGTTATCAAGTTTACAAAGAAGTGTGTGCCTCATGCCATTCAATGCAATATCTAAGTTACCGAAACTTAGGTCAAAAGGGTGGACCTGAATTTACTTTAGAAGAAGTTAAAGCTATTGCAGCAAGTTATGAGGTTGAAGATGGACCAAATAGTGATGGGGACATGTTCACAAGACCTGCAAGACCATCCGACCATTTTGTAAAACCATATCCGAATGTAAATGCAGCAATTGCATCTAATGGAGGTGCTTATCCACCTGACATGTCTGTATTAGTTAAAGCAAGACCAGGTGGAGCCAATTATATTTATTCTGTATTAATGGGTTACGAAGAAAAGCCCGCTGATTTTGATTTAGATGTTGGTGTTTATTACAATAAATATATGGATGGCAACAAGATAAAGATGCCAAGTCCTTTATCTGATGACCTAATAGAATACACAGATGGAACTAACGCCACACAAGCTCAAATGGCAAAAGACGTCACTGCATTCCTTACTTGGGCAGCAGAACCGCATTTAGAGGCAAGACACAGAACAGGAACTAAAGTTATTATCTACTTGATAATATTGGCAACACTTGTTTATTTTAGTATGAAGAAGATATGGTCAAGGGTTGACGCGGAAAAATAATACATCGCCATCTTTAACAATGTAATCCTTTCCTTCTATTCTTAATTTACCATTCTCTTTACATTTTTCAGAACTACCATATTTAACAAAATCATCACAAGACACCGCTTCAGCTCTTATGAAATTTTTTTCAAAATCGGTGTGTATTACTGCAGCGGCTTGCGGAGCTAAAGTATTTTTTTTAATAGTCCAAGCTCTACTTTCTTCGGGTCCAGATGTAAAATAAGTATCCAGATTTAACAAATCATATCCTTCTCTAATTAATTTAATTAAGCCAGTTTTGCCTAGACCAATTTCTCTCATAAACGTTTCTCTTTCATCGTTATCTAGGCCCATAATTTGATCTTCTATATCAGCGCAAATAATTACTACTTTTTCATTTAAAAATTCACTTTTAACAAGTTCAGTATATTTATTTCCTTTTGCGAGACTTTCTTCGTCTACATTGCAAACTATAATTTTAGGTTTAAGGCTAAGTAACCCTAATTGGTTTAAAATTTTTATTTCCTCTCCATCAAGAGAGCTCGAGTCTTCCTCAGCTTTATTTAATAATTCTAACTTCTTTTCTAAAGCCTGTATTTCTTTAGAGTTTAATAATTTTTTTTTTCCTTTTTCTAGTTTTTTTTGAATTACATCTATATCTGACAAAAGAATTTCTGTTTTTATAGTCTCTAGATCATCCAGGGGGTTAATTTTAGAATTTACATGAGTAATTTCCTCAGAATCAAAACATCGCACTAGATGAATAATTGCATCTACTTCTCTAATATGAGAAAGAAATTTATTTCCTAAACCCTCACCTTTAGACGCTCCTTTAACTAAACCCGCAATATCAACAAAAGTTATATTAGTATAAATTTTTTTTTTTGAGTTCGACAATTTAGCTAAATGATCAAGTCTTTCATCAGGTACATCAACTATCCCAATATTTGGATCTATTGTACAAAAAGGAAAGTTTGCAGCTTCAGCATTTTTTGAAGCTGTTAATGCATTAAATAAAGTAGATTTACCCACGTTAGGCAGACCTACTATTCCACACTTAAAGCCCATTTAGATTAAAGTTAATAAATTAGAGTTAACTTTGCTTGAGAATAAGTCTATTTTTTTTTCTAATAATGTTGGAAGTAATTTAACTATGCTCTCAGCAATTTCTTTGATTTGGTCTTCCTCATCTTCTTTAAAGTCTTCAAGAACATGATTATTTACTTTTTTTTTATTTTTAGGATGCCCTATGCCAATTCTAACTCTAGAATAATCTTTACCAATAAATTTATCAATAGATTCAATTCCGTGATGACCAGCACTGCTTCCAGCAAATTTTGCTTTTATTTTTCCAAAATCAATATCTAAGTCGTCATGAAAAACAATTACATCTTTGGCGTCAATCTTAAAGTAGTCTATCAATTCTTTAATCGCTGTTCCTGAATTATTCATGAAAGTTAGAGGTTTTATCGCATATACTTTTTGTTCATTAATAATTCCAGTAGTAAGTAATCCTTTAAATTTAGGTTTTTGTTTAGATAGTTTAAAATATGAATTTACCGCATCAATAATTCTAAAACCAATGTTGTGCCGATTATTGATGTCCTTAGGTCCTGGATTTCCCAAGCCAACGAGTAGTAACATATTTATTTATTTTTTTTCAGGCTGTTTTTTATCTGTAGCTTTAGCTTTGTCATCTTTCTTAGCTGCTTCACTTTCTTTTGTTTCAGCAGGTTTTGCTCCCTCAGTTCCAGCTGCCGCAGACTCAGTACCGTCAGTACTTTCCGCACCTTCCACTGCCTCACCTTCAGTAGGTTTCTCTGGTTCTTTCATGATTGTAGGTGCAGCTACTGTTGCAATAACAAAATCTCTACCCATAATTGTAGGGGTTACATTTTCTGGAAGTTTAATGGAAGATATTTTAATGCTTGTGCCAATTTCTAAACCCTTTAAATCAACAATAATTTCTTCTGGAATATTTTCTGCCGGGCATTTAAGCTCAACTTTTCTTCTTACTATGTTTAAGACTCCACCAACTTTTAAACCTGGGCAGTCGCTATTGTTAATAAATTTTACTGGAATTTCAAGAATAATTTTTGTACCAGGAACAACTCTCATGAAATCTATATGAATAGGCTCATCAGAAATTACATTATAAGCGACATCTCTTGGAATTACTTTGAATTTATCTCCATCTAAATCAAGATCAAGAACAGAAGAAAGAAAAGATTCAGAATTTAAAATA
>Ga0308001_10001093_pt1 | contig 12320 bp, 10 predicted proteins | sample Neamet5_FD_203167 | JGI IMG/M metagenome (GOLD analysis project Ga0308001, IMG submission 203167) | Marine microbial communities from water near the shore, Antarctic Ocean - #5 | ecosystem: Environmental > Aquatic > Marine > Unclassified | place: Southern Ocean | collected 2014-06-04
TCAGGGTATACACAGAAGCTCCTTCTCAAGTCGAATCAGACGATTTGGCAAAACGATTTCTGGAAGAAATTGAAACTAACTCCTAATCTTTTGGAGCGAGGTGACTGTGTTTGAAACGATTGTGCGACCAAAGGTATTGCGAGGGATCATTATTGACTTGCGCTTCAACCCAATCGGTAAAAAGGTCAGTAATTTGGTTAGGTCTTGTTGCTTTTGGGTTTTCTGTTAAAACTTTAAATTCTGCTTCATAATGTCCTCTTTTCACCCGATTTATTTCAGCAAAAACAATCGCTAAATCTAGTTCTCTTGCTAAAAGTTCAGCACCTACGAAAACAGGAACTTTAACCCCTAAGAATTTTCGCCAATAAGATTTTGGTTTGGGTTGTGGAGATTGATCACTGGCAAATCCGTAAATTCCTCTCTCATTATTTTTATCATGATTGCGAATGGTGTCAAAAGCCTCATACCTAGAAATCACAAAAGCATTGTGTCTTTTTCTGATACGTTTCACCAATCGATCGAAATGCTCATTGATTAATGGGGTGTAAATTCCATGTCCCTTGTGTTTTAAATGATATCCTAATGACATCATCCATTCCCAACTGGCATAATGTCCACACATAACGATAACACTCCTATCTTTTCTTTCAAACTGCTTTAAGGCTTCAATATTTTTTATTTTAAATCGTTTTTTGATCTCTTTTTCAGAGATTTTAAAAGATTTTACGGTCTCGAGCAGAATATCACACATGTGATGATAAAACTTCCGTTCTATCGTTTTGTGCCATTTATTATCTTTATCTGGAAATACCAGCAGTAAATTCTTTTTAACAACCTTTTTTCTGTATCCAAAAATATCATACATCAAAAAACACAGAAAATCAGACAACAAGTAAAGTAGTGGAAACGGTAGGGAAGCAACCCCATAAATAAAAGGGTAGACAATAAGATAGGTTAGTCGATCCAAAACGGTAAGTTTTCGGCAAAGATAGTATATTTGTTAATCAAATTATAAGCTTCATGTTAGGACTTTCTCCAGTAGTTACCGTTGTTATTATTGCAAACATCATTTTTTCTATGAAGGGGTTTAAAGACTTGGAATTCTTCAATAAATTTAAATTCCACATTGGTGGTATCAAAGCGAGTGAAAAAATCCGTCTACTAAGTTCCGGGTTTTTACATGCAGATTATCATCATTTGTTTGTCAATATGTTTACCCTCTATTTTTTTGGAGATCAGGTGGTCTTTCGTCTGGGAGCAATTATGTTTATTGTGGTTTATATGGTGAGTCTGTTATTGGGAAACTATCTTTCATTTAAATATCATAACAATCAAAACAATTATAGCGCGGTGGGAGCCAGTGGCGCTGTGTCGGGAATTGTTTATAGCGCAGTGCTTTTATATCCCAACATGAAAATGGCTTTATTGATTATCCCCATTCCTTTGCCGGGCTATATGTTTGCAGCGGGTTATATGTTATATACGCTCTACGGAATGAAAAAACAACAAGATGATATTGGACATACAGCTCACTTTGGCGGATCAGTTGCAGGGCTTTTGGCGACCATTGTCATTTTACCAAGTGTGATTGTAGAGTCAAGCTTTACCTTGCTAATTTTAGCAGGAATAATAGCAGTCGGAGGTTATTTGTTTTATAATAAAAAATCTGTTTAACAGCTATTTAAGGAGCAACTCTTCAATTTTTTGTTCAAGTACTAATCCTCTAAGATTTTTAGCGATTATTATGCCTTTTTCATCCAAGATAAAAGTAGCAGGAATAGAAGTTACTTGATAGAGTTTGGCAATAGGTTCACTCCAAAATTTTAAATTTGAAACATGTCCATCCCATTTGAGACCATCGTCTTCAATGGCTTTGATCCAACTGTTTTTGTCTTTGTCAAGCGAAACACTAATTATCTCAAGTCCTTTGCCATGTAACTTGTTATAGGTATTAACCAAGTTAGGATTTTCAACCCTACAAGGTCGACACCAAGAAGCCCAAAAGTCAACAATTGTGATTTTACCCAGACTTTCTTTTAAAGTGAAATTTTTTCCTTTGAGATCAGGGCCATTAAAATCAGGAGCCATTTGTCCAATTTTAGCCGGAGCTGGAGCATCAGAGATATCAATTATTTTAGCGATATTTTGACCAGATTTACTGGCTTTTATTCTTCCGGTGAATTCATCGAACAATTTTTTTACCTCATCACTAGAAATTTGCTTTGTAGAAAGAAATCGTTCTAAAATTAACGACGAGATATATGAGTCTACGTTGATTTTAATGAATTCTTGCTCATAGGTTTTGATTTGATTTTGAACATCAAGATACTGCTCTTGTAAATCAGCAGACAATAGAGTGTCATTAGATAAACTAGCTTGTTGCATGTCTTTACCAATTGCGTTAAGGGAGGTCACAAACATTTTGGTCTCTTCTTTATAAGTCATAAAACCGTCGTTTGAGACAGTACCAAAAGCCCTAGAACTGGTAAGACTGTCTTTATAGATTGAAGTCTTGATTGATCCTGATTCAATAATAAGTGGAAAATTTCCACTTACATTTTTAATTGAAAGAAATTGAATATCTGGCGTTTCTGCAATTCCCGTCATTTCAAACTTACCCGAAGCAACAGCAACAGAATCAATAATCATGGGCTGATTATTAGCATCTGCAATGATCCTGTAGATCAACGTTCCGTCATTTGTGTCGGTCGTACCTTTTATTGAAAACTCTCCTGGCTTGCCTGAACAACTTGTTATCAAGGCAAATATACTTAGTGCAATTAATTTTTTTACCATATTGCTAAATTAATAAATTTTATGAATTGGAAGATTAATATACCCTTTGAGTTATTTATTAATTGATTCAGAATAAACTAGGATTATAACTTATATTTGAATTCCACAAAGTTTAATTAATGGATTTCGACTATATAAAAAACAAACTCGAAGGAACTATTGAAACAGATCGTTTGCACCAACATCTATATGCAACAGATGCCTCGGTTTATAAAAAATATCCCATTGCTGTTTGTTTTCCAAAGAGTAAATCTGACATCAAGCTAATTATTGATTTTGCAAAAACCAATCGTTTAAGCTTAATCCCAAGATCGGGAGGAACCTCATTGGCAGGACAATGCGTTGGAGAAGGAATCGTGGTTGATGTCTCAAAGCACATGAATAAAATCATTGACTTTGATCCAAAAAACAAATTGATTACTGTTGAGCCAGGAATCATAAGAGATGAGCTTAATGATTATTTAAAACCACACAAGCTTTTTTTTGGTCCTAACACCTCTACTTCCAACCGATGTACAATTGGCGGAATGGTAGGGAATAACTCTTCCGGGACGACATCGATTCAATACGGAGTAACCCGTGATAAGACAGTTCGATTGGAATGTTTTTTATCTGATGGATCTGGAGTTGTTTTTGAAGAGCTCAATCATGAAGGGATAATATCAAAGCAAAAACAAAATGATTTAGAAGGGGCCATTTATAAAAAAATAACTCAACGCTTGTCAAATAAAGCAACACAAGAAGAAATCATAAAAGAATTCCCATTGGCCAATGTCCATCGGCGAAACACTGGATATGCAATTGATTCGTTGATTGATGGGTTGAGTGATCCGGAAAAGTTTTCCATAAACTTAAGTAAACTACTCGCTGGAAGTGAAGGAACATTGGCGTTTACAACTGCAATTACGTTAAAATTAGAATCTCTTCCGCCTCAAAATGGCGTTTTAATAGCTGCTCATTTTAAAAGTATAAGCGAATGTCTTTCGGCCGTATATCCAGTCATGCAATACCGTCTTTTCACTTGTGAAATGATGGATAAAACCATACTTGATTGTACCAAAGACAATATCGCTCAAGCAAAAAATAGGTTTTTTATTCAAGGTGATCCCAAAGCAATTCTACTTTTAGAATTACGGAATGATGATCCTGAGGAGCTGGAGATTGACCTTAAAAAACTTATAAATACGATCGATGAGACTGGATTTTCCTATGCCCATTCGGTTTTAAGAGATGAGGAGATAGAAGCCTCAGCCACGCTTAGAAAAGCGGGTTTGGGCCTTTTAGGGAATCTTGTAGGAGATAAAAAAGCGGTCGCATGTATAGAAGATACTGCAGTTCCGCTTGAGAATCTGTCTGATTATATAACAGAATTCTCCAAGCTAATGGAGCAATATGACCAGGAGATTATCTATTATGCTCATGCAGGAGCAGGGGAGTTGCACTTGCGCCCAACGCTAAATTTAAAAATAGAGCAAGATCGGATTGACTTCAAGAAAATCACACTTGATGTTGCACGGTTGGTTAAAAGATATAGAGGTTCGCTTAGTGGAGAACACGGTGACGGCATTGTCAGATCTGAATTTATCCCCCTTATGGTAGGTAAAAAAAACTTTAAAATATTTAAAGAGATTAAATCAATATTTGATCCAAGAGGAATTTTTAATCCTGGAAAAATTATTGATCCCTTTCCGATGGATGAAAATTTCAGATATGATTTAGGACGAGAAGCCCCTTTAATAAAAACATTTCTTGACTTTAGTAAAGATGAAGGGTTGCTCAAAGCGACAGAGAAGTGTAATGGTTCGGGAGATTGTCGCAGCACAACAAGCGCTGCAACACTTTGTCCCAGTTATCGCGCAACAAGAAATGAAAAGGACTCTACACGTGGTCGTGCTAATGTTTTAAGAGAAGTGCTGACCCACCAAGAAAATTCCAATCCCTTTGATTCAAATGAACTTTCCAAAGTCATGGAATTGTGTATTGGCTGTAAGGCTTGTGCCTCTGAATGTCCTAGTAGCGTTGATGTTGCAACTTACAAAGCAGAATACCTCTACCAGTATCATAAAACTCATAATCCTTCAATAAGCGATCGCCTGTTTGCTTATAGTGGAAAACTAAGTCGTGTGCTTAATCCGTTTAGGACAATTCAAAACGGACTTTTTAAAACTCCGATGCTAGGTACTATCGTTAAAAAGTGTTTAGGAATTGCAGTGGAACGATCTCTTCCAAAACTTTATGCCCCTTTGGACAGAGGCTTGAAAAAGAAAGTCCCTAAAAAAGTGATTAAAACAGTTTATCTATATTTTGACGAGTTTACTAATTATCTAGATGTAAAGATAGGGAATGATGCATATGAATTACTCATAAAACTGGGTTATCAAGTCGAGTACTTGCCCTCAACGGAAAGCGGCAGAGGATATATTTCAAAAGGCTTTTTAGAACAGGCTAAATCTTGTGCTGAAAAAAACCTTAAAATTTATGGGGAAATTATTTCAAAAGAAACTCCATTAATAGGGATTGAGCCTTCGGCTATCTATACTTTTAAGGACGAATATTTAAAGCTTTGTGAGGATAAATCCGCTGCCAAAACACTCGCATTCAATTGCTTTGCAATTGAAGAGTTTTTGTCCAGTGAGGTGGAGTTGGGCAACATCACTCAAAGCTCCTTTAATGAGGAACATCATGTTCTTAAAATTCACTCGCATTGTTATCAAAAAGCACTTGGGAATCCAGCCGATACTTTTAAAATATTGAATCTGCCGAAAAATCACAAAGTAACCCTACTCAATACAGGGTGTTGCGGAATGGCAGGATCATTTGGCTATGAAGCAGCGCACTATGAAGTCAGTCAAAAAATAGGAGAAGAAAGACTTTTTCCAGCAGTCCGAAAACTTGATGCTTCTGCTTTTGTAGTTGCTAACGGGACGAGTTGCAGACATCAAATTATTGATTCTACAGGAAAAGAAGCATTTCATCCGATTACAATACTTAATAATGCTGTTTTAGTTCCATGATTTTTATAATTTATATTTAATGATTAAAAATAAAATAAATAAATATTTACATTTTGTTTTAAGTAACTTAAAACAAAGTCGGACGCTTGAACGTATTGGAAATGAAAGCATAACAGCCAAAACTATTGTCGAGTCGTTTCAAAAGGCAAAAAAAAACATCCGAAAACCTTCTGAAAAAAAAACGTTTGGTTTATTAAATGAATACCGAAATGAGCTAAGAAAAAATAATGATCAGATTAGTTTTGATGAAATAGGTTCAGCACAATATTTTTCTGTGGCCGAAGTGTCCAAAAAAGCTGGTTCTCCAGAGATTTGGACTGTGCTTTATTATTATTTGTCATTAAACAAAAACATTGAGAATATTCTTGAAATTGGAACGAACCTAGGGGTCTCAGGCCAATATTTCATTGCTGCTTTGGAAGGGAAGATAAATTCAAAATTTATAACAATAGAAGGAGTAAAAAGGCTTTGTGAAATTGCCATGACGCGTTTCTCAAAAATATCCAAGCAAGTTGGATTTGAAGTCAAACATGGACTTTATGATGATGTTCTAGAAGAAGTTTGTCTTTCGGATACTCAATTTGATTTAGTCTTTATAGATGGCAATCACAATTATGAGGCCACGATTAAGTATTTCGAAATGCTTAAAAATAATTACTCAAAAGATGCCATTCTTATTTTTGATGACATCAATTGGAGTCCTAAAATGACAAAGGCTTGGAAGGAGATCATTGTCGACCCAAGGGTATTATTGTCTGTTGACCTGTTCAAATTGGGGATTGTAATTGTTGGTGCCGATGCTTCGTCAAATCACAACAAAAATCATCAACTTTTCTTATCATTTTAATTTTTCTTTTTAATTAAACCTATAACAAAAGAATTCTCATACTTTGAATGCCTATTTTTGGACATTAATTTATCGACCAACAATCAATGAACTTAGTCTCAGTAGAAGGAATTTCAAAAGCTTATGGCGAAAAAGTGCTTTTTGAGCCTATATCTTTTGGTATCAATAAAGATCAAAAAATTGCCTTGATCGCAAAAAATGGAAGCGGTAAAACTTCAATATTAAAAATCCTTGCAGGCAATGACACTCCGGATCAGGGAGCAGTAAATTGTCGAAAAGATACTCGAATTTCTTTTTTACCTCAAGAACCTAAGTTAGATTCTAAATTGACCGTTGAGCAAGCCATTTTACAGTCAGGAAGTAAGATTCTAAATGTAATTGCCAATTATGACCGCGCCCTTGAAAATCCAGATGATCAAGAAGCTTATCAAAAGGCATTTGAGGAAATGGATCAAAATGATGCATGGGATTTTGAGAATCAATACAAACAAATTCTTTCTAAATTAAAACTCGATCGTCTGGATGCAAAAGTAGGAGAGCTTTCTGGAGGTCAAAAAAAGCGCATCGCGCTATGTAATATTCTACTAGAACAGCCTGAGTTGTTAATATTAGATGAGCCTACAAATCACCTTGACCTTGAGATGATTGAATGGCTAGAGGATTATTTTAAAAAGCAAAAAACAACCCTTTTGATGGTCACCCACGACCGTTATTTTCTTGAAAGGGTTTGCAATGAGATTATTGAATTGGATGAAGGCAAACTTTATAGTTACAAGGGAAATTATTCTTATTATCTAGAAAAAAGGGATGCCCGAATTGCACAAGAGCAAGTAGAAGCTCACAAAACAAAACTTCATTTTAAAAAAGAACTCGATTGGATGCGTCGTCAGCCAAAAGCGAGAACTACGAAATCAAAGTCCCGAATCGAGGATTTTAAAATCATAAAGGAAAAAGCTCAACAACGAAGAAATGATCATGAGGTTCAGTTGGAAATCAATATGGAACGTTTAGGCAGCAAGATGATCGAAATGCACAAGGTGAGTAAGTCCTTTGAAGATAAAGTCATTTTAGACGCTTATGATTATACTTTTCAACGAAATGATCGCATTGGCATCATTGGTAAAAATGGAACGGGTAAATCTACTTTCTTAAACCTAATCACAGAAGGTATTGCGCCTGATACTGGTAAAATTGTGTTAGGAGAAACCGTCAAGTTTGGGTATTATACCCAAAAAGGAATCGAAGTCAAGGAGGGACAAAAGGTAATTGAGGTAATTCGTGAGTTTGGAGATTTTATACCGCTTAAAAAAGGACAAAAAATATCAGCACAACAATTGCTGGAACGCTTTTTATTTGATCGCAAAAAACAATATGATTTTGTTGAAAAACTCAGTGGAGGAGAGCGAAAGCGCTTGTATCTCTGTACAGTTTTAATCCAGAATCCTAATTTTCTAATCCTTGATGAGCCAACCAATGATCTGGATATACTGACCTTAAACGTATTAGAAAGCTTTTTACTCGATTTCCCAGGTTGTCTTATAGTAGTCTCCCACGATCGATATTTTATGGATAAAATCGTAGATCACCTTTTTGTGTTTCAAGGGAAGGGTAAGATTGATGATTTTCCAGGAAATTATTCCGACTATCGTGCCTATGAAGAAAGCGCAGTTAAGGAAATATACAACGCTTCCTCAGATCAAAAAAAGCAAAACAACGATTGGAAGGCCGGCAACAAAAGTGAAAATGGGCTTTCTTTTAATGAGCAAAAAGAATATAATAAGTTAGAAAAGGATATTAGAAATCTCGAAAAAATTAGGGAAAGCTTACAGAATCGTTTTTCTACTGCCACTATTAATCCTGAAAAAATAAAATCGTTTTCTATCGAGTTGAGTGAAATTTCGGAGCAGATTGATGTTAAAACAGAGCGTTGGTTTGCACTTTCAGACATAAAAGACAGCTAGGGGTCAATCTTAAATCAAAACTTTCCCATTATATTTGTACTTTCATTAAAATATGTCAGGAAACAAATACGGTACTTTATTTCAACTCACCTCTTTTGGTGAATCACACGGGGCTGCTATCGGTGGAGTCATCGACGGTTGTCCTTCAGGAATATCTTTGGACATGGAAGCCATTCAGAACGATTTAAATCGCAGAAAACCTGGGCAATCGGCCATTGTTACGCAAAGAAAAGAACCAGATGAAGTTACTTTTCTTTCTGGAATTTTTGAAGGAAAAACTACGGGAGTTCCAATTGGCTTTGCGATCTACAACACGAATCAAAAATCTCGCGATTACGATCATATTAAGGATTCCTATCGACCTTCCCATGCGGATAAGGTTTATGATGAAAAATATGGCTTTAGAGATTACCGCGGTGGAGGTAGAAGTTCTGCTCGCGAAACTGCGAGCAGGGTTGTTGCCGGATCCATAGCAAAGCAATTTCTAAAAGACATTCGATTTACGGCCTATGTTTCTTCTGTCGGAGAGATTGATATTAAAAAATCTTATAATGAATTGGACTTTTCTGAAATTGAAAAAAACCCTGTACGATGTCCCGATCCCCAGATTGCGGCCACTATGGAAGCTTATATTCGTCAAATCAGAAAAGATGGCGACACTGTTGGAGGTGTTATTAGTTGTGTGATACAAAATGTTCCTGTTGGTCTTGGAGAACCTGTTTTTAACAAGCTTCATGCTGAATTGGGAAAAGCAATGTTGTCAATCAATGCGGTTAAAGGTTTTGAATATGGCAGTGGTTTTGAGGGGACAAAAGACAAAGGTAGTGAACACAATGATTTATACAATGCAGATGGAACCACGCAAACTAACCGATCAGGGGGCGTACAGGGGGGCATCTCAAATGGCATGGACATCTATTTTAGAGTAGCTTTCAAACCCGTAGCGACCATTATGCAATCGCAAACAACCATAAACAATAAAGGAGAATCTGTTGAAATACAAGGAAAGGGAAGACACGACCCATGTGTAGTGCCACGTGCAGTTCCTATTGTAGAAGCAATGGCTGCAATGGTCTTAGCTGATTTTACGCTATTGAATAGAACCATCAAATCTTAAACTTGAAAAAACTTGCCCTACACTCGAAAATAATACTTGGAATGTTGATAGGGGTTCTTTTTGGTGTAATTTTTATCCAATTTGAAGGAGGGTCAAAACTCATTATCCATTGGATCAAACCCTTCGGAACTATATTTATTAATTCCCTAAAACTTATTGCAATGCCTTTGATTTTAGGTTCATTGATTAAAGGGGTTTCGGATTTAAAAGACATTTCTAAGCTTTCAAAAATGGGAGGGAGAACCATTGGACTTTACCTTGCAACAACAGTTTTGGCGGTGACCATTGGATTGATTTTAGTCAATGTTATTTCTCCAGGAAGCTCTATAAAAGAAGAAACACGTAAGGAGTTGATGCTAGCTTATGAGGACAACGCCAATGCAAAAATGGTGGTTGCTGCAGAACAAAAAGATACAGGGCCTTTACAAGCCCTGATAAACTTGGTTCCTAGTAATATTTTTAGTGCGACCACAAATAATCAAAATATGTTACAAGTGATTTTCTTCGCAATATTTTTTGGTATTGGTATGATCTTGTTACCAGAAAAGAAATCAAATCCAGTTAAGTTGTTTTTTGATTCGTTTAACGAAGTGATTTTAAAACTAATTGACCTGATAATGTTGACTGCTCCATTTGGTGTTTTCGCCCTGTTGGCTGCCTTAGTGGTTGAATCTCCTAGTTTGGATTTATTTCAAGCTTTAGGAATGTACGCTTTCACACTGCTGCTTGGTCTGACAATTATGATCGGTATTTATATATTATTGGTTAAAGTTTTTGCCAAAAAAAGCCCTAGTTTTTTCATGAAAGGGATTTCACCCGCTCAATTGCTGGCATTTTCAACGAGTTCTAGTGCAGCGACTTTACCCGTTACTTTGGAAAGGGTAGAGGAGCATTTAGGAGTTGATGAGGAAGTGGCGAGTTTTGTTTTGCCCATAGGTGCTACAATAAACATGGATGGAACAAGTGTTTATCAAGCAGTCGCAGCTGTTTTTATAGCGCAGACTTTTGGAATGGATTTAACGCTCGGCGCTCAGCTAGGAATTATACTTACCGCAACTTTGGCTTCTATCGGAACGGCTGCTGTTCCCGGAGCTGGGATCGTAATGTTGGTAATTGTCCTGGGACAAGCAGGTATTCCAGAAGTAGGATTGGCATTGGTATTTGCTATTGACAGACCATTAGACATGTGTCGTACAGTGACAAATGTTACTGGAGATGCTGCTGTTTCAATGTTAGTTGCTAAATCTATTGGAAAATTAAAAGACGAACCAAAACCTAAAAATTAGGACATAATTATTCTAAATCATAGAATAATTAATAAGGTTTGTAGCTTAATATTTAAAACTCACTTCGTATTTTCAGAAATGTATTTATACACAATCTCTGCTAAAATAGCACCAACAATTGGGGCAAGCCAAAACAACCACAATTGATCCAAGGCCCAATCACCCACAAAAAGAGCTTGACTGTTACTCCGCCGATGGATTAACAGGAGTATTGGTAACAGGAATGCTTATGAGGTGGATCAAGGTCAGTCCTAGGCCAATTGATAGTCTTGCAAAATTATTAGTCGTTTTGGGATGTTTTTCTCCCAATATGATGATTAAAAGCATAAAAGTCATTACAATTTCGGATGTTAAAGCTGAAAAAAAATCCATAGCTGTCTGGTGAATGTGATCCATAACGATTGGCAGTAAAACCACTGATCTGAAAACCGAGCTTTCCACTGACGATTAAAAAGAGAATATCAGCCCCTGCTGTTCCGCCTAAAACTTGATAAATAATATTAGCGAGCAATTCTTTGCGATCAAACCGTCCATCAATCTACAAAACCGATCCCCAATTCGGGATAGCATGCAGTGATTACTGCACTTCCAAAATATCCGAGAACCAAACATAGGGTTCAAATAAATTCTGCTACAAATTTTCTCATTATTTTTTGATTTAGTAATTACAATCATAAAAGATATAATAAATATAATTTAAAAATAAATCGAAAGAAAATAGTGGAGCGACTAAACTAGAAATCGATGCTTTAGATCTAATGAGGGTAGGGGACAAGCATCAAAAGGTTGACCAAATAGAAAACGATTGTTTGCAATAAATGAGTAAATCCCATCTGTAAGATGCGTTGGTAAAAAACGAAAGATTTCAATCAATCCTACAAAACCTTTTAGGTACTTTGCAATTTCTAAAACGGCCAAAGATCGTAGCGAATAACTTTTATTTTCATCCCAATAAATCAGACTGTTAGGGACGGCTAGAATGTTGTTTTCTCTAAAAAATAATTCAGCAGTTTCCCCTTGCAGGCTTGCAAAAAAGAAAACTTCTTCTTTGTCCCATTTTAAGATTTTATTGACCCAAAAATTACAGAAAGGGCAAAGACCATCGTAAAAAATGATTTTCCGGGACATCTATACTTTTTCTAATTGATCCAAACTCACTTGAGTAGTGAAGATACCATAATTAACAATGGCTTTGTTCTTCTCAATGTTGTCGATGCTTCCTACAGATTTACCGTCAATCATCCGCACTTTATCGCCCACTTTTAAAATTACGATGGGTTTCGGTGGGGGTAGTACCAG
>Ga0308001_10001109_pt1 | contig 12251 bp, 9 predicted proteins | sample Neamet5_FD_203167 | JGI IMG/M metagenome (GOLD analysis project Ga0308001, IMG submission 203167) | Marine microbial communities from water near the shore, Antarctic Ocean - #5 | ecosystem: Environmental > Aquatic > Marine > Unclassified | place: Southern Ocean | collected 2014-06-04
TGATAATTTTGAGTAGACATACACCTGACCTGCTTTGAGTTAGTAAATAATCACACTGTTATTATATGCTTATGCAGCCTTAGCCGAAACCGTTAACCAGCAAGCTTAAAAACAAAATATGGAACGGCGCCATACAATGAAGTAAAGGTTAGTAAATTCGCGCCACCTTTGAGGTTTAAGATTTCAAAATAGTGGTTTTTAATGTAAAATTTGAAGGTTTTATGGAAATCTTTTCCACTTAAATACCTTCGCCGCTTTAGAAAAGGCACTACCATGAATTTGAAGTCTTTAGTTTTTCGTTTTTTAACCCGGTTTTTACTTCCCATAGCGATTATTGCAGGCGCTGTGTACGGTTTTATGCATTTGAAGGGTTCGCGCCCCAAAGCTCCTGCTAAAACTGTGACTGAACAAGTTTGGGGTGTATCAAGCCACCAAGTCGCACTAAGAGACATTGCGCCTGAAGTGACTCTTTATGGTGCCGTAGAAGCGAGTGAAACAGTTCAATTAAGTTCAACAGTGAACGCCTTTGTTAATAAGGTGAGTATTGGCCGTGGCGATAGGGTCAGCAAAGGCCAACAAATCATCGAACTGGATGACCGTGAATTACGTTTAACGCTCGCCCAACGAAAGGCTAGCCTAGAAGATTCTAAAACTCTCATTAGTACTGAAACAAATAGCCACCAAACGAATCAAAAAGCACTATTAATTGAGCAGCAACTGCAGGCCATCAACCAAAAAAACTTTGACCGCCAGCAGCAGTTGGTGGCGAAGAAAGTTGCCCCTACTTCACGCTTAGAAGATGCCACTCGGGCACTACAACAACAACAGTTATCCATACTGAATCGTAAAAACACCATTGCCAATTACCCAAACCGTATTGCACGCCTTAAATCTCAAGTGACTCAAAATCGAATCCTTCTTGAATTTGTTGAGCTAGACCTAGAGCGCACCAAAATTTTAGCACCCTTTGATGGGCGTATCCTCAGCGTTGATACAGCCACTGGTAATAGGGTTCGCAATGGTGATTTAGTGGTTAAACTTTATAACACTCGAAGTCTTGAAGTCCGCAGCCAAATTCCAGCTCGTTACCTACCCATGATGCAAACAGGTAATTCTGGTGCGGCACTGGCAGCCAGTATTTCTCATCAAGGCAAAACTTACGCACTTAAATTAGATCGTCTATCGGCAGAAGCATCTGCCAGTCAGGGCGGTATTGATGCCTTTTTTAGTCTTAGTGGTGGCCAAGAAATTGAAGTGGGTCGAAATCTGCAGGTGAAGGTCAAACTGCCTACCCAAACCAATGTCGCAGCACTACCCCCGCTTGCAATTTATGGTCAAAACCGTATTTACAGAATTGTAGACCAGCGACTTGAGGCCTTGAGCATAGTGCGAGTAGGAGACTGGACTAGCCCCAGTGGTGAACAGTTAACCCTCGTTCGAAGTCCTGAGTTACAAAGTGGTGATCAAGTGATGACAACCCAACTTCCCAACGCCGTTACTGGCTTATTAGTAGAATCACGCTAGGTAGGCATAAGAACATGATGCAATCATTTATTCACCTTTTTGCAAATCACAAAGTAGCTCCTAACCTGCTGATGTTATTGTTGTTTATCTCAGGTGCATACGGGCTAAAGCAGCTGAACACTCAGTTCTTTCCAGATTACGCCGTTAACACAGTAATTGTTGGGATTGCTTGGCCTGGCGCTGCCGCAGAGGATGTGCAAAACAGCATCACGATACCTGTTGAGCAACAGCTTAAGAATGTTGCCAATGTAGATAAGGTTAGTTCCAGCACCACACGTGGTGGAGTGACTATTCGTATAACCGTTGAAAGCGATGCTAATTTTACAGAGACCACTAATGCCATAAAACAACGCGTCGATGCTGTTCGCAATCTGCCCACTGATGCTGAAACACCAACCATCGAACAGTTTGTCATGCGTGAAAACGTTGGTACTATTTTGATTACAACAGACGGTCCAGTTGATGAGCTAACCAGCTTGGCCCGCCAAGCAGAACGAGAGCTGTTGGCAAAAGGCATTAGTAAAATTGAATTCTTAGGCTTGCCAAAACAAGAGATTGCAATTCAAGTTAAACCCAGCACTATGAACGATCTGGGTCTGTCACTAAGAAGTATAGCTGGGCTGATCAATAACCAGAGCCAAGATGTCATGGCGGGCACCGCAGGCCGCACAGATGGTTCAAAACAGTTGCGCGCCATTGGGAAAGTTTCAGACGTCAACAGCTTTGAACAGCTTCCACTGCTTACTGAAGATAATGCTCAGCTCCTTCGCCTTGGTGATGTAGCAGACATTACACTGCGTCCTAAGGATGACCAAAGTACCATTAAATACGATGGCAAACCTGCAATTGAACTCACGATTATGCGAAGCAAAAGTGATGACACTATCAAAACTGCAGCCATCATGAATAATTGGGTGCTTAGTGCCAGAAAGCGCTTCCCTGAGGGCGTTGACATAGTGGTCTATGATGAAAGGTGGCTTTTATTAAAGGCGAGAATTAGTCTATTAGTCAATAATGGCGCCTACGGTTTGCTTTTTGTGGTTGGTTTATTGTTCATGTTTCTTAATTCTCGGGTTGCCTTTTGGGTGGCTATGGGGATACCTGCCTCACTCTTAGCTACTTGGGGAGTGATGTACCTCATTGGTGGGTCAATCAACATGATCAGTCTATTTGGTATGATTATGGCGTTGGGCATTATTGTCGATGACGCCATAGTCGTGGGTGAAGATGCACTTACACACTACCAGCAAGGAGAACCACCTCTTCAAGCAGCCTTAGGTGGAGCACAGCGAATGATGGGGCCCATTACAGCCTCTTCCTTAACAACTATAGCGGCTTTTTTACCACTACTTCTGATCAGTGGGGCCATTGGTAGTATTCTTGCTGATATCCCTATTGTGGTCATTTGTGTCATTTTGGTGTCTTTGGTTGAATGTTTTTTAATCTTGCCAGGCCATCTGCACCATGCCCTAAAAAATCAAGCCAATAAAAAACCCTCGCGCATCCGATCAGGTTTTGATCGAGGTTTTGATAGTTTTAAAAACAGGATCTTCCGACCTGCAGTCACCTTTGCAATTGACTTTCGCTTCGTAACTTTTAGTTTAGCCATCACCGCATTAGTTTTGGCTGTGGGGCTGCTTGTGGGTGGACGTATTCAATTTGCCTTTTTCCCAAGCGTAGATGGCGACAGTATCCGGGCTAACGTGCAATTTAGTAGTGGCACGCCGGCAAGCGAAGTGGCATCCTATTTAATTAAGGTAAATGATGCTTTGCTTGAGACTGAAGAAGAATTAGGGGGTGACCTGATCAGCGAGCAAGTAAGCTATTATGGAACAAACAAACTGCCAACGGCTGGCATTTCTAGTACTGAACAAATTGCATTACTGAAGGTTGAACTAGATAGTTCAAAAATGAGGGTCATTACTAATGCTGAATTTATAGAAATATGGAATAGCAAAATCCCCAAGGTTCCCGGATTAGAAAAGATTATTATTGATCAACCTCAATCTGGACCACCAGGCAAGCCTATTGAAGCTAATATTACAGGTGCAAACGCAACTGTAATGAAAGAAGTGGCTCTTAAACTGCAAACATCTCTTAAGCCGTTTACTGGTGTTCAAAACATTGACGATAACCTACCCTATGGAATGGAACAACTGATCTTCAATCTCACCCCAGAAGCCGCAACCTTAGGCCTCACAAGTGAATATATTGGCAGCCAACTGAGGTACGCCTTTGATGGAGTCACGGTGCAAAGTTTTTACCTAGGATCAGACGAAATTGATGTGCGCCTTATGTTGAAAGACCAAGACCGTAACCGCATTTCAACCTTGTATGCCCTTCCCATTATACTGCCCTCAGGTAATACTGTTCCTTTACTGGAGTTAGTGGAATTTAGCTCCCGCAGGGGTATTGATAAGTTCAGTAGTAGAGATGGTCAGTTAATGGTGACCGTTAAAGCAGATGTAGACGTAGGTGCAACCAACGCCAACGTGATTATTGCAGCTTTGAAGAAAGATACGATTCCAAATCTTGAACGGCAATATGGTGTGAAAATCAACTTTGGCGGGGCAAAAGAAAGAGAGAGGGGCACTTTGGGCGATATGATGACTGGGTTAGTCTTAGCCCTTATTCTTATCTACATCGTTTTAGCTTGGGTATTCGCATCCTATGCATGGCCTATTGCTGTAATGTTTACCATCCCATTTGGGTTAACAGGTGCCGTATTAGGCCATCTTGTTATGGATAGAGACCTGACCATACTGTCATTATTTGGCTTATTTGGACTGTCTGGCATTGTCATTAACAACAGTATCGTGTTGTTGTCTTTTTATAAGGGCTTCCGTGAACAAGGTATTGCCCCTAAGGAAGCCATTATAGAGGCGGCATGCCAAAGGCTGCGGGCAGTGCTGCTCACTTCAATGACTACTATCGCTGGGCTAACGCCTATTCTGTTTGAAAACTCACTGCAGGCGCAGTTCCTAATCCCAATGGCAATATCAATTGTTTTTGGCTTGGCACTAGGCACGCTGCTCATCTTATTTGTAGTGCCTTCCATGATATTAATGTTAGAAAACTTAAATGCCATTCTTGCAGGCAGAAAACGCAGTACCTAAAGCGTGAAAATAGCTTAAAATAGTCGCAGTTGATGCTGAGAGCTTGGGGCTTTTAATTTAAGGCCCATACCCAACAAACGCACACCCTGTCTTTGTTGCTGTGGCAGACCGCTGTTAAATGCGGTCTGCAACAAGGTCTTAAAAAAATCTAGGTTAATCTCAACACTGGCTTGCTCTCGGGTTAATTGAGAAAAATCGGCAAACTTTAACTTCACTACGACACCTGCAACTTCATAATCTTGAGAAAGCTTATACCATCGTTCCAGTAGCTCATTATACAAAGGAAATAAGGCTTCACTGCAGGCTTGGATATTTGTTAAGTCTTGTGTGTAGGTGTTTTCGACAGACACAGACTTACGCACTCGACGGGTCTGCACGGGCCGATGGTCTTCACCATATCTTCTAGTCGCTAAGGCTTGTCCCATGCGGCCAAATTTTTGCTCTAACTCTAACTCACTAAAAGAGCGAAGATCAGCGCAGTTTTGAATACCATGCGCTGCTAATTTAGCAGCACTTACTGGGCCAATACCGGGTATTTTTGTGACGCAAAGGCGAGCACTAAATCCATCGAGCTCACTGGGTTTGACGACAAATAAGCCATTAGGTTTGCGCCAATCACTGGCCACTTTGGCAATAAACTTATTGGGAGCCACCCCAGCAGAAATAGTAATGCCAACCTCCGCCTCAACGGCAGACCTTATATCTTTCGCAATCAGGGTGGCGCTGCCACCAAACAGGGGAGAGTCTGTTACATCAATAAACGCCTCATCTAAGGATAAAGGTTCTATGGTCGTGGAGTAACGCTTAAAAATAGTCATTATTTGTTGTGATACGGCCTTATACAAAGCCATTCGGCCTGGCAAAATCAACAACTCTGGGCAAGCACGGATGGCTGATGCCGATGCCATGGCCGAGTGTACGCCAAATTTTCGAGCAGGGTAATTGCAGGTAGCGATAACTCCTCGACTATTTGCAGCGCCACCAATAGCAATCGGTCGATGACGATAACTCGGCACTTCGCGCATCTCTACAGCGGCATAAAAGCAGTCACAATCACAATGAATTATCTTTCGATTCATCGACACCCTACTTAACTTTATTACTGTACATATAACCAGTATTTTACATATAATATAGAATACATCAAGTCTTACTATAGACCTGTCTAGCGCTTGCGCAATTAAAGCGATATTATTACTGAATATACTGGCGTTACCGAGACTTATATGAACCCACAAGCACAAACAGAACTTGAAGCTGCAGCTTTTCGTAGCCTAGTTAAACATCTAGATGGCCGCAAAGATGTGCAGAACATTGACCTAATGATATTGGCTGGGTTTTGTCGCAACTGTATGAGCAAATGGCTGTTAGCTGCGGCTGATGAAAAAGGTGTAGCGATGAACTATGATGAAGCTAGAGAGCATGTCTATCGCATGCCTTACGGTGAATGGAAAGAAAATCATCAGTTATCTGCAACTGAAGAGCAAAGGAAAGCTTTTTCAGCCATGGAGAAAGCCAAAGTAACAGTGAATAGTTAGTTCCATGACTACTTCATCTAGCCCTCAAAACACACACCCACTGATGCAAGTGCTTGAAGAAAAGATAAAACTACTTATCAGCCAAAACTTAGTTATGAGCCTAGAAATTGCCCAGTTAAAGCAGCAAAATGACCATTTAACGACCCAACTGAGGGAACAGGAAGGCCCCACTGAGAGAATAAATCATCCCTAGGAGATACTTTCTGCTGACAAATATTGGCACATTCTTGCGCCAGCATGGAGCGCTAACTGGGTTAGTTTTATTGCTTGTGGGCGCTTTTCTGCTTAAGAATGCAGAAAAAACCGACCAACCATCTGAACTAGACTCAGGCGGTAACACTCGGGTGCTTTCTAGTGCGAATATGGCAGCGCGTATTAGTCAGGTGATTGAATCCACCTTTTACACCAAGGTAGAGCCCATACCTGATTTTTTAGCTATAACTGATGTAAAATTAAAAAAGACAACTTTTTTTAATTATTTAAAGAAACTAACGGAAGTAGCAAATTACAAAATTCTTCAACTTCGTGCTGAAATTAAAGGCATGAATCCCCAGCGCCTAACACACCGTCAGGTCCAATTACTGAATCGCTTATCCCAAACCTACAAAATAAAAGCTACAAATCCTGTTGAGCAAATCGATTTACTGTTGCATAAGGTGGGAATCATTCCAGAGGCCATGGTGCTGGCCCAAGCTGCTAATGAAAGTGCTTGGGGGACTTCTCGTTTTGCGATTCAAGGCAACAATCTTTTTGGCCAGTGGTGTTTCAGTCTAGGCTGTGGCCTAGTTCCAAGCGGTCGGCCTGATGGAGCGACATACGAAGTACTCAGGTTTAAAGACCCACAGGCATCTGTAGATGCCTATATGCGTAACTTAAACCGTCATTACCGGTATGCAAACTTGAGGGATATTCGAACATGCATAGCTAGTGAGAATGAGACAGTGACAGCTCGTGCTTTATCAGCAGGATTAATAGGGTACTCTACTCGCGGCGAAGACTATATTGATGAAATTAGATCAATGATTCGTGTCAATAAACTAGAGGCTTGGCAACAAAGTTGGTGGGGTAATAGTAATCAACACCCTTGCAGTAAACTGGTGAATTTTGAACGCCCTAAAGCGGCTACAGAGAACCCGGTTCAGGATATCACTCAGTCCAGTAACAATTAATAAACTAAGTTAAAAAGCTACGTTTTTAGGGCCTAGTAAAATTAATTGGAGATTAACTGGAAATTGAAAAGGCACGCTCATGATGCCAATCTTGACTCATGGGTAAAGATGTGAAGGCGCTGGACTGTCGTTGGGCGTTACAGTAACTTAAATAACCTACCCAAAACATGAGTATGGTTGGGCATAGTCCTGGTCAGGGGTCTTGAACTAACTAGTAAACAACCCGATATACTTTAGTTATGAAGGACTAAAAGTGTTTAGCCTTCCATCAAAACAGGCAGCTGATAAATGAGTTTAGAATGGCTTTTAGTAGTTTTGTTACTGGGGATGATTTACTGGTGGGATACCAGTGCGGCCAAGGATCGAGCGCGATTGGCTGCAAAGCAACAGTGCGAGCTACAAGACCTACAATTACTTGATGACACCGTAGCACTTAAAAAAACTCGTCTTAAGCGTGATCGTCGCGGACACATCTCATTTTTACGACAATTTACTTTTGAATTCAGCAGTGACGGTGAACAAAGAACTCAGGGAGAATTACATTTACTAGGGAAAAAAATGACTCACCTGCATCTGGAAGTGCATCGAATACACTAGATTACGCCGCAGCCCTAGAGTTTAACCACCACTCTGCTAGAATGGCATTCCACAAGGTCGTATCGTTATCCATTTTGAGGAATATCTAGTTGTCGAATCTACCAGTCATCATTGGTTTTGGCGGAATAAATGCCTCTGGTCGAACCTCTTCCCATCATGGTTATCGCCGCCTTGTTCTCGATCACTTAGATACCCAAAGCCGGCTCGACACTCTCACTGATTTAGCGACATTAACCAATAAAGCTACCTTTTATAATGGTCTTTTTTACTTAGCTGGTGAAGCACAAGGATTGACTCAGACGCAGTTAACAGCGCAACTAGGTGATCAGGTCAAGGACGCGACTCTGATCCGGCCTATCCGAACTGAAGCCTACGATGTGGAAAAACTAGTACTGAACAAAGTGGCACAAATAGTGCCTGCGTCTGGTGACTACACTTGTATTCGCATGCGCAAGCGCCACTTGCCCAATCAGCTACCAGATAATTGGCAAGTAAGCCAGATCGATGGCGACACGGTCGAAGTCACCATAAGTGGAGCATTCACAGCTATTTTGCCAGATACCAAGCGCGCGCCAGTAAGTGCCGCAGGTCAGCTGCCTGATGGCTTTGATCCGAGTTCTCTTTATCAGTCACGTAACCACCCTCGTAATTTACAAATGACCGTATTTGGTGCATCTGATGCTCTTAGTTCCACTGGTATTGCTTGGCAAATTATGCAAGATCATGTGGCACCAGATCGCATTGCTGTCTACGCTAGTAACTCCATTGGTCAGTTAGATGAAGCTGGTTTTGGTGGTTTATTAAAAAACCCAAGTACTGGCAAGCGCATCACTTCAAAGCAAATGCCGTTGGGTTATGGTCAAATGCCTGCTGACTTTGTTAATGCTTATTTATTAGGCAGTGTTGGTGCGGTCGGCTCTGCCTTAGGCGCATGTGCAACGTTTTTATATAACCTGCGAAATGCTGTTGAAGATATTAAAAGTGGGCGCCGTGATTTGGTCATCGTTGGGGGCAGTGATGCACCCATTACACCAGAGGTTATGGAAGGTTTTCGCACCATGGGTGCGCTCGCTGAAGACCATGAATTATGTGCTTTAGATGGTGGTAATGAGGCGGATTTACGTCGGACTTCTCGGCCATTCTCTACTAACTGTGGTTTTACTATGGGCGAAGCCTCCCAGTGGATTGTGCTCACCAGTGATACTTTAGCACTCGCGCTTGGCGCCCAAATTCATGGCGCTGTGGCAGGTGTATTCGTCAACGCAGATGGCCATAAAAAGTCAATATCAGCCCCAGGCATCGGTAATTATGTGACCTTAGCTAAGGCCGCAGCTCTAACAGAAAGCATACTCGGTGCTGAATCATTGCGCCATCGTTCTTGTGTGCAGGCCCACGGCACCAGTACGCCCCAAAACCGCATTACTGAATCTCACGTTATCAATGAAACGGCCAAAGCCTTTGGTATAAAGGATTGGAAAGTTGCTGCGGTTAAAGCTTACCTAGGTCATTCTCAGGGCACAGCCGGCGGTGACCAACTTGCTGTGTCATTAGGCTTATGGCGCTACGGCATTTTGCCAGGTATCGCTAGCATAGATCATGTTGCAAGCGATGTGCATGATAGCCATCTAGCAATTCAAGCGGCACACCATGAAGTGGGCACCGAGGGTATCGACACAGTACTGCTGAATTCAAAAGGTTTTGGTGGCAACAATGCCAGTGCAGTATTAATGGGCCCACATGTGGCAAATCGACTCATGGTTAAAAAACATGGGTTTAAAGCTATGGAAAATATGCGCTCAGCCCAAGAGACACATAATCAGGCTGCCAACGATTATGACCTCCAAAGTATGCGTGGACTATCAAATCCCACTTATAAATTTGGTCATAACGTTTTAACTGGTGAAGATTTGCTTATTAATCGCCACCAAATTGTTATTCCTGGGTATGCAAAAGCCATCGATTTATCGGTTAGCAACCCGTTTGAGGACATGTGCTAGCCTGCCCTGTTCAATAAACTACTTCTGCAGATTTCCATGCTGTTAATTAATTCTTAAAACAGCTAATGTGTTATTTACCGTCTGCATCGCAATCTCAGATAAGGATTCACTTCGCAACTCGGCCAGCGACAGTAATACTCGAGGCAACATATCAGGTCGATTGGGCTGACCTTGCTCTTGCCCAGCCATAGGCATATCTGGCGCATCTGTTTCTAACACCATATCTGTCAATGGCAATGCTTGGGCCAAACGCCTCATAGCTTGAGCCCGCTCATAGGTTAGGTTGCCGCCTATGCCTATTTTAAACCCCAAATGAGTAAACTTTTCAGCTTGTTGCAAGCTGCCACTGAAGCCATGCACAATACCACCTTGGTTAAATTTTAACTGCCTTAACAACTGACCTAATCGATCATTAGCCTTACGGCTATGAATAATAAGAGGGAGTTGGCTGTGTTGAGCAAGCTTAACTTGAGCAACGAACCAGGCTTCTTGATGCTCTATAGAAAAGCCCTCAAGTGACATGTCCAAAGCAAAGTCTAGTCCAATCTCCCCTATAGCTAAGGGCTTATGACGTTCAATGGCTGCAGTCAACACTGTAAGGTGCGCTTGGGTATGTTGATTACTAAAGTAAGGATGAAGACCCAGGGCTAAGTGCCAACTTGGGTATTGCTCACAAAGAGAGATTTGACGAGCAAATGAAGATTCCTTAGTGGCAGGCACCACTAATTGTGTGACACCTTGGTCAAGGCAGGATTGCCATAAATGGGGTTGCAGACTTTGTAAGCGAGGGTGATCCCAATGACAGTGACTGTCAATCAACTGATGCATTAAGCCCCCTCATTGTTTGATAACTGCGATTAATGTTCCCGCGTCGCGCGGAAACGAATGTCTGGCCAACGTTCTTCTGTTAGACTCAAATTGACCCGAGAAGGCGCCAAGTAGGTGAGGTGTCCACCGCCGTCAATAGCCAAATTCTCTGCTGCTTTACGCTTAAATTCATCCAGCATTTTATGGTCATCACATTCAACCCAGCGGGCTGTATTTACACTGATCGGCTCATAGATACATTCTACTTTATACTCATCCTGCAGGCGGTAAGCAACGACTTCAAACTGCAGAACACCAACAGCACCAACGATCAGATCATTGTTTTTACCAGGCATAAACAGCTGGGTTGAGCCTTCTTCAGATAATTGCTGCAAGCCTTTTTGTAACTGCTTCATTTTTAGAGGATCCTTCAAACGCACTCGCTGAAACAGTTCAGGAGCAAAATGAGGAATACCTGCAAACTTTAGATTCTCTCCAGCGGTGAAGGTGTCACCAATCTGAATAGTGCCGTGATTATGCAAGCCAATGATGTCACCAGGCCATGCCTGCTCAACATTGGAGCGTTCACCCGCCATAAAGGTGACTGCATCGGCAACTTTAACATCTTTACCTATGCGCACATGGCGCATTTTCATGCCGCGCTCATAACTACCTGAACAAATACGCATAAACGCAATACGGTCTCGGTGTTTAGGGTCCATGTTGGCTTGTATTTTAAACACAAAACCAGTGAATTTAGGCTCTATAGCCTCAACCACCCGTACTCCTGCATTTCGAAACTTTGGCGCTGGGGCCCACTGCACAAAATAATCCAGCATTTCACGTATGCCAAAGTTAGATAAAGCCGTTCCAAAGAAAACTGGGGTCAGCTTGCCCTCTAGAAACAACTGCATGTCGAATTTATGACTCGCACCCCGCACCAATTCAATTTCGTCTTTAAGTTCATCTAATAATTCTCCCAAAAACTCTGCGGCTTCATCAGATTCCAAGCCTTCAATTTGGATGTCCTCTGCAATGGTATGTCCCTGCCCTGGCGTGAATACATGCAGGGTATCTGTGTAAATATTATAAACACCTTTGAAGCGTTTACCCATGCTTATAGGCCAAGTGATCGGCGCACAAGCGATGTTGAGTACATCCTCTACTTCATCTAAAACCTCAATTTGTTCACGAACTTCACGGTCCATTTTATTAACGAAGGTGAAAATAGGGGTGTCTCTTAAGCGGCACACCTCCATCAGTTTAACGGTTCGATCTTCCACACCTTTGGCGCCATCAATGACCATCAGCACAGAATCAACTGCCGTTAAAGTCCGATACGTGTCCTCAGAAAAGTCTTCATGCCCTGGAGTATCCAAAAGGTTTACGGTGCGTTCTTGATAGGGAAACTGCATCACGGATGAAGTCACAGAAATCCCACGTTGCTGTTCCATTGACATCCAATCAGATGTGGCCTTTTTATCACCTTTTTTACCCTTCACC
>Ga0308001_10001111_pt1 | contig 12235 bp, 13 predicted proteins | sample Neamet5_FD_203167 | JGI IMG/M metagenome (GOLD analysis project Ga0308001, IMG submission 203167) | Marine microbial communities from water near the shore, Antarctic Ocean - #5 | ecosystem: Environmental > Aquatic > Marine > Unclassified | place: Southern Ocean | collected 2014-06-04
ACACAAAAATAAAGATAAGGCCTTAAAGGTTTTGAGATCGAGACTTTATGAGTTAGAACTTAATAAAAAACTTGAAGCAGATTCATTAAAAAGAAATTCAATGGTTTCCTCTGGAGACAGATCTGCAAAAATCCGAACATACAATTACCCCCAAGGAAGAGTTACGGACCATAGGATAGGTCTTACTTTGTATGATCTTCAAAATATTATAAATGGAGATATACAAAAAATAATAGATGAACTAAAGCTAGTTCAAAACACTGAGATGCTTAAAAATTCTGAAGAAGTTTTTTAATTTATTATGGATTTAAATACTCTTATTACAGAAATTAAAAAAAAGAAATCATTTTTATGTCTAGGGCTAGACTCAGATCTTTCTAAGATCCCTTCCCTTTTATTAAAAGACCCTGATCCTATCTTTAGTTTTAATAAAGAATTAATAGATTCTCTCAACGAAATTATTGTTGCCATTAAAATAAATACTGCCTTTTATGAAGTTAATGGTTCAAAGGGTTGGATTTCTCTTGAAAAGACTATTAATTATATTAATTTAAAATATCCTAAAATTTTTACTATCGCTGATGCAAAAAGAGGGGATATAGGCAACACATCAGATAAATATGCAAAAGCTTTTTTCGAAAATTTATCTTTTGACTCAATAACTGTTTCTCCATACATGGGTAGTGATTCTGTTGAGCCTTTTTTGAATTATAAAAAGAAACACACCATTCTTTTGGGTCTTACTTCAAATAATGGAAGTCAAGATTTTCAAAATTTTCCAAATCATGAAAACAGTCTTTTTAAGCAAGTTTTGAAAAAATCAAAGGACTGGAAAGGTTCCAATAGGTTAATGTATGTTATCGGTGCTACAAAATCAGATCATTTAAAGGAAATCAGATCAATTATACCTGATAGTTTTTTATTAGTTCCTGGTGTTGGTACTCAAGGCGGAAGTCTAAAAGAAACTTTTGAAAATGGAGCCAATAAAGATATTGGTTTGTTGGTTAACTCATCAAGAGCAATTATATATGCAGGCAATGGAGATAATTATCTTAAAAGATCTTATGATGTTGCTAAATCTTACCAACTAGAAATGAAAGATATGCTAAATACACTTGATGATTAATTATAATATATATCGAAATACTGATTCAGCTGAATGGGTAACTTTCGTTCATGGAGCTGGAGGCAGTTCCTCAATTTGGTTTAAACAAATTAGGGATTACAAAAAGAACTTTAATGTTCTTCTTTTAGATCTTAGAGGCCATGGTAAATCTAATTATAGTATTGGTAGTGCATTTCAAAAAAAATATACTTTTTCCTCGATTGCTAATGATATTATTGAGATTCTAAAAATAGAAAAAATTAAGAAATCTCATTTTGTTGGAATTTCACTTGGAACAATTTTGATTAGACATATTGCTGAACATTACCCTAAAATGGTTAAAAGTATGATAATGGGAGGAGCTATAATGAAATTAAATTTAAGATCTAGATTTTTAATAAAATTAAGTTCTTTTTTTAAGTCTATAGTTCCTTATATATGGATATATAAAATATTTGCTATAATCATTATGCCGTACAAAAACCATAAAGAATCTAGACTTCTTTTTATAAAAGAAGCTAAAAGATTATATCAAAAAGAATTTATAAGGTGGTTCAAGCTAACTTCGGAAATAAATCCATTATTAAAATTATTTAGACAAGTAGAGTTGTCTATTCCTACTTTGTATGTTATGGGAGCAGAGGATTATATGTTTTTAGAGTCTATAAAAGTTTTAACAAAAGAGCATAAAAACTCAAAACTTCTAGTAATTCCAAATTGTGGGCACGTTGTAAATGTGGAAAAACCAAAGTTTTTCAACAATCATACAATTTCTTTCTTAAATTCATTAAGTAAGTAGAATTATAAACCAGGTTGTTTTATTTTAAACCCTTCTTTTTTCTTAGCTTTTAAAACAATTTCTTTTACTTCTTTTAATAACTTTTTAGAGTCGTAGATTATACCATCTTTAACAGTATATTTAACTCCTCCGACCCTTACTATTTTATTTTCTTTATTTAATTTGATTGCACCAGTTCCATATAAAACTTTTAAATTTTCTAAGGGGTTTTCTTCAATTATTACAAAATCAGCAAGTTTTCCAACTTCAACGGAACCAATTAGTTTTTCAGCTCCAAGTGCTTCCGCACCGTTTAAAGTTGCAGCTCTTATAACTTCTAATGGATGAAAGCCTGCTTCTCTTAATAGTTCTAATTCCCTTACATATGCAAAACCATATAATTGATAAATAAATCCAGAATCTGATCCAGCGGTTATTCTCCCTCCTCTATTTTTATATTCATTTATGAAAGTCATCCAAAGTTTATAGTTGTTTTTCCATGCTACTTCCTGCTCTGTTCCCCAAAAATGCCAATAGGATCCATGTGATATTTTACTAGGTTCATAAAATTTCCAAAGAGATGGCAAAGTATAATCTTCATGCCACTCTGCTCTTCTAGCTCTGTGTAAATCACGACTTGCTTCATAAATATTAAAAGTAGGATCTATCGTAAAATCTAAATCTATTAATTCATTCATTACATTATTCCAATGTTCAGAGTAGGGAGCTGCAGCTTGTTGCCAGAGTTTTCCTGCTTCTTCAAATCTATGTTGTTCGTTTTGGTAATTATAATTTGCAGGGTAATTTTGTATAGTTCTGTCATTAAAAAGAGCTTCAGGCAATCCATACCAGTGCTCCATGCTTGTTAATCCTGCTCTTGCTGAATGTAGAACATTCCATCTAGCAACACTTAATTGGGCATGGTGGCAAGCAGAGTTTAATCCAAGTTTTTTATTTTCATCTATTGCTGCTTTCATTATTTCTGGAGAAGCCCCAAAAAACTTAATTCCATCGGCTCCTTTTTTTGCATTTTTTCTAACCCACTCTCGAGCTTCATTTGGTGTATTTATGTTATTTCCTGAACCAAAACCTGTGTAGGAGAATATTCTTGGTGCTATGATTGTATTTTTTTTACTTTTATTTTTTAAGTCAAGTGTATAATCAACCCCTCTTCCACCTGGTTCTCTAACGGTTGTTATTCCATGTGCCATCCATAATTTAAAGACATAATCTGGTTCTGCTCCTTGAGATTTACCTCCAATATGTCCGTGCATGTCTATAAAACCAGGTAAAAGGTACATTCCATTACAGTCTAACTCTTTACCATTTTTTTCTAAAACTGGGCCATTTCTTCTTTTTTCAATTCCAGGGTAACCAACAGTTTCTATTTTGGTAATTATATTATTTTTTACTTCAATATCAACTGGTCCAATAGGGGGGGAACCATTCCCATTTATTAGTGTAACTCCTCTTATAATTAATTGATCAAAAGGACCTAGACTAAGTTCTTGAGCATTTATATAAAAAAATTGAATAGTAAAAAAAAATATACAATACAGTTTTATAAATTTTATATTTTTCATAATTAGTAGATTGTTTATTAAATTAGTTAATATTATTAAATTAAAAAAAGATTCAATATGAATCTTTTTTTAGATTAATAATTAACTCCAAAATTTATTTAATTTATAGAAAAATCTCCATAGGCTCTAGTTCCATGCTCAGCTATGTCTAATCCGTCTTCTTCTTTTTCTATATCTACTCTTAATCCAGCAACAGATCTAACAAATAATGTGATGATTGTTCCAAAAAATACACAAAATAATCCAGCAATTCCAACACATGCTAATTGAACCATGAATTGATTAAATCCTGCTAATTCTCCAAATAATCCAACTGCTAAAGTCCCCCATATTCCACAAAACAAGTGAACAGGGACAGCTCCAACTGGGTCGTCAAGTTTACATTTATCTATAAATGCAACTCCACTAACAACAATGGGACCAGCAATTAACCCTATAATAATAGCTGTATTAGGTAACATTTGGTCAGCTCCAGCTGTTATTCCTACAAGACCACCTAGAACACCATTCATAAACATAGTTAAATCTAGATTGTTATATGCAATTTTGGATGCTACAGCTGCTGTAATTCCACCTGCAGCAGCAGCTAAACAAGTATTGACTAGAGTAAGAGAGGTCAGAGCAGGATTAGCTGAAAGAACTGAACCTCCGTTAAATCCAAACCAACCCAACCAAAGAATTAAAACTCCTGCAGCAGATAACGGAATGTTTGATCCAATAATTGCCAAAGGTTTACCATTGGAATCAAATTTACCTTTTCTAGCACCAAGGAAATAAATAACAACTAAAGCTCCCCAACCTCCAACAGAGTGAACAATAGTGGACCCTGCAAAATCATAAAAACCCAAATCATCAGATAAAAATGTGCTAAAAAATCCACCTCCCCATTGCCATGATCCCACAACTGGATAAACAATTGAAATATATAAGAAAGCTATAAGCATGAAAGAACCAATTTTAATCCTCTCAGCTACAGCTCCTGAAATAATAGTCGCAGCTGTAGCTGCAAACATTCCTTGAAATAGAAAATCAGTCCAGTAAGTATAGCCCCCATTTGCATAAGTAAGTTGATCATAATCAGGTCCAGGATCTATTCCAAACCCTGAAAACCCTAAAACTCCATCAATGATCCCAAACTCACCTGGATACATTATATTAAATCCAAAACTACAATAAACTAATAGGCCCATTGTTATAACAAAAAAATTTTTGAATAATATATTAATTGTATTTTTTTGCCTAGTAAGACCTATTTCTAATAAAGAAAACCCTAGGTGCATAAAAAAAACAAGTGCTGTACATATCATCATCCATATGTTATTTGATGTTAATAGTTCCATGAGAAGATTAGTTTAATGATGTTTTACCAGTTTCTTTTGTTCTAATTCTATACGCTTCTTCAATAGGAAAAACGAAGATTTTACCATCTCCAACTTGACCTGAATATGCAGATTCAAGAATTGCTTTAATTGTTATTTCTACAAATTCATCAGAAACTATAATAGATAAGTATCTTCTTTGAATGTCTACAGTACTGTAAGCTATCCCTCTGTAGACGTGTCCTTCTTTTTCGTTACCTACACCAGTGACATCCCAGTAAGTAAAGAAATTAACTTCTACATTATGTAGAGCTTCTTTTACTTTAGAAAATTTAGATTTTCGAATGATTGCTTCTATTTTTTTCATAATATTATATATACATACATATTAAAAATTAATACCAAAAACTAAAAATGCTGATTCATTGTTTGGATTGTAAATAAATGATCCAAATAATGGTAATGAATAATCTTCTGAGATTTTTATTTTTTTGGACCCAGAAAAGGACAAGTTTACTAATCCACTATATCCTCCTGCATAAAAGGCATCTTTGTTGTCACTTCCAAAGCCTATTCCGATATCAATCGGTCCAGTCGGAAAAGATGTTTCAACATATAAAGCTTCAGCATTAGTGAAGTATCCAACATTTAATTTTATTGGACCAAATTCTGAAGATCCAGATATTTCCATCCAATCCACATCAAATAAACCTGGATTTCCAACTCCGTATGTTCCATCTTTGTTAGGAAATGAATAATTAGTAACTGTAATAACTACAGGTCCAAGGTCATAAGAAACCCATAGGTCGAGTTCATTACCTCCTCCATTCGCAGTAGTTGGAAAACTTCCCCAAACACCCCCAGATAATACTCCAGATTTTTCTTTACCAAGTTTCATCCATGGTTGAATATGAGTTCCAGAACCAAATTGAGTTCCTCTCCAGACATAGGAACTCACCAAGTTTGCTCCAAAATCTTGAGACTGAACTGTGTTAGTAAATAACAAAGAAAAAAAGAATGTTATAAATATTTTAAAATACAATAATTTGTTTTTCAAATATTTGATAATTTTTAATTAAATATTATTTTTATTGAATAAATATCATCTAATATATGTTATTGATAAATTAATCACATCAATTATTGCAATATGTCTATTATTTTTATGAAATTAATAATATTTTTGTATATTTTTTTTAAAAATAAAAAAATACTAGCTTTAAATTATTGATTTATATATACTTATAATTTATGTAAAGCTATTTTGATAATTGAAGACCAATAAAAACAGCTATAAAACCAAATAAAAGTGATAAAAATGTATAGAAAAATATTTGGCTAATGTCACCACTTTTTATCATTGAAATATTTTCATAGGCAAAAGTCGAAAATGTAGTCAATCCACCACAAAATCCAGTGGCTAAAAGTAGAGTTTGTGGAGAGTTAAGTTGTTCATTTTTTATTGCATACCCTAAAATTAAACCCAAAATAAAGCATCCAATAATATTTGACAACAGAGTAGAGATTGGAAATTTAGAAAAGTTAAAAAAAGATATTTGAGATAAAAAAAACCTAAATACGCTTCCTAATCCCCCTCCAACAAAAACTAATAAGAACTGTTTCATGAGACACTTAGTTTTTTTAATACCACTAGAAGTGTAATAAAGGCAATAAACCCAATGATTACCCATTTGATTCCTTTGTAAGAACCATTAAGTTTTTTTAAATCTTTTTTATAACTATAACTAACAATAATTAGAAAGGAAATAAAAAAGATTAATCCAAAAAGTAATTGACCGTTGCTAAACATATTTAACTATTTTAGATCAAAAATAATATTAAATTTAATATGAAACATCAATTAGACTGTGTTAAAAAATTCCATGAAGTTTATAAACTAAATTATAAGGAAAGTCCATTCGCTAAATTGGATGATGAAACTATTAGTTTAAGATTTAATTTAATGGCAGAAGAAAATCAGGAATATATTGAAGCTGCAAATAATAACGATTTGGTAGAAGTAGCCGATGCTTTAGGCGATATGCTTTATATTTTATGTGGAACTATTATTGAACATGGAATGCAAAATAAAATTGAAGAAATTTTTGATGAAATACAAAGAAGTAATATGAGTAAACTTGGGGAAGATGGAGAACCAATTTATAGGGAGGATGGAAAGGTAATGAAAGGTCCAAATTATTTTAAACCCAATATTTTAAAATTATTAAGTTAAGCTTCAACTCTCCAACCAAAGGGATCATCAGAAATATTATACTGAATATTATTTAATTTTTTCTTTAAAAAAGTTGAAAAAGAATTTTTAATTATTGGTAAATCATATTTTTTGTTCTCATAACCAAAGCCAATAATAGGTAATATTATTACAGCAGTTCCACTTCCAAAAATTTCTTTAAGTTGACCGTTTTTTTGAGCCTCAATTATTTCAGATACCCTTATGGGTCTGACTTCAATATCAATATCTTCTTTTACAGCAATCTCAATTATACTTTTTCTAGTTATTCCGTCTAAAATACTATCACTAGTTGGAGCTGTTAATAAAGTGTCTCCTATTCTAAAAAATAAGTTCATGGTTCCAGCCTCTTCTATATATTCATGATCATTTGAGTCTGTCCAAATAATTTGTTGAAAACCTTCTTTTTTTGCTAAGATTGTTGGGTAAAACTGGGCGCCATAATTTCCAGCTGCTTTAGCATATCCAACTCCACCTTTTGAAGCTCTACTAAAAGATTTTTCAATTTTAACTCTAACCTCTCCGCTATAATATGTGTTTGCTGGAGCACAAATTATCATAAACTTATATTCGTCTGCTTCTGAAGCAATTATACTAGCTTGGTCAGCGAAAATAAATGGTCTTATGTATAAAGAATTTCCTAACCCAGGTTTTATCCAATCTTTATCTAAGCTTATAAGTTTTTTTAAGGCTTTTATAAAGATTCCTTTAGGAATTTCTGGCATAGCTAATCTTTTAGAAGATTTAACTATTCTACTGTGATTATCTTCAGGCCTAAATAACCAAATTTTATTATTTTTATCTTTATAAGCTTTCATTCCTTCAAAACAAGCTTGCCCGTAATGAAAAACTCGAGCTGATGGGCTTATTAAAATTGGTTGATATGGTTTTATTTCAGGACTGGTCCATTCTCCATTTTTAAATGAGCATACAAACATATGGTCAGTAAAAACACCACCAAAATTTAAATTATCAAAATCAATGTTAGAAATATTAGATTTTTTTACTTTTTCAATTTTCATAGCAAATCAATTGTTATTAGCAAAATTACAAATTAACTTTGATCTATAATATAAACATACATGAGATTTTTAGTTACTGGGGCCACAGGGTTGATTGGAAAAAAAATTACTAATATTATTTTAAATAGAGGAGATGAATTAAGCATATTAACAACCAATAAAAAAAATATTTATAAATCAGATGAAGTAGATTTCTATCACTGGAACCCTGAATTAGGATTTATTGATGAAAAATGTATTTCAGATGTAGATGTCATTATAAATCTGGCAGGTTCTCCAATTGCTCAATTATGGACTAAAAAAGCTAAAAAATCCATTTTAACTAGTAGATTAAAATCTGTTAAATTATTAGAAGAATTAATACTAAAAAAAAATAATAAAAAGGTTAAACAATTTGCCTGTGCTTCTGCAATTGGTATTTATCCTTCAAATATGGATATTGAGTTTGAGGAAAACTCCAATCATATTTCCAAATCTTTTTTAGGAGATACTGTAAATAAATGGGAAAAATGTTGTAACACTATTGAAACTTCAAATATAAAATTATTGAAACTAAGAATAGGGTTAGTGCTTTCTAAAGACGGCGGGCTATTAAAACCAATAGCTTTATCTATTAAATATTATCTAGGAGTTTGGTTTGGAAAAGGAAACAATTACTACTCTTGGATTCATATTGATGATATTGCTAAATCAATTATTTATTTAATAGATAATAATAAAGAAGGCACATACAACTTAGTAGCTCCAAATCCAGAAACAAGTAAAAACTTTGTTCTTAGTATTGCAGATATATTAAAAACAAAAATAATATTTCCAAGTATTCCTAAAAGAATTATATTATTATTTACTGGAAAGATGTCTGAATTGTTAGTTTTTAATCAAAAAGTAAGTTGTAAAAAACTGATTTCTGAAGGCTTTGTATTTAATTACCCAGATTTAAAATCAGCATTAGAAAATTTACTTAAATAATTTAGTGACATTTTGACAAAATTTCAAAAATGGCCGTACTTTTGCAATTATTTTTTAAAAACACAATATGAGTAATTCAAAACCTAAATCTCCTAAGAAACCTACTTTGAAGTCTCAAATAGAAGAACTAAATATTTCAGTAAATGAGGAAAAAGATAAATTTTTAAGACTTTTTGCTGAATTTGAAAATTATAAAAAAAGAACCTCCAAAGAAAGGTTAGAATTGTATAAAACAGCTTCACAAGAACTTATGAGTGCTCTATTACCTTTAATAGATGATATGGATAGAGCATCCTTAGAATTTGACAAATCAAAAGAAGAGGGATTAGTGGAAGGTTTTTCTTTGATTAAGAATAAATTTTCTGAAATATTAAAATCACAAGGATTAATTATTACCAAAGTAAATAAGGGGGATGAATTTGATGCAGAAATTCACGAAGCAATTACTCAAATTCCAGCAGAAGATAAAAAAATGAAAGGTAAAGTGATAGATGTTATTGAGTCTGGATATAAACTGGGAGAAAAAATACTTAGATATCCAAAAGTCGTTGTAGGTAAATAAAAAAATCATGAAGGAAGATTATTACGAAATTTTAGGAATTAGCAAATCCGCATCTGAAAGTGAAATTAAAAAAGCCTACAGAAAAAATGCTATTAAGTATCACCCTGACAAGAATCAAGGAGATTCTGTTGCTGAAGAAAAATTTAAAAAAGCTGCTGAGGCCTATGAAGTTCTTGGTAATCAAGAAAAACGTTCAAAATACGATCAGTTTGGACATTCTGCTTTTGATGGTAGTAGTGGATTTGGTGGAGGAGGTATGAATATGGATGATATATTCAGTCAGTTTGGAGATGTTTTTGGAGGTGGGGGATTTGGTGGTTTTAGTGGTTTTGGAGGAGGACAACAAAGAAGATCTAAAGGAAGTAATTTAAGAATTAAAGTTTCTTTAGATTTAAAAGAAATAGTTCTTGGAGTTGAGAAAAAAATTAAAGTAAAAAGAAAAGTTAAGGCTGAGGGAGTTACTTATAAAAATTGTAACTCATGTAGTGGATCTGGACAAGTAACAAGAATAACTAATACCATTTTAGGCAGAATGCAATCAGCTAGTACATGTCCAACATGCAGTGGATCTGGTCAAGTTGTTTCTAATAAGCCTTCCAACTCTGATTCTAATGGACTAGTTTCTTATGAAGAAACGGTTCTTGTTAAAATACCTGCTGGAGTTGAAGATGGTATGCAATTAAAAGTTACTGGAAAAGGAAACGAATCTACTGGAAATGGTATCGCTGGAGACTTGATAGTTCTTATTCATGAAAACGAACATCCTAATTTAAAAAGAGAAGGTAATAATCTTCATTTTGATCTATATATAAGTATTTCCGAAGCTGTATTAGGTATTTCAAAAGAAATAGAAACGGTTACTGGAAATGTTAGAATTAAACTTGAGCCAGGAATTCAATCAGGAAAAATATTAAGACTTCGTGGTAAAGGTTTGTCTAGTCTAAATTCATATGGTTCAGGAGATCTATTAGTTCATATTAATGTTTGGACTCCTAAAACTTTAAATAGAGAACAAAAAACATTCTTTGAAGAAATGAAGAATGATGAAAATTTTGTTCCTTCACCTGAAAAAAGTGATAAATCCTTTTTTGAGAAAGTAAAGGATATGTTTGCCTAAGATCTAATTAGTTTACTTTAGTAACTTCGTTCTTAAATTTACTTTCAATTTGATTATATTTATTCCATATTTATTGTATGAAAAGATTTGTAGATTTTATTAACAAGGAATTTTTCATTACTGAAAGTATAAAATTCTCAATATTTACTATTTTACTAGTTTCACTAATATTTCTTTCCACTTATTTACTTTTAAAATTAACAAAGAAAATTGCTACCAAGAAATTAGATGAAGAAAGGAAACTAAAGTTTAAGTCGGTTTTTACTTTCTTAAATTATTTTGTTTATATAATAGTTGCTTCAATTACATTTCAAAATTTTGGAATAAATTTAACCGGAATTTTTGCTGCTTCAGCTGCACTATTAGTAGGTGTTGGTCTAGCTCTTCAAACATTTTTTCAGGACATAATTTCTGGTATTTTAATTTTGGCTGATCAGACTGTTCACGTTGGAGATATTATAGAAATTGATGGTAAAGTAGGAAGAGTAGAAAATATTAAAATTAGAACTACCAGAGCAGTAACATTTGATAATAAGGTTCTTATTATTCCTAATCATAAATATTTAACTTCTACATTATTTAATTGGACTGAAAACGGTACTGTCTTAAGAGGAAGTGTTTCAGTTGGAGTAGCATATGATTCTGACGTAGAAAAGATTAAAGACATTCTTTTGGAATTAGCTAATTCACACCCTCATTTGATTAAAAATCCATCTCCAAAAGTTATATTTAAAAATTTTGGTGATAGTGCATTGGAATTTGAACTAATTTTCACTTATAACAACGGATTTAGGGTAAATCTAATTGAAAGTGATATTAGGTTTTTAGTTCACAAGAGATTTAAAGAAAATAATATTGAAATTCCATTCCCTCAAAGAGTTGTGCATTTACAGAAATAAATTTTATGTCAAAAATTTTAATAATTGAAGATGAAGAAACTATTAGAAGAGTTTTAAGGAAAGTTCTTTTAGAAGAAAATAAAAATTATCAGATTACTGAAGCTTATGACGGAGTTCAGGCTATAGAAATGATAAAATCTAACAAAATAGACTTGATTTTATGTGACATAAAAATGCCTAAAAAAGATGGAATTGAAGTACTTCAATTCCTAATAAAAAATTATTCAGAGATACCTTTAATTATGATTTCTGGTCATGGGGATTTAGAAACTGCTGTAGAATCAATGAGATTAGGAGCATTTGATTATATTTCTAAACCCCCTGATTTAAATAGATTATTAAATTCTGTAAGAGCGGCACTAAAAAGTAATGATTTTAGAAAAAAAAACAGATCAACTCTAAAAAAAATAAAAGATTTTAAAATTATTGGAGAGTCTTCTGGTATAAAAAAAATAAAGAAATTAATAAAAAAAGTCGCTAATACAAATGCTAAAATTTTAATTCTTGGTCCAAATGGATCAGGAAAAGAATTAGTCGCTAATCAAATTCATTTAAATAGTTCAAGATGTGAAGGACCTTTTATCGAGGTTAATTGTGCAGCTATTCCATCCGAACTTATAGAAAGTGAGT
>Ga0308001_10001114_pt1 | contig 12218 bp, 10 predicted proteins | sample Neamet5_FD_203167 | JGI IMG/M metagenome (GOLD analysis project Ga0308001, IMG submission 203167) | Marine microbial communities from water near the shore, Antarctic Ocean - #5 | ecosystem: Environmental > Aquatic > Marine > Unclassified | place: Southern Ocean | collected 2014-06-04
ACGCGCGCCTTATGTCGACGTTATTTTTGGGCCACAAACGTTACATAAACTGCCTGAAATGCTAGATGCGTCCACACCTCGAAGCCAACCTGTTGTCGACATCAGCTTTCCTGAAATTGAAAAGTTTGATCGGCTACCAGAGCCGAACGCAGATTCTTGCCAAGCTTTTCTCACTATCATGGAAGGCTGCAGTAAGTACTGCAGTTTTTGTGTGGTCCCCTTTACCCGGGGGGAAGAAGTAAGTAGACCATTGGACGATGTGCTTGCCGAAGCTGTTCATCTCGCCGAACAGGGTGTGCGAGAAATCAATTTGCTTGGCCAGAACGTAAATGCTTACAGAGGACTAAGTGACGAAGGGTCTATGGTCGATCTTGCTTTACTAATTAAGTCTATAGCGAGCATAGACGGCATTGACAGAATACGTTTCACCACATCACACCCGGTCGAGTTCTCTAGCAGCTTAGTTGAAGTTTACAACGAGGTTCCTGAACTCGTTTCCCACTTACACCTGCCTGTTCAAAGTGGGTCAGATCGCATCTTAGCCGCAATGAAACGTGGTCACACCGCGATAGAGTACAAGTCTCTGCTGCGTAAAATAATGGCAAATAGGCCCGGTATTAGCCTATCTTCTGACTTTATTATTGGCTTCCCTGGGGAGACCAACAAAGACTTCGAAGACACTATGAAGCTGATCATAGAAATCGGTTTTGATACTTCTTTCAGCTTCATTTATAGTGCGCGACCTGGCACTCCTGCTGCCGATTTAAAAGACCTTACGCCAGAGCTAGAAAAGAAACACCGACTCGCAACGCTGCAATCTCAGATACTCAAGCACGCCAATGCCATTAGTGAATCCATGGTTGGCGGCCAACAGCGCATTTTAGTTACCGGACTCTCTAAAAAGGATCCAGGCGACCTGCAAGGAAGAACTGAAAACAACAGGGTCGTCAACTTCAAATGCGATGACCAAAGCCTAATTGGCCAATTCACTTCAATTAAGGTTACCGATGCACTTCCAAACTCTCTTTTAGGCACCTTGTAGCCGAAATAGCGCGGCCTGATCGCGGTCTTGATGGTCTGATATTGACCGCAAAAAATTTTCGCTTTAAAAGCCTCAACGCACAAATTCATTGATATACTTAATTCTAACTTACTCACAATATGCTGTTAAATAATTAATGCCCACACAAACTCTCAACCTCGCTCTTGTTCCGGATAATGCCCATAGGCTCGCGATATTATGCGGCAGATTAAACGAGCACATTACACAGATAGAATCGTCACTGAACTTGAAGATTCGACAGCGTGGGAATATATTTCAGCTGTCCGGGCCTGATTCTGCTGTAAGTGGCGCAAGCAGGCTGCTGGAAGAGCTTTATAAAGACACTGAGCAAAACCCTAACCTAAGCCCAGAGCAAGTACATCTAGCACTCCAAGAGACCCGATCGAGGCAAGGGCAGGTCATTGATGACAGCGAAGAGCTAGTACTCAAGACACCAAGGTCGTCTGTAAAACCTCGAAACAGCCATCAACAAGATTATGTAAAAAGTATTTGGCGCCACGATATTAATTTTGGAATAGGACCTGCCGGCACTGGCAAGACTTATTTAGCGGTAGCCTGCGCTGTAGAAGCACTAATCAAAGAAGAAGTGAATCGAATACTCTTAGTTCGCCCTGCCGTTGAAGCGGGAGAGAAGCTAGGTTTCTTGCCGGGTGACCTCGCCCAAAAAATCGATCCCTATCTCAGACCTTTGTATGATGCACTCTACGAAATGTTAGGCTTTGAGAAGGTCGCCCGGATGATTGAGCGAAACGTTATCGAAGTGGCCCCTCTCGCCTACATGCGGGGGCGCACACTAAACAACTCGTTCATCATTTTGGATGAGAGCCAGAATACAACCACGGCACAGATGAAAATGTTCCTTACTCGAATCGGCTTCGGATCAACTGCTGTAATAACTGGCGATGTAACGCAAATAGACCTACCCAAAGGCACCCGGTCAGGACTAGTTCATGTGAGCAAAATCCTGCAAGGAATTGATGAAATAGGGTTCACCTACTTCGACTCCAAAGACGTTGTAAGACACCGCCTTGTGCAGCGCATAGTTGAAGCCTACGACGAATATGATCAAAGTTTAATATCCCCACTAGGGTCACAGGAGTCGGTTCACCTCAATGAACGTGACAATTGATATTCTCAATGACAGTGATAGCCGATGGTTACCAAACCCAGACGACTGCCAAACTTGGATAACTAGCGCATTAGCAGCAGCCAGCTACAATGAAGACTGTGGAATCAGTCTGAAGTATGTAAGCGAGGCAGAATCTGGGGAGCTAAATGAAAGTTACCGTAGTAAAGCCTCAGCGACCAATGTATTGTCCTTTCCCGCAGATATACCCGAAGAAATCACGTCGCAGCTAGGCTACAGACCTCTCGGAGATATTGTTATATGCCCAGATGTTCTGGAAGCCGAAGCTATGGCACAAGGGAAAACTTTGATAGCTCACTGGACACATCTGCTCACCCATGGTGTATTGCATCTGTTAGGCTACGAACATGAAGAAGAAGAAGAGGCCGAGCAAATGGAGGCCTTAGAAATTTTAATCCTAAAAAATAATGGCTTTGAAAATCCATATACCACCAAACAAAGCTAAACTCGCCACACAGGAGCCTCACAGAGCCAGCGTATGACCGACGAACAATCTACTATCGATCCAAAACCACGGTCTTGGATCGATAAAATAGCCAACGCCCTCTCAGGTGAGCCCACAGATACTAAGAGCCTACTTGAGTTACTGCGCAATGCTGAGCAGGACCAGCTGCTCGATGCGGATGCCTTAGGAATTATCGAAGGCGCACTGCAGGTTTCGAGCATGCAAGTTAGAGACATCATGATACCCCGTTCGCAAGTGGTAACGGTTTCTTCGAAACTGCCCGTTAACGAACTGGTTGAGTTAGTTACCAACGCCTCACATTCCCGATTCCCTGTTATCGGCGAAAATGCAGACAACGTGATGGGTATACTCCTCGCCAAAGACTTGCTCCCTCTTTTACTGCAGGGCAATAGCGAACGCTTTGATATTAAAGACGTGGTCCGCCCGGCGACGTTTGTACCTGAAAGTAAACGACTAAATGTTCTACTGAGAGAGTTTCGAGAAACTCGACACCATATGGCCATTGTCATTGACGAATATGGCAGCGTTTGTGGCGCTGTAACCATTGAGGATGTGTTGGAACAGATCGTTGGCGAGATTGAAGATGAGTATGACGTTGACGACGATAGCTATATCAAAAAATTCGATGATGAAAATCATATTGTGAAGGCACTGACACCGGTTGATGAGTTTAACGAATATTTTGAAACCGACTTTTCAGATCAGGAATTTACCACTATAGGAGGCCTTGTCCTTCAGCAATTTGGACATATTCCAGAGCGCGGCGAAACCATTAACATCGGCCCCTTTCTTGTCACTATATTAAATGCTGACAGCAGACAAATAAAGCTGCTCAAAATCACCTCTACTCTGGTCAGCGTGAGGAAGGGCTCGACCTAAGGATAGCCGGAAAATCTTTCCACGCTGCCCCCGCTTTACCAGCTAATTCGAGCTTTTTTCGGTGTGCTTAAGCACTTTTGCAAAAGAACCTCAATATCAGTTGGGTCTATTTACCACGCAAGCTGCTAGCCCCCTGCGAGGCTGCCTTTGGCGCCCCCCAGATTAGCTCGCATTTGGCTATTAAGTCTCCCTAGCAGAGCCAGCGTTTTTTACACAGACACTTACTAGTGGTGGCAGTCTAGGTTATCCTTCGCTAGTACGGTTACCGGCTTAGCTATTATCTATACGCCCACTATACGCCCAGCTGCAATTAGCTGTAACTTAACTACGCTTTTCGCGCCATGCGCTAACGGCTATAACATGAAAAGAATATGAATAAGACTGACCCTCAATACAATCCTGCAGAAGTAGAAAAAATCGCCCAAACCTATTGGCAAGATAACGATAGTTTTAAAGTTGTTGAAGATCACAGCAAAGAGAAATACTACTGCCTTTCTATGTTTCCTTACCCAAGCGGACACCTTCATATGGGCCATGTGAGGAATTATTCTATAGGAGACGCCATTTCCCGTTATCAGCGAATGCAAGGTAAAAACGTCTTGCAGCCCATGGGATGGGATGCCTTCGGACTGCCGGCAGAAAATGCGGCGATGCAGAACAATGTCCCTCCTGCACAATGGACCTATAGCAATATCGACTATATGCGAGAGCAGCTTAAGCAACTAGGCTACGCTTATGACTGGTCTAGAGAGATTGCCACCTGCCACCCAGATTACTACCGATGGGAGCAATGGTTCTTCACTCAGCTATTTAACAAAGGCCTGGTGTACAAAAAAGAATCCGAAGTGAATTGGGACCCTGTGGATCAAACAGTATTGGCTAACGAACAGGTAGTCGATGGTCGCGGCTGGAGGTCTGGCGCGATCGTCGAGCGGCGCAGCATCCCACAATGGTTTGTAAAAATTACCGCTTACGCTCAAGAATTATTGGATGATTTGGATCAGCTCGATGGTTGGCCTGAAAAAGTCAAAACTATGCAAAGCAATTGGATAGGGCGCTCTGAAGGTGTGGAGCTTAACTTTGAAATTGCGGGCGAGACTGACCTTCAGTTAAAAAAGCTTTCCGTATACACAACCAGACCCGACACATTAATGGGAGTTACCTATGTAGCGGTAGCGCCCCAGCACCCTATCGCCACCAAGGCAGCAGCTGAAAGTCAGGATTTAAAAGCTTTTATAGAACGTGAGAGCAAAATAAAGGTAGCCGAAGCGGATATGGCGACCATGGAAAAAATGGGAATGGATACAGGCTTAAAAGCCATTCACCCCATAAGCGGTCTCGAAGTACCGGTTTTTATAGCCAATTTCGTTCTTATGAGTTACGGATCTGGCGCGGTCATGGCTGTCCCTGGCCACGATCAACGGGACTGGGAATTTGCCAAGAAATATGGCCTTGCCATCAAACAAGTTGTAAAACCGGTTAACGATGAGGAATGTGATCTCGACAAGGCAGCCTTTACAGGCAAAGGCATATTAGTCAATTCTAATCAATTCGATGGACTGGAGTTTAGCGATGCCTTCGATGCCATTTCCGCCCACCTTGCCGCCAATGATCAAGGTAAAAAAACCGTCAATTTCAGACTAAGAGATTGGGGCGTATCTAGACAACGATATTGGGGAGCGCCTATCCCGATCATAAATTGCTCCGACTGCGGATCCGTGCCCGTCCCTGAAGACGAATTACCTGTTCTCCTACCGGAAGAGGTTGAGTTTGATGAAAGCGGCTCACCGCTGGGTAAATTAGCTGAATTCTATGAAGTTAATTGTCCAAAATGTGGCGCAGTGGCTCGCCGCGAAACAGACACCTTTGACACGTTCATGGAATCATCTTGGTACTATGCGCGCTACGCGAGCCGCGACAATGATTCCAGCATGCTAGATGACCGCGCTAACTATTGGCTGCCGGTAGACCAATACATTGGCGGTATTGAGCATGCAATCTTGCACCTACTTTATTCACGCTTTTTCCATAAGTTAATGAGAGATGCAGGTATTGTTACGTCAGATGAGCCTTTCAAAAAACTGCTGACTCAAGGCATGGTCTTGAAAGACGGCACCAAAATGTCAAAGTCTAAAGGCAACACTGTTGACCCTCTTCCCCTTATTGAAAAATATGGAGCGGACACGGTTCGAATGTTTACCATGTTTGCATCACCCCCTGACCAATCACTGGAATGGTCAGACAGCGGAGTCGAAGGTAGTTATCGATTCCTTAAGCGTCTTTGGAAAATAGTCGCCGATCACGACGTTGTAAGCATCGCTAAAATTTCAAAGACCGAGCTAAGCCCAGACCAACGGAAACTTCGGTTAAAATCTCACCAATCTCTAGAAAAAATTAGTGATGACTACGGCCGAAGAAACACCTTTAACACAGCTATAGCAGCGACTATGGAATTGTTAAATGCGACCACCAAATTTATTGATGCTCAGAGGGAACCTTTGTCACTCCATGATAAAATGGTGGTACAGGAGTCTTTAGAAATTATAATTGCCGTAATGGCGCCGATCGTACCTCATTTCAGCCATGTACTTTGGCAACACTTAGGCCACAGTGGAGCCGTCATAGATGCAACTTGGCCAGTAGTTGATCCAACAGCATTGACCCAAGACAGTATCTTGGTCGTCGTTCAAGTTAATGGAAAACTGCGGGCAAAACTGGAAGTGGCCAAAGACTTGACAAAACAAGAGTTAGAAACGCTCGCTCTGGAAGATGAGACAGTAACGCGTTTTACGAATGCCGGCACCATTCGCAAGGTAATCGTTGTTCCCGGCAAACTCGTAAATATTGTGGTTAATTAGCATGAAAAATCTGCTGCTCAGTTTTGTTGTTAGCATTGCTGCCCTCAGCCTATCTGCTTGCGGGTTTGCGCTTAGGGGCAATGTGAGTTTTTCAACAGAACTGACTAACCTCCAACTCAGTATTGAACAACCCAGTAGCGAATTTGCTAGATTGTTGAAAGGCAGTCTAGAGTCCGCGGGCGTCGCAATTAACCTTATTGATAGCATTGGCACTGCAGAGTCTGAATCTGGCATAGCCATTCTGCTTGTCACGAACGAGCAAGTTGCTAGCAGGCCGGTGACCGTCAATGCTCGCGCAAGGGCCGCTCAATACGAGCTGAGAATGTCTATCACGATAGCACTTGGGAAAAATGCCAGCTACATAATTGAACCTGAGTCGCTTGTGGTGCAACGGATTTATTTCGAGGATATTGAAAATATCAGCGGCAACCGCGAAGAAGTGGAAATCATATCTGCTGAAATGCGGCATGAACTAGTCGGCCAACTGATTCGAAGATTGGACGCAGTGGGGATGTCGATCTGAAGCTCAAACCAGAACAGCTAGCTCGCACCCTCCGCAAAGAATCAATTCCAGCCTTTTGGCTTGCCGGGGACGAGCCTTTGCTTATGCAAGAAGCGGCAGACAGCATAAGACAGCATTTTCGCAAGCTCGGCTTTGATGAAAGAGAAGTTTTTAACATCGACAAAAGTTTTGATTGGAATTCCTTCCACCACGCCACTAATAACCTTTCATTATTTGCTGAAAAGAAAATATTGGAACTTCGATTTGCAACCGCGAAACTAGATGACACTGCAAAAAAAGCACTCCACCAATACTTCGAGGACCCAAAAAGCGATTTCATCCTACTCGTTAGCAGCCCCAGGCTTGAAGCCGCAACACTGAATACCAAGTGGTTTAAAGCAATTGAATCTCACAGCGCGCTAGTGCAAATCTGGCCTGTCAATCGCGAGGGACTTGCTGCTTGGCTAGAACAGCGCTTACTACAAGAGAACATTAGAGCGGATGCCGCCGCCCTGCAGCTACTGATGGACAAAGTCGAAGGGAATCTGCTGGCAGCGATGCAAGAAATAGAAAAGTTAAAGTTACTCGCTGGCAATGAAACCGATGAGTTAATCAACCTCGATGCCAACACTGTTATGCAAGTGGTTGCAGATAGCTCCCGCTACAGTGTCTACAATCTTGTTGATTCCACTCTTAGCGGAGAGCTAGGCCGAAGTCAGAAAATCCTTGCGGGCCTGCGCAGTGAAGGCCTGTTTCCTTTGGTCATACTTAACGCCTTTACCCGCGAGATCCGAAGTCTCCAACCCATGGTAGAAAAACGCCAACAAGGCCAAGGTGTCAACGCGATAATGCAGGCTTCGCGAGTTTGGTATAACCGAAAACAGCCTGTTGGAAGCGCTCTACAGCGTCTAACAAGCGATAATATTTGGCAAATGCTAGACCACTCCAAGCTAATAGACCAGTCAATAAAGGGGCTCTCAACCCTCAATCCTTGGGATGAGATTAGCCGGCTGATGGTGACACTTAGTGGAAAATCAATAGCGACTACAGCAAACAGCCGAGTGTAAATAACCGGTTGCGTGGTGCTCTAGATCGTGGCCCTTGCCTTTACAGTGCAACTGGTAGTCAGACAAATCACGCCCCTCATAATGCGAATCCCAGCGCCCAATTTACACATTACATGGCAAAGTTTATCGTTTAGCTGGACCTTACCCACGAATCTTACCCAAACGCGAGATTTTGCCCGCAAAAAATCACCAGAGGCCATTTCGAGCGCGGCGTTTTTCAGCTGATGAATTATACTTAATTCCTATTAAGGGAAATGAGCGCCAGCTTTGTGCATCAGCTTGATCTAAAAACCAATTTTCTAAGAATGCTGATTAAACACTCGGCGTCCGCTTTGCTTAGCTTTTTATGTATTACACCGTTTTTACTTTTTTCTCAGGCTGGATTGGGCGCAGAACTCAACGTAACCCGCAATCAGCTGCCGGTAGTCTTAGGGCTGTATTTGGATCATTACGAAGACCCGAGCCGCCTTCTCACAATATCCGGCATTCTTAGTAAAAACGTCGCCTGGGAGCGCTCCCAAGAATCTATTCCGACCTTGGGTTTCTCTGATTCTGCTCATTGGTTCAACATCAACATTACAAGTGATGACCTTGCCGGCAAAGAATTGGTATTGAGTGCAGATTCACCAAATATCGACCTTATCCAGTTTTATGTTATCCGCGATGATCAACCTATTGAGAGTTTTGAGACTGGCGATACCGTGCCTTTCAGTCGACAAAAAGCTAGCTTCAGAATCCCAGTCTTGCCATTTAAAATGTCGGCCTCAGGAAACACCACCCAAGTTTTCATGCGGGTAACCTCTCAATCAGGAATGGAATTGCCACTTACCCTGAGCACAATGCAAAAGTTGGCATTGCAAGAGCAAACTAAGATAGCCCTTTTTGGTGGCTTCTTTGCCTTTTTCATTCTTTGCTTTTGCCTTTGCTGGATCATCTACTTTTTTCTAAGAGACAAACAGTTTCTTGGTTACACCATGTTTTTTGGTAGCAGCTTAATCTTATTTCTTTGTTTTACTGGAATGGGCAAGGTATGGTTTTGGGGCGAATCCGCAGAGCTGAGCAATCGCCTGAGTTATATATCTGGCGCGATAATGATTATAAGCTTTTGCCTGCTTGGGAAGTCCCTTAACCTGGTAAATCGATACCGGGGAAGGGCCCTTATCGTGCTGCGTTTTATCACTTATTCCATGATACCAACTGCCCTTTACTTTATTTTGCTGCCCTTTGATCAAATCTCTGGAAGTAATCTACAGACCATCATGTCATTAGGCTTATTTGTCGCTATTATTGTTTTTATCATGGCAGGCATTGCCGCCGCACAGGGATCAAGAGTTGCCCTGTACTTGTTTTGCACTTGGAGTCTGCTAATCATCGCTTATGTTTCGATGCTTGGTTATAAGTTAAATATCGTCGAAAAAACCGAGCCGGCAACGCTTATTGCCGAACTGCTAGTGATATCAGCCGCCATCATGTTGTTGTTTGCGTTAGCTGAATTTTTTCGTTTTAAGAACCAAGAATTTGCCCTTGTGCGCGCCGAAACTAAAGCAAAAGGTGACTTTTTGCGAAATGTTTCCAGAGAGTTTTTAACTCCAGTACATTTGATATTAGCAAATTCAAAGCGACTGTTAGACGCACATTCCTCAGGGCTAGATACAACCACCTATGAGCATATGACGACGGTCATAAAGCAAAGTAGTCATTTGCACCATATGATAAACGACCTCTTGGAAATGGCGGAGGTAGAATCAGACAATTTCGAACCCGAATTTGAACTAGTAGAAATCACTCAGCTACTTAACGAAACCAAAGAGATGATGATGCCTGCGGCCTTAGAAAAAAGGCTTAGTTTTGATGCTGATTACAGCTCTGCAAACCTCTTTGTCCAAACCGACAAAACGAGACTACAGCATGTTCTCCTAAACCTTCTTACAAATGCGATTAAGTTTACCGAAAAGGGCAAAATAGAAATTGGCTACAAAGCTGTTTATTACCAACGAAAGCTAGGAATCGAGATATTCGTCAGTGATACGGGCATAGGTATGAGCGAAGAGTTCAAGCGGAAAATTTTTCAGGAGTTTGCCCACGAAGACGGTTTTTCAGAAATTAACCCAACGAGTACCGGACTAGGCATGGTGATAGTAAAAAGAATAGTCGAGAAGCTGGGAGGTGAAATAACTTTCGAGTCGTCTAAGGGCCGTGGAAGTGAATTTTTCATCCGCCTACCTTTACGAGTAAACAAACTTTAGAGCACCTAATCTATCGGCTCCTCTAATTGATAAACTAAGTCATTAAATTCTTCCAGCTTAGATTCAAATGCCTTTAATGCGTCTGCCAATCCTTGGTTGTAGTAGTATGCCCCGACACTTTTAGCAAAAAAATCGAGTAGAAATTCCGCCTCAAAACCACCTAGCTGCTGATTAAGCTCATCCTCAAAGTACTTTTTTAATTTCACGATAATTTCACTCTTGGCGCTTTCATCTAAACTAATTTCCGACATCGTTAATCCCTTTCATTATTTTGCAGGATTGGCAGCACATTGTGATGCCCGCTAGTTTCCAAAAAGGAAACGTAATATCCTAGACTGTAATTTACACCACCATTTTTGGAAATAGGCCCTGAGGTTCAATTTCGCCTTACAGAGAGTAACTATGATAATCGATTTAGAACGCTGCAGAAAAGATACTCCGGCTGTAACAGAACTTCTTCATTTCAATAACGCGGGGTGTGCCTTAAGCCCAGTTAGTGTCACCTGCGCTGTAATAGAGCACTTACAGTTAGAACAGAGTCTTGGTGGCTATGAAGCTGCAAATGCTGCCAGTGATAAACTCAAATTGTTTTACTCTGAGTTCGCTAAACTCCTAAATTGTTCTCCCTCACAAATAGCTTATGTTGAAAACGCCAGCCGCGCTTGGGACATAGCCCTTTACAGCATCAACTGGCAAGCTGGCGATCAAATCATTACTGCTGACAATGAGTATGTCAGTAATTATTTAGCCCTTCTTCACCTGCAACAGCAAAAAAATATTGAAATAGTTTTGGTTCCTTGTGATGACGCAGGGCTAGTAGATCTGGATAAGCTTCGCAGTGTCATTACGCCTCGAACAAAGATGATCGCCTTAACCCACGTCTCCAGTCAAAGGGGCGACATTCAGGAGGCCGCTCAAGTGGGCGTGATAGCAAAGGAAAATGGTCTTCTGTATTTGCTAGACGCATGTCAATCAGCAGGCCAGATCGACTTGGATACGCAGCAGTTGGGTTGTGATTTCTTGTGTGGTACCGGAAGGAAATACTTACGCGGCCCTAGAGGAACCGGGTTTCTCTATGCCAGCATAGGTGCTATTGAAAAATCTAGCCCCATCTTTGTTGACAATCATTCAGCTCATTGGACTGGCCCGAAAAGCTACTCGTTGAGTGCTGACGCCACAAAATTTGAGACATGGGAGCGGAATATTGCAGGCAAAATTGGCCTAGCTGAGGCTGTAAGATATGCCAATGAGCTTGGCATGGCTAATATTCAACACCGAGTCAGTAAGCTGGCAAAAGAATTAAACAATAAACTTAGCTTACTAGAAAGCGTCACTGTACTTGAACGCTCAAATTATCTTTCAGGTATTGTTACCTTCCAGAAAAAAGGGATCCACGCCGCATCATTAGCGGGTAATTTACTTGAGCGAAAAATTAATACTTCGATATCTAGACAAGAAAACGCCCAGCTAGACTTGGCTGCCAACAATACTGGCGATGTTAATAGAGCGTCGCTTCATTACTACAACACATCTGATGAAATTGATCTTTTCGTTAACGCCGTTGCTGAATGTTAGCTATTGGAAGTAGACAATAAGTATGGCTACAGGGCAGATAAACTTTATATAAAAAGGCCATACTTTCCAAAACAATCCGGATTCAGCGTCTGGACTGCCCTGCTTTATCTCTTCAAGTATCTCATTGCGATTCCAAATCCAGCCGCCAAAAAGACAAAAGGCTAAACCTAACAAGGGTTGACTGATTTCGGTTGTATATGAAACTACCAAATCAAATAGCGAATCAAAGTTAAACACGATAACAAGAGATATGATGGTAATCAGCGCACCGAGAACTATAGCGCTAGTCTTACGGCCGATGCCGTGATGTTCAACGCTATAAGCAACCGGCACTTCGAGCATTGAAATAGACGACGTTAGCGATGCTATGGTCATCAAAGCGAAAAATGCTAAAGCCACAAAAATTCCAACAAAG
>Ga0308001_10001122_pt1 | contig 12171 bp, 14 predicted proteins | sample Neamet5_FD_203167 | JGI IMG/M metagenome (GOLD analysis project Ga0308001, IMG submission 203167) | Marine microbial communities from water near the shore, Antarctic Ocean - #5 | ecosystem: Environmental > Aquatic > Marine > Unclassified | place: Southern Ocean | collected 2014-06-04
AAACTATCTATAAGTTTTTAGTAAAATAATTAGCTATTAGATGAGCTGCGTTAGCAATTGTAGCAACTGTTTGAACTCTTTTGTGCTTTTTTGTACAAAAAGTGAGTGCGGAAAGCGCGCCCTTTTTAGGGAACGCCCAAAAAATTATATACCTTTGTTGCAGAATCTATATACATGAAATACGCAGAAAATATATTAGAAACTATTGGTAATACCCCTTTAGTAAAGTTAAACGTTTTAACAAAAGAATTACCATGTTTGGTACTTTCTAAATATGAAACTTTTAACCCAGGAAACTCGGTAAAAGATAGAATGGCGTTGCAGATGATAGCAGATGCCGAAGCAGATGGGCGCTTAAAACCTGGAGGTACCATTATAGAAGGAACCTCTGGTAATACTGGTATGGGTTTGGCTTTGGCTGCAGTTATTAAAGGTTACAAATGTATTTTTGTAATGGCAGATAAGCAATCTAAAGAAAAGATAGATATTTTAAGAGCTGTGGGAGCAGAGGTTGTAGTTTGTCCTACAGATGTAGAACCAGATGATGCTCGCTCATATTATTCAGTTTCTAAGCGTTTAGGCGAAGAAACACCAAACTCTTGGTATGTGAACCAATATGATAACCCAAGCAACTGTAAAGCGCATTTTTTAAGTACAGGACCAGAAATTTGGGAACAGACAGCAGGAAAAATAACTCATTTTGTTGTGGGTGTAGGTACAGGAGGAACTATTTCTGGTGTTGGTAGTTATTTAAAAATGAAGGCAAGAGAAGCTGGGACTACTGTTAAAATTTGGGGAATTGATACTTATGGTTCTGTTTTTAAGAAATATCATGAAACTGGAATCTTTGACGAAAACGAGATTTACCCATATATAACAGAGGGTATTGGAGAGGATATTTTACCTTTAAATGTAAACTTTAGTGTTATAGACGGTTTTACAAAAGTAACCGATAAGGATGCTGCAATTTACACACAGCGTTTGGCAAAAGAAGAGGGTATGTTTTTAGGAAATTCTGCTGGTGCCGCTATAAAAGGCTTGTTGCAATTAAAAGAACACTTTACAAAGGATGATGTTGTAGTGGTGTTATTTCATGATCATGGAAGCAGATATGTTGGAAAAATGTTTAATGACGATTGGATGAAAGCACAGGGTTTTATTGAATAGTTATTTATAAAAAACTAAATAAATTAAAAAACCATCTCTAAGAGATGGTTTTTTAACTAACTAATTCAAATAATTTTCAATGAAAGAGGTTTACAACTCCTCTAAATAACATAATACAAGCATTGTGCCAAACTATATTATTTATAAAATATATTTTTTAAAGGTATTTTATTTTTATAAAAAAAAAGTAAAGACGATACTTTTTTGAGCATCGTCTTTATATAAAATTATAGCGCAACTTAAAAGGGTGCTATTTTGCGTGTTTGTGTGCTTTGTAAGAAGATCTAACCAATGGACCACTTTCTACATACATAAAGCCCATTTCTAGACCTAAGGTTTCATATTTTTTAAATTGCTCTGGTGTAATAAATTCTTTTAAAGGTAAATGTTTTTTAGAAGGTTGTAAATATTGTCCAATGGTAATAATATCGCAATTTACCTCACGTAAATCTTTCATTGTTTGTATTACTTCTTCTTCTTTTTCACCTAAACCTAGCATTAAACCAGTTTTAGTTCTCATTCCGTTTTCTTTTAGGTATTTTAAAACACCCAAACTTCTATCGTATTTTGCTTGTATTCTAACTTCACGCGTTAACCTTCTAACGGTTTCCATATTATGAGAAACTACTTCTGGGTGCACAGCTATTACTCTATCTATCTGTTTTGTGTTTCCTTGAAAATCTGGAATTAAAGTTTCTAAAGTTGTGTTTGGATTAGACCTTCGAATTGCATCTACCGTTTCTGCCCAAATAATAGAACCACCATCTTTTAAATCGTCTCTGTCTACAGAAGTAATTACAGCGTGTTTAATACTCATTAATTTTATAGAACGTGCTACTTTTTCTGGTTCGTCCCATTCTACCGTTTCTGGTCTTCCTGTCTTTACACCACAAAAGCCACAAGAACGCGTACAGATGTTACCAAGAATCATAAATGTTGCAGTTCCTTCTCCCCAACATTCGCCCATATTAGGGCAACTACCACTTGCACAAATAGTATTTAATTTATATTTATCTACCAAGCCTCTAAGTTCCGTGTATTTTTTACCAACAGGTAATTTTACACGCAACCATTTTGGTTTTTTAGGTCTTTCTGGAAGTACTAAAGTTTCTATTGCCATTGTTTGCTAAATTAAAGTGTAAAGATACAAAGGAAATTTCGAAATAATGCACTTAAAAATTGAAGTAGTTGACGCGTTTTTTGTTTCTATTGAATGTTTTTTCTAAAGGAGTAACTTTAACATTTTTTAAATTAAATTTAAGCTCTTTGAATAAAGAAACTGCTCTCTTTTTAAATTTAAATCATCTTTTAAATTAGAGATACAGTTGCTTTTACCAAAGTAATAAAAGAAGCTATTATTTATGTTTTAAAGCTATCTGTTGGGCCTGCTTTAAAATATTCCCAATCGTTAATAATGGCGCTGAAAAAAATAAAGAATAGTGCGTTAAAAATAATTTGTTGGCTTAATTTTTCTTTTTGGTAAATACTGTTTTTTTCCTTTTTGAAGTCCTTTTAGCTATTTAATCTAAATAAAATAAATAGTTATAAACTTAACAAAAACCAAGTACTAAAACCTATTAAAAAGGCGATACCAATTATACTTAAAATTCTTAAATAAATTCCTGGCTGATGTTCTTTTGGTGTATGCTTTCCTGTAATTAGCTTGTAATTTAAAATTGCATAAAAAGGTGCCGTTAAGAAAGATAAAATAGTTGCAGTTTTAACCAACAACCCCATATTATTCATAAAGTATTTTAAGATTAAAATAGTACCTAAAAATAAGAAGACAATCCAGAACCAATAGCCATATTTCAACTCTTTTTTAAAGAGAAGTTTTGTAGTTCTATTCATTGCTCTAGGAGACGCATCTAAGGTAGTAATTGTAGTACTAAACATGGTTGTAAAAGCTGCAATTGCAATAAATATATATGAAAATTCACCTAAATTTCTAGTATATAGTTGTATCAATTGAGTTGCAAAAATGCTCCCTTTATTAGAGAAGGTTTCTCCGGATTTATACATTACCAAAGCCCCTAAAAGCACAAAGCAAATGCCTAAAAAGAGCGTACTAATATAACCAATGTTAAAATCGAAAATAGCATCTTTCCTTTTTGTTTTTAGAACGGTGGTTTTATCTTTTTCTACAGACCAAATAGAATGCCAAATAGAAATGTCTAGCGGGGCAGGCATCCATCCTAAAAACGCAATTAAGAAAGTGAGTTCTACTGTGCCCGACGGTATAATTTGTGTAACATCAAAAGCTTCTTTGGTACTAAAAAGTGCAACGCAAACTGCAATAATGGTGCTTACCGTTAAAATTATAATAATGTATTTCATTAAGTTATCTAACAGTTTGTATTTACCTACTATTAAAAAAACCAAACTAATAAAAAGGAGTAATGATGACCATAAAACTAAATCATTCGTAAAGCCAAAAAGTTGCGAAGCCAAACCAGCGGTAACTACAGTAACTGCTGCTTGTATGGTAAACATGGTGGCAAAGTTTAGTATATAGTATGCAATTAAAACACCTTTACCCATTTTTTTATACCCATCTAATAACGTTTCTCCTGTTGCAGCTGCATAACGTGGGCCAAACTGAAAAAACGGATATTTAAATAAATGCACTAATAATAGTGCCCAAACTAAGCCAAAGCCAAATTCTGCGCCTGCCCTTGTAGATTGTACTAAATGAGAAACACCAATTGCTGCCCCAGCAAATAATAAACCAGGACCTAAAGATTGTAAGAAAGATTTTCTCATAATTTAAGACTTCTTAATAATTTCTGCTAGTAGTTTTTTTGCACGCAATAATTTTACTTTTACGTTGTTCATTGGTTCTTTTATGTGCTCAGAAATTTCTTTGTAACTTAATTCTTGAAAATACCGTAACTGAATAACTTCTTGATATTTTGGTTTTAGTTGTTTGATATTTCTTAACAGTCCAGCTAAATTTTGTTCTCCAATTAATTTGTCTTCTGGTGTTGGATTTTCATCAACTACTAAATAGACTTTTTCTTCTTGCTCTTTAGAGGTTTCTGTTAAGATTGAGGTATTTTTTTTCCGAAGTAAATCGATATGAATATTTTTTGAAATGGTAATTAACCACGTTTTAAAAACATACTTTTCATCGAATGTATTAATTTTATCAAAGGCTTTAGAAAATGTTTGAATGGCAATATCTTCAGCATCATTTTCACTTTCTGTATGTTTTAATTGATAATTATAAACATCAGACCAAAAAAGATTCAATAAGAAACGAAAGGCAGCTTGATCTCCGCTTTTTGCTTTTGCAATTTGTATTTCTATATTTTTATTATTTACTTCCAATAATTGGGTTTTTAAATCAATATTTTGATAAATGTACTAAATTGAGGTTTAAATTTAGAAAATAGCAGTTTTTAAAAGTTCTTTTAAAACATTTAAAGTCTTATTTTTAGTTGCTAACATTTATAGGTTCCAATAAAAACGGTACATTTTATTGGTAAGCAAAATTAAATATGATCTGGTTCTGCGCAATTTTCATATTGTTCTGGTGTTTTACCACAAAAGCCACAAGCGTCTCCATCTTTATTTAACATTGGATTCTGACTGGCGCAAGTTCCTGCAAATTCGCCATCTTTTTTTGCCCAAATTTTAATTGCAATTCCAGCAACACCAAGTCCTAATAATACGATTGTAATTAGTAATAATTTCATAAATAATGTTTCTATCACAAAGATACATATTCTTATGGTTTCTTAAAAAATCATCTACTATTTATTTATTAGTGACTTATTTTTTTTCATGTGTCTTAAAATTATAAAGTGTTTTAGTTTAAAAAAAGGATGTTGTAATTCAATCATAAAGGAACAACAGAATAAAGATATAAAGATTTTTGAATTAGGAAAGAGTGAAGAAAGGCTATCCAAACAGATAGCTTTTTTTTGTATGTTTACTTTTTTTAAATATTAAGATATTGAGTGAACAAGACTTTGTTAAGGAATTACAAATAGGAAGTCAGAAAGCTTTTGGGCAACTTTTAGATGCCTATCAGCAAAAGGTTTTTGGCACTTGTATTTCTTTTATTCCTAACAAAGAAGACGCAGAAGATGTTGCGCAAGAAGTTTTTATAACCGTTTTTAGATCGATACATTCATTTAAAGGAAATTCTAAACTATCTACTTGGATCTATAAAATAGCAACCAATAAATGTTTAGAATTTATTAGAAAAAAGAATGCTAAAAAACGTTTTGCCTTTATGCAAACTATTTTGGGAAATGAAATTCCGTTAGACAAAACTAGTTATTTTACAGAAGTAAACCACCCCGGAATCTTATTAGAAAACCAAGAAAAATCTGTAATTATTTTTAAAGCGATAGATACACTTACAGAAAATCAAAGAGTTGTTTTTACGTTGGCTAAGATTGATGAAAAAAGTTATCAAGAAATTGTTTCTATTACTGGTAAAAGTTTATCCTCTGTAGAGTCTATATTATTTAGAGCAAAAAAATCATTACAGCAAAAATTAGAAAATTTTTATAAAAATGATATTTAGGCGCAAGTTTTTTTTAGAAACTGCATCTAAATATAGGTATATATTCATTACAATTAGATAAAATGAAAAATAAACAACATGTAAATCAGCAAGTTAATGCTACTTTAAGAGTATTGCAAGCCATAGAAAAAGTGCCGGTAAATCATTTTTTTAAGCATAAAGTATTGCAGAGAATACAAATTAAACAACCTTTGAAACAGCCTGTTTTTATATGGTTTACACCACAGTTTCAATTGGTGACTTTAGCCCTTGTTTTGTTGTTGAACGTAACTGTTATTTTCTATTCATTTTCTAGTATTGAAGCAACACTTGTAAATGATATTTCTGTTTTTGCACAAGAGTATGCTTTGCAATCTAGTAGTAATTCTATTTTAAATTAAGTGTTATGAAATCAAAATTACTTCTTATTTTATTAATTTTATTGCTCATTTTAAACGGTGTTTTAATTTTTATGCTTGTTAAAAAACCACATGAAAATAGGCAAAGGCATCCACAAAGAAATTTTTTAACATCAGAATTAAACTTTTCTGAAAATCAAAAAGAAGCGTTTAGAAAATTAGATAGAATTCATAGAGGTTTTATGTCAAATTTAGATCAAGAAATTTTCAAAAACAGAGCTGTTTTATTTAATTCTTTTTCCATTATAGATTTTAACCCAGAGTTTATTATTTCAAAAAATGGAGCATTAGAAGTGAAAAAAGAGACGGAGTTATTTCGGTTTTTTAGTGAGGTAAGAAAAATTTGTACAAAAGAACAAACAAGTAATTTTGATAAAATTATAAATAAGGCTTTAAGAAAAAATAAAAATAAACCACCAAGAAAAGAAGCAAACCATCCTTTACTAAGAGGTGGTAGAAATGGGCCACCAAAAAGATAGTAGTATAATGTATAGAGCTTATAAAAACGACAGCAATTTAATTGCTGTCGTTTTTTGTTAAAGTAAAGTTAACGTGCGCAAGTTTTTTTTTAATACTGCATCTAAATACTATATAAATCTAAATTATTATAAATGAAAACTCAATTTATTAAAACATCAATATTTCTATTATTAGTAACGGTCATAACTATTTCTTGTAGTTCATCTTCAGATATTGATGAAGAAGTAGAAGAAACAACAGGAACTTTACATAATGCATTTGCTACTTTTAATACTGATGAAACAGTTATTTACCTGCAAGGTTCTAGCGTGGTTATTGAAGCAACAGGAAACCCTAATCATACAACACCATATTGGGGAATAGGCCATGCAAAGTATATTGCACCAACGGCAACTACAGAAGATAATATGACGCCAAGTAGAATTCCAGGATATGATGGTGCTGCAAGTTTAACGGTTTCTCAAAGTCCTAGTTTGGCCAGTAGCACTTCTAATACTTCTCTAGGAGCAATTGGTATTGCTGTTAGTGGTGCGGCAATTTTTAATGATCAAGAGGGAAACGGAGCTTTAAATGAGGCAGCGATAACTTTAGATTATACAGGTGCGCATATTGGCCCACAAGAATATCATTATCATTTAGAGCCAAAAGCTTGGTCTGACGATGATGAAGATTTAATTGGTATTCTTGCCGATGGTTTTTTTATCTATGGAAGAAAGTGCAATGCAACAGGAACATATCCAATAGACTTAGACAGCTCTGGCGGGCATATGAGTACAACACAACATACCGTAACGGCAGAATATCATTATCATATAATTAATGAAATCTATTCTACAACGGCAAGTTATATTCTTTTTGCAGGACCTTATAAAGGATCGCCAAATGCGATTAATTAATATTTTATTTTTATTTCCTTTAATTTTCGGTAGTTGCTGCAATGCTATTACCGAAAATAAGGTTGCAGAAAAAAAAATCATTAAAAACACTTTTGTTGATAATAAGCAGTTGGTCTTAATTCCAGAAAAAGGAAGATGGTTTTTTAAAGGAAAATCATTTAATGGATTTGCTACGATGCATCATCCTAATAGAAAAATAGCAAAGAAAATAGGTTATTTTAATGGAAGAAAAGAGGGAGAAGCACTCCAATATTTTAAGGATGGAAAGCTTCAAAAAAAATCTTATTATAACCAAAATAAATTAGACAAGAAACAGCTTATTTTTTGGGGAAATGGCAATTTAGCTTCGGAGTTTAATTATGAAAATGGCACTAAAAAAGGAGTTCAAAATTATTGGTTTGAAAATGGGCAATTAGCAAAACGCAAGAATTTAAAAGAGGGTAAGGAAAATGGTTTACAGCAGGCTTGGTTGCAAAACGGAAAGATATACGTTAATTATGAAGCTAAAAATGGTAGAATTTTTGGTTTACAAAGAGCGAATTTATGTTATCAATTAAAAGATGAAAAAATTGAAGAAAACAGGAAATAGAAATTTTTTAGTACTACTTATTTTGGTAGCAATTAGTTGTAAGAATAACAAGGAAGAAACAGTTTCTAGCAGAGTAGCAAATTTGCCATATTATAATGAAGCCTCTTTTACTCCGAAATGGATTGCAACTAAAAGTGATGTATTAAAATCATTTCATAAGATACCTAATTTTAGTTTTACCAATCAAGACGGAAAAAACATTACTCATAAAACGTTTGAAGATAAAATTTATGTAACAGATTTTTTCTTTACAACATGTCCTGGTATTTGTCCTAGAATGACTAAAAATATGGATATTATTCAACAAGAATTTATAAAAGATAGCTCGGTCTTATTACTGTCACATTCGGTAACGCCTACCATAGACTCTGTTGCGCAACTAAAAAAATATGCAATAGATAAGAATATTGATAAAAATTGGCATTTAGTTACAGGCGATAAAAAAGAAATTTACAACTTAGGAAGACAGGCTTATTTTGTAGAAGAAGATTTAGGAACTCCAAAAGGAATAGATGATTTTCTACATACAGAAAACTTTGTCTTAGTAGATAAAAACAAGCACATTAGAGGTATTTATAACGGATTGAATAGGAATGCTGTGCAGCAATTAATTGCAGATATTAAAACATTACAAAAAGAGTAAAAATTTTGACTTGATTTTAAAAAAAAAGTCTCGTTATTTAAATGAAGTATTTTTATGAGATAATATTCACTTCTATTTCCAAAGAAATTCCGAAGTTTTTAAAAACAGTTTTTTGTATTTTTTTTGCAAGTTTAAGAATATCTTGTCCTGATGCATTTCCATAATTTACTAAAACAAGTGCTTGTTTTTCATGCACACCGGCGTCACCAAAACGTTTGCCTTTAAAACCACTTTGTTCTACAAGCCAACCTGCAGGAATTTTAATTTCATTCTTAGAAACTACATAATTAGGCATGTTTGTATTTTCTATTTGAAGCGCTAAGAACTGATCTTTAGAAATTACAGGATTTTTAAAAAAACTACCGCTATTTCCAATTTCTTTAGGATCTGGTAATTTTGATTTTCTAATTTTTATAACCGCATCAGAAATATTTTTTAAACTAGGTTTTAAAATATTTTTTGAAGCTAGTTCTGTATCAATAGCGCCGTAAGAAGTATTTAGTTTGTGGTTTTTCTTTGTTAATTTAAAACCAACAGAGGTTAAGATAATTTTTTCTTTATGCGAGTTTTTAAAAATAGAATTTCGGTATCCGAATTTACAGTCTTCATTAGAAAAAGAAACTAATTTTCCAGTCTTAATTTCTAAACCCTCTACTTTGGTAATGGTATCTTTAACTTCAACGCCATAAGCGCCAATATTCTGAATAGGGCAAGTGCCAACATTTCCAGGGATTAAAGATAAATTTTCTATTCCGCCATAATTATTAGCAATACACCACAAAACAAATTCATGCCAATTCTCTCCGGCATTTATTGTTAAATAGACGGCGTTTTCGTCTTCATTATCAATCGAAATTCCTTTAATGTCTATATGTACAACTAATGGGTCTATCTCTTTTGTAAGTAACATATTACTTCCTCCAGAAAGTAGAAATAAATCTTTTTCAATCTTTAAAAGTTGTTGTAATTCATAAACAGAAGTTACTGCAATAAAACGTTTGGCATTTACAGAAATACCAAACGTATTATATTCTTTTAATGATATGTTTTGTTGAATATTCAACTAATTGGGATATTGTTTTAAGGCTGCAGCTAAAATAGTTACAGAACGTTTTAAATCGGTTTTATTAAGAACATAGGCCAATCTTATTTGGTTTTTACCTTCACCTTCGGTAGAATAAAATCCGCTTGCTGGCGCCACCATTACTGTTTCATTATCAAGATTAAAATCTTCTAACAACCATTGTGCAAAATGATCAGAATCTTTAACAGGCAATTGGGCAACACAGTAAAAAGCACCTTTAGGGTTTGCAACTTTTACACCTTCAATTTTTTCTAATTCGGCAATTAATGTATTTCTTCTTGCTACATACTCTTCAATTACGTCGTCAAAATAAGATTGTGGCGTGTCTAAGGCGGCTTCACTTGCAATTAATGCGTATGTTGGCGGACTTAATCTTGCTTGCGCAAATTTAATTGCTGTTCTTACAAATTCTTCATTTTTAGAAACAATACAACCAATTCTTGCACCACACATGCTGTAACGTTTAGAAACAGAGTCTATGACGATAGCATTGTTATCTAGGCCTTCTAAAGATAAAACAGAAGTATGTTTTAAACCATCATAGGTAAACTCTCTGTACACTTCATCAGCAATTAAAAACAAATCGTGTTTTAAAACAATTTTTTTTAATTTTTCAATTTCTTCTTCAGAATATAAATAACCTGTAGGATTGCCAGGGTTGCAAATCAATATTGCTTTTGTTTTACTGGTAATTAGTTTTTCAAACTCTTCAATTTTTGGAAGTGCAAAGTTGTCTTCAATTTTAGAAATAACAGGCACAACGGTTACGCCTGAAGCGGTAGAAAAGCCATTGTAATTTGCATAGAACGGTTCTGGAATAATAATTTCATCTCCCGGATCTGTAATACTACCAATTGTAAATAGTAAAGCTTCAGAACCACCTGTAGTTGCAATAATATTATTTGCGGTAACGGGTATATTATTTTTTACATAATATTTTGCTAGCTTGGTTCTGTATTCTTCAGAGCCTTCAGAACGTGCATAAGCAAGGGTTTCTAAAGTATTGTTTTTAACAGCATCTAAGGCAACCTGTGGCGTCTTAATATCTGGTTGTCCTATATTTAAATGAAAAACTTTAACGCCTCTTTTCTTAGCGTCTTCTGCAAATGGCACCAACTTTCTAATTGGAGATTCTGGCATTTGTACTCCTTTCTTAGATATTAAAGGCATATTTTTTATGTATATAGTTACATTGCAAATTTGCAAAATATATTTTAGATGATACGGTATATTAAAGAAATTTTAAGGGTTAATTTTTTATTAAAAATATAAGTATTCAAATCTTATAGTGTAAATTTATAGAAAACAGAAATACTAGTAGTTTGAAAAAAAGTTTATTTCTTATTCTAATTTTAATATGCATTGGTTTTAATTTAAAAACCAATGCACAAAACGGGTTCCATTTTTTACGAAAATCTAAATTAAAACAGCGCGTTTCTTTTAAATTAATAAATAATTTAATTGTAATACCGTTAGAGGTAAATGGAAAAACGCTTTCCTTTATTTTAGATACGGGTGTAAATAAAACAATAATTTTTAATTTATCAAAAAATGATAGTATTCGTCTTTTAAATCCTGAGAAAATTTCGTTAAGAGGCCTTGGAGGTGGGGATGCAGTAAAAGCGATACTTTCTAAAAATAATAAAATTGGTATTAAAAATATTTTTAGCAGTAACGAATCTATTTATGTATTACTAAAAGATGCTTTTGATTTTTCTAGTAAAATGGGTACTACCATTCATGGTATTATTGGTTTTCGTTTACTAAAAAATTTTATAGTAAAAATCTATTATAGCAGTAGAAAAATATCTTTTTATAATACTGAAAAGTTTAATCTTAAAGAATGTAGGAAATGTGAAATTTTACCCATTCAATTTTATAGGAAAAAGCCTTATGTAAATGTTCAAATTCAATTAGATACAATAGGCAATTCTTTTACTAAGGTAAAAATGTTATTAGATTCTGGAGGAAGTGATGCGCTTTGGCTTTTTGAAAACTCTAAGGCCGAAATAAAAACACCAAAAAAGTTTTTTAATGATATTTTGGGAGAAGGTTTAAGTGGCGTTATTTATGAAAATAGAAGTAGAATTCCAAAACTAAAAATAGGAGGTTTTGAAATAAGGAAACCAACTGTTTCTTTTTTAGATTCTGTTTCTACAAAGTTAGCGAGACAAAATAAACAGCGAAATGGCAGCATAGGAGGTGGTGTTTTAAAAAGATTTACAATTTGGCTAGACTACCCAAATAAACAAATAATGTTTAAAAAGAATAGACTGTTTAAAACTGCATTTAATTATAATATGAGCGGTTTAGATATTGTTTACAATGGCAAACAACTTATACAAGAGGTACAACAAGATATTTCTAATTATAAACT
>Ga0308001_10001124_pt1 | contig 12165 bp, 10 predicted proteins | sample Neamet5_FD_203167 | JGI IMG/M metagenome (GOLD analysis project Ga0308001, IMG submission 203167) | Marine microbial communities from water near the shore, Antarctic Ocean - #5 | ecosystem: Environmental > Aquatic > Marine > Unclassified | place: Southern Ocean | collected 2014-06-04
TTCTTTTTATTTCTCTTTCATTTTTACTGCCAAAAAGTTTTGTAAAAAATTTCATTATTATTCCAGAGTGAATCTATTCAGATAATTAACTCATCGAAGAGCATGAGATAAATACATTACTGAATATGGCATTATCGAATAGGCAAAAAAACTATCGCCCAGATGGCTGGATGAACTAATTTAGGTTTATTATGATTTTTTTTATTACGACTATACATTTAACGTACCTAAATATTTAAAGTCTTTACGCTGTTAGTAGAGGCTTCATATAAGAAATTGGGGCCTCTTCATCATCATTCTCAAACGTAACCAGCTCCCAGGCATCCTCGTCTGCTAAAAGCTTTCTGAGTAAGGCATTATTCAGGCCATGACCAGATTTATGCCCGATATATTGACCTATTAAGCTATTTCCTAGTAAATATAAATCTCCAATAGCATCCAAAATTTTATGCTTTACAAATTCATCCTCATAACGTAATCCATCTTCATTTAAGACCTGAAATTCGTCTACAACAATAGCATTATCCATACTTCCTCCTCGAACTAAGCCCTGAGATCTTAAGTATTCTATCTCATGCATAAACCCAAAAGTTCGCGCACGGCTCACTTCTTTCACAAATGAAGTTGTAGAAAAATCAACTGACGCCTGCAAGGTTCTATTATTAAAAGCTGGGTGATCAAAGTCTATGGAGAAGTTCACCTTGAAGCCATTAAAAGGTTTAAACGCTGCGCTTTTATCTCCATCTTCAACCTTAATCGGTCGCTTAATCCGTATAAATTTCTTTGGTTTATTTTGCTCTTTTATACCTGCCGATTGAAGTAGAAAAACAAAAGGACTAGCACTACCATCCATTATAGGGACTTCTGGAGCTGTTATATCAATAATTGCATTATCTATCCCTAGTCCAGCCATAGCTGATAATAAATGTTCTACTGTTGAGACGCGAACCTCTCCTTTAGTCAAGGTTGTAGATAGCATTGTATCGCCTACATTTTCAGCTGTGGCATTTATCTCTACCGGTGGGGTTAAGTCAGTACGTCGAAAAATAATACCAGTATCAACTGGTGCTGGGTGAAGCGTAAGGAAGACTTTTTCTCCTGTATGGAGACCAATTCCAGTAGCCCGTATCATATTATTTAATGTGCGCTGTCTCATCATCTTTTTTTATTTTCCAGAATACTATTTTTATAATATGCCAGTTGAAACTCTGTTAAAATAAATTATCATCAAGTTCTCCGCTATTAAGAGCCCCCTAAACGGGTCTGATTCAGCATTACTTTAGATAATACACTACCTTAATCTGCCTGACAGCGTAAAAATGCCGGAATATCTAGGTAATCATCTGCATCAATATCAATATTTCCACCTTCATTGCCTTCAGACACATTATTCCCCTTGCGAAGTATAGTTGGTTTGTCAAATCCAGCGTATCTCCCATCACCAACTATCTCCGCCTTTGGTGGCTCTGATAATGGTTTTTTTACTTCTATAGGTACAAACATTGGCGTTTTTTCGGAGCTTAAACCTGTTGCAACAATTGTCACCCTAAGAACATCATCTAGAGAAGGATCAATAACAGTTCCCACAACTACAGTAGCATCATCAGAGCCGATATTATTTGCTGTTTCCAGAATATCGTTAAACTCTCCCATAGAAAGATTTTCTCCAGCTGTTATATTGACTAGTATCCCTCTAGCACCCTGTAGATTAATATCTTCCAGTAATGGGCTTCGTATAGCTTTTTCAGCTGCTTCAATCGCTCTATCTTCCCCTGTTGCTTCACCTGTTCCCATCATAGCCTGTCCCATCTCAGACATAACTGTTCGAACATCTGCAAAATCCATATTAATCAGACCAGGTCTTATCATTAGATCGGCAATTCCCTTCACAGCTCCAAGTAAAACATCGTTTGCTGCACTAAATGCAGCAAGCAAGCCTGCAGATCTTCCTAATACCTCAAGAAGTTTTTCATTTGGTACTGTTATGAGAGAATCGACTTTTTCTTTTAGTTCCTTGAGTCCCTCTTCCGCTATAGACATTCTCTTTTTTCCCTCCCAAACAAAAGGACGAGTAACAACTGCAACAGTTAGAATTCCCAAATCTTTAGCTATATCAGCAACTATGGGTGCTGCTCCAGTTCCAGTTCCACCACCCATGCCCGCAGTAATAAAAACCATATCTGCGCCCTGTAAAGCATCAGCAATTCGCTCACGATCCTCCATTGCAGCCTGACGTCCCACATCCGGATTGGCGCCTGCTCCTAATCCCTTTGTGAGTCCGCTTCCTATCTGTAAAATAGTAGCATCGATATCCTTGAGTGCTTGTGCATCGGTATTTGCACATATAAATTCAACACCAGAAACACCGCTATTTATCATATGCTTAAGCGCATTACCGCCGCCGCCGCCAACACCTACCACTCTAATTTCTGCGCTATCTGTTTTTTTCTCTACTATCTGAAACATAACGATTACCTCTCATTTAGTCTTATAATTTTTATAATTGCTTACAAACTATCCTGAAACCAACTTTTCACTGTACCTAATAAACCTTTTCCAATATTTTTACCTGCTCTACCTGGTGATGAACCTTCTAAGAGTTGTTGTTCGCCATAAAGCACTAACCCTACGCCTGTTGAATATATAGGATTATTGACGATTTCAGAAAGGCCTCTGATGTTTTGTGGAGAACCCACTCTAACCGGTAAATGAAAAATTTCTTCTGCGAGCTCAACGACACCTTCCATTTTTGATGTGCCCCCAGTAAGTACCATTCCAGCTCCCACCAAATCCTCAAACCCACTTCTACGAAGTTCTGCTTGAACTAAAGAAAATAACTCCTCATATCTTGGCTCAACAACCTCCGCTAAAGCTTGGCGGGATAAGTCACGAGGTGGTCTGTCCCCAACACTTGGAACCTTTATGGTTTCTTCGGGGCCAGTTAATTTTGCTAGGGCGCAAGCATATTTGATCTTTAGTTCTTCAGCATTAGCAGTAGGTGTACGTAATGCATGGGCAATATCATTTGTTACCTGATCACCTGCGATTGGTATTACTCCTGTATGACGAATCGCTCCATCAGAAAAAATTGCAATATCAGTAGTGCCGCCACCAATATCAACTAAACAAACTCCTAATTCTTTTTCATCCTCAGTTAAAACTGCGTAACTAGATGCTAATTGCTCTAAAATAGTATCATCAACCTCTAAACCACATCTGCGGATACATTTTTTTATATTTTGAGCAGCATTAGCAGCGCAGGTTACAATGTGCACTTTTGACTCTAGTCGAACTCCAGACATACCTAATGGCTGGCGTACTCCTTCTTGTTTGTCAATGATGAACTCTTGAGGTAGAACATGTAGAATTTTTTGATCATCGGGAATAGATACCGCTCTCGCAGCGTCAATTACACGCTCTATATCTAGAGATAGTACTTCTTGATTACTTATTCCAACAATTCCATGAGAATTCAAACTACGAATATGGCTACCAGCAATTCCAACAAAAACAGAGTGGATGCTACAACCCCCCATCAATTCTGCCTCTTCAATAGCTCTTTGTATTGAATTAACAGTAGCCTCAATGTCAACCACTACACCCTTTTTTAAGCCAGAAGATGTCTGCAATCCAGTTCCTATTATTTCTAAGGTTCCTTCTGGGCTAACCACTCCGACGATAGCTGCGACTTTCGAAGTTCCAATATCCAGTCCAACTATCATTTGCTCTTCACTTGAATTAGCCATCTTTTTGACCTCATTTTAACCTTATGTTTTTTAATTAATTTTTAATCACTATAAAGTGGTTGTAGCCTTTTTGTTTATTTCCATCTCACAGCAATACCGTTGTCATAACGTATATCTACTCCATCCATATCAGAGCTTCTATTTTCTAGCACAGCCATCCATATAATCAAAAAACGACGGATTTTTGCAATAATTTGATCACGCCCAACTAAGATCTCCAAACCATTAGATAAGACTACTTGCCATACACCTCGTTCATCGTACTTGAGTTCAGTAATTTTAAGATTTGCCGGTTGAAGCAATAATACAATCTCGCGATAAGTCTTCATCAGTAATCGCTCAGAATTTTCTATTCCTTGTAGCAAAGGTAAATAAGATAAATTGTTATTATTTATCTCTAATATTTTTCCTTGGCTATTCAGAAAATGCTTCTTTCCCCATCTTGCACGTGGTTTCTCTTCTGTTACCTTTATCTCTATGCTCCCAGGCCATTTTCTTCTAACAGATGCTTTTTCAATCCATGGGTGTGTCTCAAGAAGAGTAGTTATTTGAACTAAATCTAAGCTTAAAATTGCACCATCAGAGACTACAGGTAGTATTAGTTTTTCAACTTCTTTCTTTTCTATATGACTAAATTTACCGATTACCGAGACGCTATTAACAGGTATGTTAAATTTAACAAAAAGATACTTAGCGCCCCAAATCAAAGCAAAGATAACAATTATAATTGGTAATATTTTTATTCCTTTAAAAAACCAATCTAAACTAGCACGCAAAGAATAGACCAGCTCTTGCAGTTTTAGACCTCTATTTTTCTTACCATTAATTTGTGACTTCACTTTTAAAATCTCTTCCTTAATTTAGCTAAAAAAAATTCATAACGAACTATCTAAAATTTTCAATACCAACTCATCAAAACTATATCCAGCAGCAGCAGCAGCCATTGGCATTAAACTATGATCTGTCATTCCTGGTACCGTATTAACCTCTAATACAAAAAAATCTCCGTATAAATTAGCCATCACATCGACACGACCCCATCCACTGCACCCTAAACTCTCAAAAGATTTTATTGCTAGGCTCATGAGATGCTGTTCTTCTTCTTCATCTAGCTCGCAAGGGTTTTTATACACGGTATCTGCAGAGAGGTATTTAGCAGAATAGTCATAAAAAGTATTACTGGTTTCAAGCTTAATGGGAGGCAACACTTCTTTTCCTAAAATCGCTATCGTGTATTCAGCTCCCTCGATCCACTGTTCTGCAATCACCGTATCATCGAGCTGGGAAGCTAACTCCCATGCTTTTTTTAAAGATGCGGAGTTATTTGCTCTACTCATACCTAAACTTGAACCCTCTCGAGAAGGCTTGACCATAATTTCACCTCCCAAGACTTCGAGCGTTTTACTCCAATCAGTTGTCTCGTCTAATAAAGAAAATCTTGGTGTAGGAATATTGACTCCTTGCCAAAAATTTTTAGTATGCAGTTTATCCATAGCTGCTGCTGATGATAGGACACCGCTCCCTGTATAAGGTAAGCCATAAAATTCTAAAGCGCCCTGTAGAATTCCATCTTCTCCTCCGGGGCCATGCAACATAATTAAAGCTCTGTCTAATTCATATTTTGGTAATTGCTGCAAAAAATCTGTTGTTACATCTATAGAAATTACATCTATTCCAGATCTAGATAGCGACTCTGTCACAAATTTTCCAGACAAAAGGGAGACCTCTCTTTCGGCTGATAAGCCTCCAGATAACACTCCGACTCGACCATACTTTTTCTTAATTAGTTTGCTAATTAACATTTTTTACCCAATGAATCGTATAATAAATTTGCATCTGAAAGAATTTTTACAAGTTTACTGACACTTCCTGCTCCTTGTGTGATTACAATATCTTCTGCCTGAATAATATCCCCTAGGACTTCCTGAACATCATTAATATTTTTAATATAAATAGGATCAACCAGACCTCTTTGTCTTATACTTCGACACAGAGTTCTACTATCTGCTCCCGGAATTTCATTTTCTCCTGCAGAGTATATTTCTAGTAGAAGTAGAACATCGCAACTTGATAGGACCTGAACAAAATCTTCAAATAAGTCCCTTGTCCTTGTATAGCGATGTGGTTGAAAGATCATCACTAGTCGCCTTTTTGGCCAACCATCCCTGATTGCTTTAATGGTAGCGGCTAGCTCTCTCGGATGGTGCCCATAATCATCTATAAGCATTGCCGTTCCTTTGCCGATCGGATAATCACCATAAATTTCAAAGCGTCTTGCAACTCCCTGAAATCTATACAATCCATCCTTTATAGCTTTATCAGAAACACCCTCATCACTAGCTACAGTCATAGCTGCTGCTGCATTCAAAATGTTATGAACTCCAGGAATATTAATATCGACAGCTAACGGTTCAGTGTTATCGGGTCTAAATAGCTCAAAATGACTATGCTGTCTGTCTGTAGATACATTTTTAATACGGTAATCTGCTTCTTCTGAAAAACCATATGTGAGTATAGGTCTTGAAATATCTGGGAGCATATCTCTAATCACTGGATCATCAATACAAACAACTGCTAAGCCATAAAAAGGTAGGTTATGAAGAAAGGTCAAAAATGTTTGCTTTAACTTATTAAAATCTGAGTCATAAGCATCCATATGATCATTGTCGATATTTGTTAAAATCGTAACCATAGGTTGTAGATGCAAAAAAGAAGCGTCACTTTCATCAGCCTCAGCAACTAAGTAAGGGCCTATACCGAGTCCCGCATTAGTATTAGCTGATTTCACTAATCCTCCAACGACAAATGTAGGATCTTTGCCATCTGCAGCCAAAATAGCAGCTAGCAAACTTGTAGTTGTAGTTTTACCATGAGTTCCTGCAACAGCTATACTATGGCGATATCGCATAAGCTCTGACAACATTTCTGCTCGAGGAATAACAGGTATACGAAGTTTTCTTGCGTTAACAGCCTCCGGGTTTTCGATAGCTATAGCAGAGGAAGTAACAACCACATCAGCGTTATTTACATTTCCTGGAACATGTCCTATCTGTAATTTTGCCCCTAATTTTTCTAATCGCAATGTATTATTGTTTGTAACTAAATCAGAGCCAGAAACTTCATAGCCCTGATTAATCAGAACTTCTGCTATACCACTCATGCCGTTGCCACCAATACCAATAAAATGTATATGGCGCATACGACGCATTTCAGGCACAAAATAATCTCTCTCGATACTCATGATGACTCCATACAAACATCAGCTACTAATTCTGCTACCTTTGGCCTTGCTAGTTTTCTGGCATTCATTGCCATAGAATTTAATTTTTTCCGATCTCCTAGATACTCATTTAAGATAGATGCTAATAATCTTGAAGTTAGGTCTTCCTCTCTAACCATATCTGCGGCACCGTGACTTACAAGCCATTCACCATTATGAAACTGATGGTCATCAACTGCATAAGGATAAGGTATCAATAGAGCTCCTAATCCTGCTGCCGCCAGTTCTGAAATAGTCAACGCACCTGATCTACAAATAACCAAGTCAGCCCACTCATATGCTTTAGCTATATCCGTTATAAAAGGTTCCACACTTACCTTTAAATCGATATCTTTATATGCCTGCTGAGTTTCTTTTAAATGTGCTTTCCCTGACTGATGTCTGATTTCAGGCCTATAGTTTTTTTCTATAGAAGCAAGCGCTAAGGGAACTTTCTGATTAATTGCTAGTGCACCCAAACTTCCACCTAAGATTAAAATTCTTAGAGCGCGCTTTGCATCGATTTCACCTAACAATGGAGGGCGTAGTGAGCTAATCTCTTCACGTACTGGATTTCCAATCCATTCTCCCCGAGGCAAGGAATTTGGAAAGGCGGTCAAGATACGAGTAGCAACTTTAGCTAATAATTTATTAGTGGTGCCAGCAATTGAATTTTGCTCATGAATAATTAATGGCAGCCTAAGAATTTTCGCAGCAACTCCACCGGGACCAGATGCAAAACCTCCCAAGCCTAAAATGACATCTGGTGATTCTCGTCGAATAATAGTCAAAGCCTGAAAAATAGCTTTTATTAAAACATAGGGGGCTGTAAGCCATTTAAAAATTTTAGTGCCCCTTAGCCCTCCAATATCAATATAAAAAATAGGAAAATTTTGGGCGGGAACTAGCTCTGATTCGATACCCTTTCGAGTTCCTAGCCAAGAGACAGAAATATTTCTACTTCTCAATACTTCGGCTACCGAAAGGGCAGGAAAGACATGTCCGCCTGTGCCTCCAGCCATAATTATCACTTTTTTATGTCTCTGCTCTATCACGTCTCACTCGCTTTGCTGTTGTTCCTGTATCACTTACTTCTAAACTAATTTTTAAAACCAATGACACCATTGCAATGCATATTAGGAAGCTACTACCTCCATAACTGATGAAAGGTAACGTTATGCCCTTCGTGGGCAATAAACCAGAAGTAACTCCTATATTTATAAAGGACTGCAGTGCTAGTATTATTGCAATACCAATACAACTATAAGCAGAAAACCAAGCTCTACTTTTCATGGCCCGACGGGCTATGTAGAGTATTCTATGTATCAATAGTACATATAAAAATATAATGACCGTAACTCCAACCAATCCGAACTCTTCAGCATAGATAGAAAAAATGAAATCTGTATGAGCTTCGGGTAGATAATGTAATTTTTGTACGCTATTCCCCAAACCTGCCCCAAACCATCCTCCTTCGCCAAAAGCCATCAAAGAGTTTGTTACTTGATAACCTGTGTCCCTAGGATCGAGCCAGGGATCCAAAAATGTTTTTAGCCTCTCGATTCGATATGGCTCCATAATAGCGATGTAAGCTAAACCAGAAGCAGAAAAAATAGATATTATGCCAAATTGCCAAAGAGGGACCCCTACAATAAAAAGCATACAAAAGACTGTGGTGCTTATAACTACCATAGATCCATAATCTGGTTGCCTTAATAAGAGAAGTACAACTAAACCAACTATTACCAGAGGTGGCAGTATGCTCCTCCACTGATCTTTAAGTTTTTCTTGATGGCGCTCTAAATAGCCCGCTAAAAAAATGATGATGGCAAATTTCGTAAACTCTGCAGCCTGAAGATTTATGAAGCCAAGAGATATCCAGCGACTACTACCATTAATTTTCGGTGTAAATAACACTACTATTAATAACAATATGGATACTAAAAAAATAAGAATACGCAATTTGTACCAGACTCTTGATGGTGTTAATAAAAAAATTATCGTAATTAGTCCGCCCAGCATAAGAAATGTCAAATGTCGCTTAAGATAAAAGAAACTATCGCTATATTTAAGGTCGGCATGGCTAATTGATGCGGAATAGATCATCACCAAACCAATACTAAGAATAGCTAATATTGCAAATACGAGTTGTTGATCTATATTTTTTAGAGAGCCAAAAAAAGCTATTCTTGTGTGCTCGGATTTTATGTTCATTTCAAATCCTCCACTGCAGATATAAATTTATCTCCTCTTTCTCCAAAATTGCTAAACATATCGAAGCTGGCGCATCCAGGAGACAACAAAACAATATCTCCTGATTTAGCTATCTTCTGCGATGAAACTACAGCACCTTTTATACTAATTGCATATATAGTATCTATTTTTCCATCTATGGCCGTATCTATTTCAGATGCTGCTTCTCCTATGAGCACAACCTTTTTAACAGTTGCAGCTATAGAATCTGCAAGCGTAGAAAAATTCTGTCCCTTACTCTGGCCGCCAACAAGTAAAACTATATTATTACTAACTGGTGAAGCATTTATTGCTGCTAGAGTGGCGCCTAAATTTGTTGCTTTAGAATCGTTAATATAAGTTACACCATGCAGGATTTTCACCACTTGATATCGATGAGGTAATCCATTGAATTTTTGCAGCACCTTTAGCATTGACTGAAAAGGTAAATTAACTGCTTTACCTAACGCTAGTGCAGCAAGAACATTGCTTGTATTGTGTGAGCCCTTTATTCCTAGTTGCTTTTGAGGTATCAATTTCTCGAATTCATAAGCTAACCAAATTTCACCATCCTCTGCAGTAAGAAGGCCAAAGCAGTTCAAATCTGGTCGATTTAAGCCAAAACTGGATGATTTCACACCCTCTCCAACTAGCGGTGCACTAAGCTTGTCATCTCTATTTATTATTACTTGTCTAGCTCCATTAAAAATACGATGTTTGGATTGGTGATAATCAAGTAAAGTTTTATAGCGATCCATATGATCTGGACTAATATTCAAAACTGTTGCGGCTTCGGCAGATAAATTAGTAATAGATTCAAGCTGAAAACTCGATAGCTCAAGAATATAAAATTTAACTTTTTCATCAAGTAAGTCGAGCGCCGGTGTTCCTAAATTGCCGCCAATGCCAACTGGATGACCAGCAGCAACAAACATTTCTCCTAGCAATGTAGTGACTGTACTTTTTCCATTTGATCCAGTAATAGCGATAATAGGAGCACGAGCAGATCGGGCAAATAATTCGATATCGCTTATTACAGGGATATTTGACTCAATTGCAACTTGGATGGCCGGTATCTGTCTTGAAAGACCAGGGCTAAGAATTATTTCATCAGCATTATTGAGGCTGTTGACTGATAACTCGCCCAATAACAATGTTGTGTCTGGAAATTCAGCAATAAATTTATCTAGCAAAGGTGGCTCTTGACGAGTATCAAGCATCACAAAATGTTGCCCTAATTGGGATAAATGTCGGGCTACAGAAAACCCTGTGGCTCCCATGCCAATAATCATCTTAGTCTTGCTGCTTGCTATTAATTGACTCATTGGAGTGCACATTCCTCTCTTACCGTAACTTAAGTGTTACTAAACCAAGCAACACGAACATGACAGTAATAATCCAAAATCTAACGATGACTCGGGGCTCAGGCCACCCCTTTAACTCAAAGTGGTGGTGAATTGGAGCCATAAGAAAAACTCTTCGGCCAGTTAACTTAAAGGATGTAACCTGAACCATTACAGATATCGCTTCTGCTACAAAAACTCCACTCATGATAAAAAAAACGATTTCATGTCTAATGATTACTGCTATTACACCCAAAGCAGCACCCAGAGATAATGAACCAACATCTCCCATAAATATTTGAGCGGGGTATGTGTTAAACCATAAGAACCCTAAACCTGCACCAGCAAGTGCTGCACAGAATATTCCTACCTCACCAGCACCGATTACATAAGGAATATGTAAATATTCTGCAAATTCTGTATGTCCTGCTAAATAACCTACCAAACCCAAAGCACTTCCAATCAAAACTATCGGCATAATTGCTAGCCCGTCGAGCCCATCTGTAAGATTGACTGCGTTACTGCTTCCTACAATTACGAAATATGTAAGTACGATATAAAATATCCCTAGGGGCACCGCTATATCTTTAAAAAAAGGAACTATTAGCTCATTTTCAACACCAACGTTTCCGATGCTATAAAGTACTACAGCCGCTATGAGAGCTACTATGGACTGCCAAAGATATTTCCACTTAGCCACAATCCCTTTAGAATCCTTTTTTACTACTTTTCGATAATCATCGACCCATCCAATAACTCCAAATAGTAGAGTTACCAATAAGACTATCCAAACATATTGATTTGTAAGATCTGACCAAAGAAGGGTGCTTGTAAATATGGAAAGAAGTATCAGCACACCACCCATAGTAGGGGTACCAGTTTTGATTAAATGTGTTGATGGGCCATCGCTTCTAACTGACTGACCAATTTGCAAGTATGTAAGTTTACGAATCATCTTCGGCCCAAGTAGAAATGAAATTCCTAAAGCAGTCAATGCAGCCATAGCTGTTCGAACTGTTATGTAATTCAGTACACTAAAGCCCGAGAAATACTGCGATAAATAATCAGCCAACCAAATCAACATTTATGTGCCTCCCAATTTCTTATAAGCTGGGACACATCTTCCATGCCCATAAATCTAGAGCCTTTGATTAAAAAATTTTTATGCTTATCGTTAAGAGATGAGTTTAAAATCTTGCTGTTGGCTAGGAAGCTAACTAGTTCTTTTTTACTATTAAAGTGTTGGCCTTTTTCGCCAAACTCCTTGACTGTATGTGAGCAAAGAGGGCCTATAGCTAAAAGAATATTCACTCCGGCATCTAGAGCATATTTCCCGATATCAGTATGGAGCTGAATCTCATCTCTACCAAGTTCTGCCATATCACCTAATATCAAAACACGCAATCCATCGATTTCTATAAGGCTATCAATAGCTGCTTTAACTGAACCTGGACTAGCATTATAGCTGTCATCAATGAGAGTTAGTCCGCTAGAAAATTTTTCAAATTTCATTCTTCCTTCAATTTGCTTTAAATGATTTAGTCCGTCAGTGATAGTCGCCAATTTTGCTCCCGCAGCATAAGCA
>Ga0308001_10001131_pt1 | contig 12140 bp, 10 predicted proteins | sample Neamet5_FD_203167 | JGI IMG/M metagenome (GOLD analysis project Ga0308001, IMG submission 203167) | Marine microbial communities from water near the shore, Antarctic Ocean - #5 | ecosystem: Environmental > Aquatic > Marine > Unclassified | place: Southern Ocean | collected 2014-06-04
TCACCTCGTTAATTTAAAACCACCCTGGAATTATTGGCCTAGCAGTCATACTGTATTTTTAAACAACAGTGGTAAGAACTCACACTCAGTGGCTTTTGGGGGTGCGTTAAGAGTTCTTTTAGTGGCATATATCTGCGTAGCTTTGTTTGTGTTTAATTACAGGAGACTCTCATGGATACCTATACCAAAACGATGGTCACAGTAATTACGGTATGTGTTGTGATAGTAACTTTGGTTATTGTTGGATCTTTGATTATGCATGATCACGATCGAGACGAAAGTTACGAAGAGGAATACCACGAAAAGTTAGATCATATTTTGGATCGTATCGATGAGCTGGGAGAGGATCTTAATAGTCAATCTTAAGTACTGTTACTTCAGATTTTCGCGATCAGTATGACACCTAAAAATTTTTTAAACAAAATATCAATACTCAAAATCATTGGGTTCAAAAAAAATTGAAACGGTTAGACTATACCAATTATTTGAAGCTTTTAAATAGTCCTAGTTAGGCGGGTCAACTTTGATAGTTTGCTTAAATTATTACCCATTTGCAAACTCGTCATTGGAATTAATTAATATCATTAATATATACCGCACCCTGTGTTAGTTCTTGGAAGGCCATCTGTGCTGCTGTTTCCGATCAAGCGAAGGGAAGGGCTGAAATTTCACCTAACCTTACAGACCCCTCTTGTGAGTGAACGGTGACGGTTTGGCCTGGATCCCAAAATCCGCGGTTAATCATTGACTGCCCCACGTTGCGTTTTAGACGAGGAGACCATATGGCCGAGGTAATTGAACCTACCTGCGTTTTTCCTACCATTACTGGCCATGCCTTCGAGCAGGTCGGGCATGGACCGCCATCAAAGGCTACGCCACGAATTTCGCGAGATACACCATTTAAAGCAATTGTCTGTAAAGCTTCCCGACCCACGTAATTAATCGAATTATCGATAGTGCAGTATTTACCATGACCTATCTCAAAGGGATTATTGTCACGTGTGAACTCATTCCCATAAGAAAGAAGGCCTCCCTCAATTCGTTCAATTAAATTTGGACAGCCGGGCGTAATGTTGAAAGCCTGGCCAGCCTCCCAGATACTATCCCAAAGAGCCGGTCCTAAGTGTCCACCCCGCAGATAAATTTCAAAGCCACCTTGCCGAGAATAGCCTGACCGCGCTATTAATTGCCGAGTACCTTTGAAATCAATCCAGTCATACTTGAAGAACCTAATATCTCTTATTTTTTTTCCAAAAAGAGAAGCTAGCAAATCCTCAGCTTTTGGCCCTTGGATAGCAACTGGGTTAACATCTGGCTCAGTTATTTCAACATCCATACCGCGCCCAAGTGCCAATCCCATGGCGTAAAGAAGTACATCGCTATCCGCAATTGAAAGCCAGAACTCGTCCTCTGCTAACTTAAGCATGACTGGGTCGTTGATTAGTCCGCCCTTATCATCGATAATAGGAATATAAAAACAATCACCTATTTCAGCGTTGCTAATGTTGCGTGGTGTCATCCACTGTACAAGCGCCGCCGCATCAGGACCCATGATTTGGACTTGACGCTGGACTGATACATCCCAAATTTGCACATGCTCCCGTAAGTGCCAGTAGTCTTCCTCTACCGTTGGGCCGAACGCCTTGGGTAGCAGCATGTGATTAACAACAGAAAAGCCACGGACGCCAGCCTCTTCCACCCGATCGGTGTAGGGCGTGCGGCGAATGCGACGCGACATGTTCAGGCCGTCCATTATGCTGAGCTCCACATTGAATATGAATTTGGATTTAGAATTATGGGCATGTGGTACGTGCCGTTTTGGTCCAACATTGAAAAGCGCAGTGCAATTTGAGTGATAGTAGCTGGCATTTCTCGTTTGACCCAATAGGGGCCCGTATTAAACAGCAGTTCATAGACTGTTTCTGGATCAATACTTAGAGGCTCAATTGATTGAGAAAGCCGGCCCCCTTCATCCATATGTGCTCTAAAACATACTTTCCCCGTTTTGAGATTAGTCAATTTCACGGGAATACCGCCCGCATGGGTGCCGTCGCTTCCGTTCAGAGTATGTGAAGAAATTATCGCCATTATTCAATAGAAGCCTTGTCTCGTTTGTCTGATGTTGCCGCAACAATTGGACTGATCACGCCACGGCATTTTACGTTGACGATTGCGACCGTCCCGCTGGCCATCGCCCGTTGTAAGGCTGGGGCCAGTTGATCCCGGGTTTCGACGAGCTCACCGTATCCGCCCATGCCCTCACACATCGTATGAAAGGGGATATCGCGGAAATCGGTAGCGAAGTGCTTGCCATTAGCAAACAGGCGTTCCTGTTGTTGACTTATACAGTCCAGCCCACCGTTGTTGTCAATTACGATGGTAATGGGAAGATTGTCCTGAAAAGCAGACTCGATTGATAGGCCACCTGAAAGAAATGCACCATCCCCTGAGATAACCACGACATTGTGGTCCGGATGCAGGGATTTGGCTGAAACGCCAAACGAAACGCCAACGCCCAGCAAGGAGTAATTGCCAGGATGCATAATTCCGCCCAATTTCTGGCCACGTGCTCCAGCCATGTTTACAGCAATCTCTGACCAGAAATGGGTGTTTCCACCATCAAAAATTAGCCAATCACCGTCGCCCATCTGTTCTTGCACATCCAGCGAAAGTTGAAGTGGGTGCATCTTGCCTGGCTTAAGAGACTCGGCTTCTATGTGCGCATACCACTCATCGACCCAAGCGGCCCGACGATCTTTTTGTAAATCGAACCAAGCGGGCCATGTTTTGTCCAGGTTGCTGAGTGCCTCAAGAAAGGCCCCTGGATCAGATAGCAAGACCTCATCGGCGGCTTGATTGTATTCAAGTTCCTCATGGCTCCCATTGATGCAGATTAGCGTTTGCTCGTTAGTAAAAAATGGGGGGTTGCCAAAGTTCATTTGGTTGTCCAGACGTCCCCCGATCATTAATATCAGATCAGCCTCGTGAATCGCGGATTTAGACGGGTGGTATTGATGGAAATCAGCCAATCCCATATACGCCTCGCATTCCTCACCCAGTAACTTGGAATGGTAAGGGACGTTAAAAATCGGCAGACGCAATGTCTTGCCAACCTTTTCAAGCTTGTCTTCTGACTTTGACCACCAGACACCGTGCCCACCAATAATTAAGGGGCGCTCGGCAGAACTCACTTTCTCCAGAACCAAAGCCAAGGACGCAGGATCAGGCCACGCTCGCGCAACTGGGCGATCCATACGGTTAAATGGACGCTCGCTGAGCCCTGCGTCTGGGGCAAACGATGAGAACATAATGTCTACCGGCAGCGAGATATGAACAGGCCCAGGGTATCCGGTTGTAGCTGCAACCCATGCACGGTTTACAAACTCACTGATCCGCTCCCCATCTGTGATCTGTACGGAATATTTGACCAAGGGAGCAGCGATTGCGACGTCATCAATCTCTTTGAAACCACCAGCACCTTGCCTCTTAAGTGTTGATGAACCAGTTACGAAAATGACTGGGCTGCGTTCGCCCCCTGCTTCCAACATAGCTGGTACTGCGTTGGCGAAGCCTTCTGGCCCAACAAGGCAGACAGTGGGTGAGCGGGTAATTCGGGCATGACCATCCGCCAAGTGCCCAGCTATCTGTTCATGCGGGGTATTGATGACAGGCATTTGACACTCCATAAACCCTTCAAGAGCCGGATTGCAGAAGCCACCAGCCAGGGTAAAAACATGCTCAACACCTTTTTCTTTAAGAGCACGAGCTAATAGGGCGCCACCTCTGATCATCTTAGTATCTGTCATCTGATTTTTCTCACTTCAGGTTTTTCTGGCTAGCCGTAAGACTGCCTTTGTTCTTGTTCCCAGATTTATTTTTGTGCGCATTGTCATCAAAAATAGCATCCGCTCCAAGCTGGCTTATCGACGAGACACCCAATTGAGCCATTACGGCAGTTATATCTGTTTCAAAACATTTTAGAAGTGCATGCAGTCCGTCTGCCCCATCTGCGCCGAGGGCAAAAAGGGCAGGACGCCCAAGCATTACAAAATTAGCTCCAAGCGCTAAGGCTTTTATCACATCTTCACCGTTACGAAGTCCACTATCGAACAATAGTGGAAAATCTGGGCCAACAGCATCGCGGATCAAAGGTAAAAGCCGGATTGCGGGTGGCACACTGTCTAGTTGACGGGCTCCATGGTTGGACACATAGATAGCATCAGCCCCCAAGCTCTGAACTCGGCGGGCATCTTCCGCTGATGTTAAGCCTTTGATAACCAGATTGCCCTGCCATTTATCCCGTAAGACTTCCATAAAGGACCAATCAGCACCAGACCGGCTTGCATCACGATCGAAGGTGTTACTGCCTGTGCTGTCCGTAAAGTTCATTGGTCGAGGCGCCCCGGCTAAGAGTGTCCCCAGAGACCACCTTGGGTGTGTTGCTAAGTCCCAAAACACTCTTGGAGTTATTGAGAAAGGGACTTTGAAACCATTGCGAAGATCTCGCACTCTGCGTGAAACTTGCGGTACGTCTACCGTCAAAATCAGGGTATCAAAACCGGCAATCTGGGCACGTTCAACCATCGCTAAAGATGACTCGGCAGAGGCGCCAAAATAGAGTTGAAACCATGCTTGTGAGCCTGCAGCCTGTGCCATCTTCTCAATAGAAGTGGATGCAGCAGAGGATAAACACACAGGAAAATTCATTGCCTTAGCCGCATTTGCCAATGTTATATCTGCCTTGGGGTGAACCAAATTGCACATACCCATTGGAGCAATTCCAAAAGGCAACTTATAGGATTTTCCCATAAGTTCAGTCTTTAGCGAATATTGTGTGACATCGGCCATTACCCGAGGCTGCAGCATGATACGGTCAAATTGAGACACATTTCGCTCCGCGCCAATTTCCCGTCCCGTAGCTCCATCGACAAAATCGAAGATTAGTTTAGGTAGGCGTCGTCTAGCGATAAGCCGCGCGTCTTCTGTGGAATAAATTCTGCTTGCTCGGTACGTCATAACTAAATTTAGTCTCATGATTAGTTTAAAAAGTTAGTATACAGATTAATACTAAGCTAACTAATCGAAAATGATGTCTGACTCATGCGTCAGACCTATATTAAGTTTTTGAGCTAGACTGCCTTTTTGGGTCAGGAAGAATACATTAAAAGTGGGTTCGAAAAATTCCATTGAGCTTTTGATTATTGGCAAAATTAAGATCTAATCAAGTAGCTGTTTTGCTCAAACTTCTTACTGTACTTACCCGCTTTTCCAACTGATCCGCAAATAGATCGACAAAATGTAATGCCTCTCGTGACAACGCTTCGCGACCTGAAGCAACCACTGCAATATAGTAGGTCAGGTTTTGTTTGATTGGTCGAAACACAACGCCCCCCATAAGGACGGATTGTTCTGCAGAAAACGGGTCAGAAATAGCCAAAACAGATGCTTCTCGTACTAGGGCACCCGCTAAAGGCATATTTGCAACCGATAAACGTGAGCGCGCGCGCAACTTGTTTGACAAGGCTGGGTCGATCGACATCATCGAATCTGGATAACTCGCTCCAAATGTTACAAAAGTCTCAGTTTCCGCAACTTCTTCCAGATCGACAAGACCATGCTCTTGTGCCATTGGATGACCTTCGGGCATCAGGCACACATACGGTGCTGTGGTTTCGTATAGGGTTTCTACGCCAGTGTGATCTGGCTCCCTTCCGACAATCCCCAAATCAATTTGGCGCATCTGTACGGCATCTAGAATAGCGGGGGTGTTTCTTGTTTGAACAACAAACTGGGTTTCAGGACTATTTTGATAGAGCTGATTGATAGCCTTTGGCAGTTCGATAGTGGCGATGGATTGGATTGTCCCAATCGAGATTGTACCGCCTGATGAAGTGCGAATGGACTTTGCCAAGTCCTGCAATCTATCAATTCCGACGAACATGCCTTCAACGCCTTCATAGAAGTGCCGCCCCTCTACAGTCGGGGTCAAGCCCCGCCCAACCCGCACAAAAAGTGGAAACCCTGCAGAATGTTGAAGATCTGCAATCAACCTACTGACGCTGGGCTGTGAGATATGCAACATTTTGGCCGCTTCAGTAATGGAACCGCAGCGGATGGTTGCTCTGAATGCTTCTAACTGACGTAAATTCATACTGACCTATTATACAATTTTCTATGCAATAGCTCTAAACAATACCTTTATGCTATGTATACTTCTAAATTCGTCAAGCGATTTATAGGAGGGCAGAGCATAGAGTGTGTACTTATTTAGCCTCACCAATTGCGATGCTACTAGCTAAGGTTAAAAGGCTTTAAATTTCTGGGCAGGCACTGAGCCTAAAAGTAAGTTATTATTAAACAAATTTTTATGTGTTAGGTTAAGTTTATCTTAAAAAAAAAATATAAAAATTTTCAGGGGACTCTCACGCGGGTTTGTGTATGATCGCTGGTACACCATGTATTGATACATGGCCCAATTATTAAACAAAGCATTATCTTAAAAAATGCTTAGGTGTTTTCATTAGTTAAATGAGAATTGTTAAAGTCTAAAATTAAATGGACCAAAGAGTCCGCAAGGGAGTGAAAATGTCAGAAAAGTTTTTAAAACAACAGCAAGAAAAATTAACAAATGGCTCAATAGGCCGTCGTCAATTCGTGATGTCCGCAGTTGCCATGGGCATGACTGTACCTTTTGCTTTGAGCCTGGCTGAACAAGTTGAGGCAGCTACTCCAAGCAGTGGTGGCTTGTTTAGATTGGGGCTTGGACACGGAGCAACTACCGACACTCTAGACTCTGCCACGTCTGAAAATCATTATACTCTTGTGAATGGCTATACATTTAGCAACCATTTGACTGAGGTTGACAACGATGGGCAGCTTATAGGTGAGCTTGCAGAAACCTATGAATCGGCAGATGCTCAGAAGTGGGTGTTCAACCTTAGACAGGGTGTTGAATTCCACAACGGTAAAACCATGACATCTGAGGATGTTATAGCTTCGTTTAACCATCACATGGGCGAAGACTCTACTTCTGCCGCTAAAGGGCTGTTAACCGCAGTGAAATCAATAACAGCCGATGGTAAAAATCGAGTGATTTTTGATTTGGAAGCTCCAAACGCTGACTTCCCTTTCATAGTTAGTGATTACCATATTTCTATACGCCCTGCAGGCGATATGGCGTCAGGTATAGGAACTGGTGGTTACGTTATGCAATCTTTTGAACCAGGCGTGAAGTCGGTACTAACGCGTAATCCAAATTATTGGAAAGAAGGTCGTGCGCACTTTGACCAGGTTGAGTTGTTGTCCATTGTCGACCCCACAGCGCGCCAAACAGCTCTTATGAATGGTGACATCGACTCTATGGATAGGGTTGATTTAAAAACGATAAATTTATTTAAAATGAATCCAAACGTTAATATCCTCGAGACCACTGGTACAGCGCATTATACTTTTCCAATGCGCCTGAACGTTGATCCATTTGGCGATTATGATCTTAGAATGGCGCTAAAGCACTCAATTAGACGCCAAGAGCTTGTCGATAAGATTTTGCTTGGTTACGGTGCAGTTGGTAATGATCACCCAATCTCCACAGCAAACCGTTATCACAACTCTGATTTACCTCAGCGAGAGTTTGACGCTGATAAAGCAGCGTTCCATTATAAAAAATCAGGTCACTCTGGAAAAATTCAACTTTCAGCTGCTGATGCTGCATTTTCAGGCGCCGTGGATGCTGCACAATTGATCGCAAACTCTGCGTCTGAAGCAGGAATAGAGATCGAGGTAGTGCGCGAGCCTAATGATGCATATTGGTCAAATGTTTGGAACAACGATGCCAAAGGTTGGTGTGCATGCTATTGGGGTGGTCGTCCAACTGAAGATTGGATGTTCTCTGCAGCTTATACAAACGACACGGAATGGAACGATACCAATTGGAAAGGGACTGATGGTTCCAAGCGGTTCAACATGTTGGTCAAAGAGGCGCGCGCTGAGCTTAATGATGCAAAACGTAGAGAAATCTATTATGAGTGTCAGAGCCTTATAAGCAACGATGGAGGTTCAATAGTTCCACTGTTCAACAGCTACGTGGGTGCTAATAGTAAAGCAATCGCGCACGATGAACAGGTAGCAGCCAACTGGGATACCGACGGCGCAAAATGCGTTGAGCGTTGGTGGTTTGCTTAATTTAATGTTTAAAATGCTTAGGCTGGAAAGTTCTGGCCTAAGCAACTAATTCTAAGGCAATAAAATCTTACATCCCGTATTTAAAACAGTATTTGGGCGTCTTGCTATGGGCGCGGCTACTTTGTTTGTGGTGTCTCTCATTATCTTTTCAGCAATGGAATTACTACCAGGTGATTTTGGGGAGACTATTTTAGGACAGGCCGCAACAGAAGAAACCGTTGCTGCTTTCAGACGTGAACTTGGATTGGACCAACCGGCAGTCGTAAGGTACGGCCAATGGGTTGTCGCAGTCCTACAGGGCGACCTGGGAACATCTTTTTCAGGCCGTAATGCTTCTGGAACTGACCGATCAAGGGAAGTGGTTGATTTAGTTATTCCGCGTTTGCGGAATACGTTATTCTTGGCGTCGATGGCAGCTTTGGTTGCAGTCCCATTGTCTCTTTTTTTGGGGATTTCAACAGCTCTGTATAGAAACTCGTTTTATGATCGTTCTGTAAATACAGCGACGTTAACTACTATCTCTTTCCCAGAGTTTTTTGTTGCTTATATTTTGATTCTTTTCCTTTCTTCATTAAATTCAGTTTTTCCGTCCCTTGCGAATGTCGACGCCAATACGCATTTTGGCGAAAGAATTTATCGGGCTGCTCTACCCGCTTTAACCCTCACTTTGGTCATCGTGGCGCACATGATGCGGATGACGCGTGCGGCTATAATTAATTTGCTGGCCTCGCCCTACATTCAAATGGCGCGTTTGTCTGGTGCCTCGCCAACTGAAGTTATCTTGAAACACGCTTTGCCCAATGCCTGGGCTCCAATTGCGACTGTTATTGCGTTTAACTTAGCTTATTTAGTGGTGGGGGTCGTAGTCGTCGAGGTTGTTTTTGTCTATCCAGGCATTGGCCAATTGATGGTTGATGCAGTTGCGAGCAGAGACATACCGGTGGTTCAAGGCTGTGCCCTAATTTTTGCGATTACATACATACTTTTAAACTTAACAGCTGATATAATAGGGATTGCCACTAATCCACGATTGCTGCACCCAAAATGAAAACTGACCCCAACACTTATTCAGCTCTTGGTGAAGTCGCCGCAGTAAATGAACGTCGTACATTTTGGGTACGTATTGTAATGGACCTACGTAAGGCACCGCTCACCGCGCGCTTTGGTATGATAATAATTCTATGTTATGCACTTGTTGCAATTTTTGCACCTGTTCTGGCTCCCTATGGAGAGGCAGAAGTGTTTCCTGAACCATATGCGCCCTGGGGCTCAGTTTATATTTTTGGCACTGATCAAATTGGTAGAGATATTTTCTCGCGAATGATTTACGGTGCTCGAAATACAGTGGGCATTGCGGTTGCAACTACTTTTTTAGCATTTCTAATTGGGGGAGTTTTAGGCCTTGCTGCTGCAATTAATCGAAGTTGGTTAGATCAATTTCTTAGTCGCTCTGTTGACGTGCTGATGGCGATTCCCAGTTTAATTTTTGCTTTAGTTCTTTTGTCTATTTTTGGTTCGACAGTTACCAATCTTATTATAATTATTGCAGTATTGGATAGTACTAGGGTATTTCGATTAACTCGGGCTGTGGCATTGAACGTAGTGGTTATGGACTACGTGGAAGCGGCGCGACTACGTGGTGAGGGACTGGGTTGGATAATGCGGCGTGAAATTTTGCCCAATATTATGCCTCCGCTAATTGCCGAATTTGGGCTTAGATTTTGTTTTGTATTTTTAACTATTGCAGCTCTGTCCTTTCTTGGTGTTGGAATTCAGCCCCCAACGGCTGATTGGGGTTCAATGGTGCGTGATAACGCTTCGCTTATAATGTTTGCACAATATGATTTGAAGGTTGGTTTGACCCCGTTGTTGCCTGCCGCGGCTATTGCTGTGCTAACTGTCGCAATAAATTTTGTTGTAGACTGGTTTTTACACAAAACTAGTGGTCTGAATGATGAACAATAAAACTAAAAGAGGTGATGTTTTGTTGTCAATCAAGGGTCTGAAAATCCAGGGATTTTCAGACGAAAAATGGCACGATATTATCAATGGTATTGATTTAACGCTGCATGCTGGTGAGGTGCTTGGTCTGATTGGAGAATCTGGTGCTGGCAAGTCGACGCTTGGTCTCGCTGCAATGGGCTATACCCAGCCTGGATGCCGCATCACAGAAGGCGAAATCATCTTTGATGGCGTGGACCTGACAAAATTGTCAGATAGTGAAAAGCGCAAATTCTGGGGTAATCGGATGACGTATGTTGCTCAATCCGCGGCGGCTTCCTTTAATCCTGCACGTCGGTTGATTGTCCAGACTACAGCTTCAACAATACGGGCCGGCATCAAAAGTCGTCAAGACGCTTACGATGATGCGAAGCAGCTGTATGACGTTTTAAATTTACCAGACCCTGACAATATTGGTGATCGTTATCCTCATCAGGTTTCAGGCGGACAGTTGCAACGGGTGATGACAGCTATGGCAATGTCGCCTCGCCCAGATCTATTGGTATTTGATGAGCCTACCACAGCACTTGATGTAACTACGCAGGTTGAGGTTTTGGCCTCGATGAGATCGATAGTGCAAGAGTTTAATACTGCAGCAATTTATATCACGCATGATCTGGCAGTGGTGGCTCAGATGGCAGACGTTATAAAAGTACTCCGTTATGGTAGTGAAGTGGAAGAGGCTCCAACACGTCAAATGCTGACTGCACCTCAGCAGGAATATACCAAATCGCTTTGGTCCGTACGGGCGCTTGAGAAGCCACAGCAAGAAGTACAGGCCTCAGTTCTGTCCCTAAAAGGCATTGATGCTAGTTACGGAGCAGTAAAAGTATTAAATAACGTAAACATTGAAATCCCTAAAGGTTCGACTGTTGCAATTGTGGGCGAGTCTGGGTCGGGAAAATCGACTGCAGCGCGCGTCATCACTGGGCTTTTGCCCCAAAATTCTGGCACAGTACAGTTTGATGGTGAGTATCTACCTCCGGAGCTTGCCCGTCGCAGCAAAGAGCAAAAACGCCGAATCCAGATGATTTACCAAATGGCAGATACCGCAATGAATCCGCGTCAAACTGTGCGCGAAATAATAGGGCGCCCCCTTGATTTTTATCTTGGAATACGGGGAGCCGCACAAACTAGGCGGGTAACAGATCTCCTAGAGATGATCGAGTTGGATGCAAGCTTCATGGAGCGATTACCTGGAGAATTATCTGGTGGGCAAAAGCAGCGAATTTGCATAGCACGCGCATTGGCAGCGGAACCCGACTTCATAATTTGTGATGAGGTGACTTCGGCGTTGGATCAGATTGTTCAAGAGGGTATTCTCAAGCTTTTAATGCGGTTGCAAGATGAACTAGGTCTAACTTACATGTTCATCACGCATGACATCTCAACAGTCAATGCCATTGCCGATCAGGTTGTAGTAATGAACCAAGGGGAGGTCGTGGAGCAGGGTCTGAAAACTGACGTTTTTCAACCTCCTCATCCTGATTATACCGCCTTGCTACTATCATCAGTTCCAGAAATGGATCCCGACTGGTTGAGCAATTTGATTAGTAAAAGGGCTGATGCGGGCCACTAAACTTCTTTTATTAGAGCATTTAGTACTACATTTTAGCGCTAGGGCCTTGTTCAGAGGTGGTCCTATTAATTATTTTAAAACTGCTTCCTTATAAAAATTTATTCAATTAGTTTTGGCTTGCCTCAGTTTCCTAATTGGCAACTGATATTTAAAGTATCCGAAATTTTTATAATATATATTATGACTTAGAAGACTTTATCTGAATTCCCTTGGGATACAGTCTTCTAAGTCTTTCTGATAAATTAATACTTTGTCTTCATAGGCCTCGAGGCGAGCTGTGAGGTAAAAGTTTTTGGCATCAGCGGTCATAGTTGTATAGGTTTCTGTGCGCACCGACCACGCATCTCGGCTGTTCTCAGTTGTCCAATGGGTTTTAGCG
>Ga0308001_10001144_pt1 | contig 12090 bp, 15 predicted proteins | sample Neamet5_FD_203167 | JGI IMG/M metagenome (GOLD analysis project Ga0308001, IMG submission 203167) | Marine microbial communities from water near the shore, Antarctic Ocean - #5 | ecosystem: Environmental > Aquatic > Marine > Unclassified | place: Southern Ocean | collected 2014-06-04
TCGGTCAAATATTATCTTTTCTAATTTAAGATAATCGATACGTTCATTTGGCACATAACGCCATACATAATCTCCATCTAAATCTCCACCTTTTTTAGTGACCCCAAATACGGTCTGTGATATACCTATCTTAACGATTAAGGCACGTTCTCCATCAATAAGAACATGATCACCCTCTTGAAACTGCTTATTCATGCTAAATGCAAGACCTTTGCTAAACTTAGTCGCAAAGTCCTTTATCATAAAACCTATGATGACAATCAATATCATACCAATATATGGTAGAATAAGTTCTGTGATCTCAATTGCAGCTGCATTTGGTGTTGGTATTTCCATTAAATTACCGGCCCCTATCTTCTTCTTCTTGTTTTTCTTTTTCTTCTTTTATATAATTTAAAAGCAATCCTACGTAAATTTCCCTTTCCCATGGCATCATATCATCTAACTCTGTTAAACTATAATTATGGTGTTGCATCATTGCGAAGTTTGTTTGATAATAATTTTCCAGAGTATCATGAGAAAGGGTTATTAAAAAAAACTTTGTAGTCCCTCAATAGTAACCTTATTTTTCTTTTTAGTATGAGGGTTGGTTATAGAAACTTCATGTATTAATTTAGGCATAGTTTCAAAGAATTTACTAACCAACTCAAAACTAGATTGACTCATGCTGTCAATAAATTCGTCTAATTCTTTATCAGATATATCTACTTTATTATGAATAGTTTTTCCATCATGTATTTCAACTACGCATCGTCTTACCATATCAAAAATTTGTTTGATCTCACCTTTTTCAGTAAATCCTTCCATGTCAGAAAGTTTTGGATAACGCATAATCATAGAGATGTCATCTGTAATTGCAATAGTATTAGTATGATTATCTGGCATTTGAACATCAACATCTGCTAAATTTATTTCATGTTCTACTCTGGTTTTACCATCATCGTCACATAGTAAATTTAGTTTTATTTTTTGTCCTATAGATTTTCCTCGTAATTGCAAGAAAATATATTCAATGTCGAATAAAGGATTTTCATAAGGATCAATTTTTCCAAAGGTACATTCTTTTACAATATTTGCAAAAGCCACTTCTATTTCTTTATCCTCTTCTGATTCTTGAGCTATCATAAGAAGTTTTTGTTCTTTGATAAGCCAAGGTCGGTATTTAATTTTTTCTCCAGTAGAAGGTACATCCAATTCATATTGCGGAGTATTAAGTTTTGGTAACGCCATAATTTTTCATCCTTTAGTTCATGGTTAAAATAGTCTAGAAATAGCAGGAAGAGCCCGTGATAGATTTCTTTCTGCAACATTAGTTAATGTCTTTGTTAGTTTGTCTGATAGGGTTGATTTTTGTTGATTAAGATCAGCAGTTTGCCAATATCGGAAATTCATTTCCACATTCCATTTTAATATTTCTGCTGTTGATGGATAAGATAAGGAAACATCTCCAAGAGTTTTGGGAAAAGCTTCCATCAATTGAATTCCGTATCGCCTTTGCCCTTGGTGATCTAATAGGTAGATTTCTACTGTACCAACATAATGATTATAATATCCTATTTGCCAAGTTTTCGGATTAAATGCTCTGTGTTGCCATTTTTCAAATGCAACTCTTTCTGCACCATCAGCAGAACTTTGAAAGGTCATAGCAACACTGTCAGAAAACATTACACCATCAACAACTTGTCTGACCGGCCCATGTATGTTAGAATCTGCTGTAGTTGAAAGAGTTCTTCCCGGCATTGTAACAGATTCACACCTCATAGAAATTTTGTCCATACCTGTAACTGAATTGATGTCTTGTCTGTTTACATTTTCAGATTCAGAATTATTCGATTGTAGTGCTGGTTTATAAATTATAACTTCATATTTATTTGGTCGAGCATATCCTTCATTTGATCGAAATTCAGAAAGAATATCGTTCATTACGCCAAACGCTGCTCCTTCTAAAAATTTAGGTAAAACTGCCATTAGAGCATACTCCTAGAATCTTTCCATACTTCACCTGATCCAGCTTTCTTAAATCTCTGTACAGGAAGTAGTGTTGCAATAGTAAATTCATCGGCATCAATTCTACGAAACTGTGATTTGGTTTGCCCTGCCAAATACCTGTGTAGTGTAGGTTTTATTAAGGTGATTTTCTTTAATTGGCTGTAATCTGCAACTATACGAGTGGTTTCATCAAACCTAGTATTATTACTATAATCTACCAAAGTATCTAATAGCTTAATTCTTAACGGTATAGGAAGATAATGTAAGTTTATTCCCAAAAATCCATCTGGATAGTTTTCTATAGGTAACACTAAAGGAAAAGAATCATAATATGGTAACTTCTTTTTATGTTTCGGATCATAAATGAACATATTCAACTTACCATAAAATGGTTTGTTGTCCCGTTTACCATCACGTAACAAATCCATAGGGCCAGGAGTACCAAATTCCTTAATCTTATCTCTATACCATTGAGTAGATTTAGGACGCCCCTTTGCTTCATCTTTTACCGCTTGCATGTATTTACTAATTGCCATATTACTATTTATACTTAATACCCAGATGATCCTCATTCAACACTTTAAAATCCATACTGTTAATATCACAGAATTCTGTTGCATATTTCCATTTTGCTTCATTTACAGCCCATGTTTTAACCGCACTATAAAATCTATTTGTTTTTCTGGTAGGAACTTTTGGAGGGCCACATTGAATTTTTGGTTTGATCTCTATAATAGATTTCTCTATAGTACCATCATGTTTTTTCACTTTAATATAAAAATCTGGAAAGTATCGATGGATTCTACCATCTATAGGTGATAAATAGGGTATGATGATCTCTTCACTGCCCCATTCTAGTATAGCTCGGTTAGTATCGCAGTACACCATGAACTTACGTTCCCATAGAGAACGGTATGTTATGCGATTGGGATCACCTTTATATTTTTTTGGGTTGTTTGGGGTGTATTTACCTTTGTATGACATAAACAAAATACCTAAATAGTTTCATTGTAAGGATATTTAGACATGAGTATAGGTAACGCTATCGTCAATCAGGCACTAGGTGCTGCATCTAGACAAGCTACTGGCGCTCTTAAAAAAGTTATGGGCAATCTCCCTGGCTCTGTTTTGGGTGGAAGTAAACCAGCATTTGGTATTTCTGCCAACATGCCACAATCTATCAACCTTCAGTATCCATTGAATGTTGAAGGAGATATACAACAAGGACATTACATAATGTTCTTTATAAATTCTTCTAATCCAACAGTAATTGCAAAAGATAAAGAATCAGCCTATTACTCAGCCATGTGGGGCGGTGACGATCCCGTATTTGGTTCCAATACGCAATTAAATCCACCGAAGGTATCAACATATCAAACTGCGCCAACAGGTGCGCTTTCAATAAAAAGACCAGCAACAACACGACTTGAAAAAGCAATATCCCTTTACATGCCCACAACAGTTAAGACAGAATACAAGATGAATTATACAGACACAGAAATAGGTGGAGGAGCGCAAGCGGCCGCCAGTTTACTTCAAAGTGCGATAGATAGTGGAAGAAAAGGAACTATGTTTGAAGATTTTATAACAAACGATGGATACAAATCTGGAGCACAAACTCTGGGAGCTGGTGCTGCAGTCACTGCCGTTAATTGGGCAAAAGGTATCGAACAGGTTGGAGGCCCGTTACTTGGTATGCAAGGATCAATAGCAGCAGCTTCAATTGCCTCTGGAAAGATAATGTCTGATAAGATGGAATTGTTATTTACTGGTGTTAATCGCAGACAATTTAGTTATACTTTTACTTTTATTCCTAAGAGCGAAGAAGAAAGTGAGATGGTTGCTAACATTGTATTTACTTTTAAAAAATATATGACACCATCATTTGGTGAACTAAACGGACTTGGCGTAAAAACCACGGCCGCTGGGAGGATTTTAAATATACCAGAAACATTTGATATTCAGTATATGTATCATGCTAAAGAAAATCCTTGGCTTAATAAAATTTCTACTTGTTATTTACTTGGTATGGATGTGTCATATGGCAGCGAAAAATCAGGATTTTTTGAACCACTTGAAAATCCTGCCGTCAAGGGCATAGGCCCACCTCCTGCCCACACCTCAATTACATTAAATTTTGAAGAGATTGAAAAAATGTCAAGAGAACGTATTGAGCAAGGATTCTAATCATGTTTTTTTCTGCAATACCCAAAATATATTATTCTGGAACATCCGGCAAAGATCATAAACTTGTCACTAACCTTTTGCGCCGTGTTGGTATTAGAGCAAAGATTAAGTCAAGTATGGGATTATTTGATACCTATGAAGTCAAAGAAGGTGAAACACCAGAAATGATTGCACATAAGTTGTATGGTGATTCAGAATATCATTGGATAGTTTTGATGATGAATGATATCGTAGACAGATATCATGGGTGGCCACTGTCAACACCACAATTTCTTGCATTTATTGATGAGAAGTATGATGATGTAAATGCAGTACATCACTATGAAATCAATGCAACTTCTGGGGATACTTCTAAAACTATTAATGTTGGTACTACTAATGCAGATTATGCTGGGGCATCTATAGTGACTAATATGGAATATGAAGAATCAAACCAAGATAAACTTAGAAGTATTCGTTTGCTTGATCCTGGCTATGTTCCACAATTTATTGAAGAATATGCAAGTCTGATGAATGAAAGTGTGATTTAATGCCTGACGCTATAAATGTTGCTGGTGAGTTTAAGGTTGATTTGGCAGAAATTATTACTGTTGATGGTTCTATTCTGGATCTTACCAACAAAGTTGTAAATATTGTTATATTTGAGGACATTGAGAATCCATATTTAACAGGAAATATAAGTTTTATAGATGACCATAACGTACAGAACTTAATGCCTCTTATAGGTCAAGAATTATTAAAACTTAAAATAAGAACTCCATCTATGAAAAGGCCAAACGAGATTATAGAATCTTTATTCTATATAAAAAGTTTAGCTACTTCTTTGGAAATTAATCAAAATAAAAAAATAATATCTTTTGAGTTTATTTCTCTAGAAGGTATGGAGAATCGAAGAAAAACGTTGCACAGAACTTTAACAGGCACATTTTCTAGCATGGTAGAAACTATCTTGAGGTCTGATTTAAAATCTACTAAAGATTTTTACGTAGACCCTACTATGGGTGTAAAGAAAATTGTGGCTACAGATATCTCTCCAATATTTTTAATAAACAGTTTTGTTCAACAATCAATATCAGAAAAATTTGGTTCACCCACATATGTGTTTTTCGAAACTCTAGAGGGTTTTCATTTTAGATCGTTAGAAAGTTTATATAAAGAAGATGCAGTGATGGATTATACATCCGAAACCGAAAGTGGATTTGTAGAAAGAAAAAAAGGATATGCTAATGTTCTTACAGAATTGCAAAAGATAAGAAAATTGACATTAAACAATAGTTCTGATCATTTAAATGATATTACAGGTGGTGCCTATGCTTCTAATGTTATTACTCATGATATCTTTAATAAGTCATACAGTCAAACTGGTTATCATTATTTTAACTCTTTTGAAAAAGAGAAACATATCAATTATTTTAATAATAGAGGCCAACAATGGCCGATATTTAGTGCTGTAGCAATAGATGATAATAAATCAACTGCTTCAGATCGCCCAGTAAAGACTTTTTTACGCCCAGTATCTTTTAGTAATGTACCTTCTAGGAAAGATGCCCATTATACTAATTCTTCTGGAAAAGCAAATTATAATGGTTATGACCCAGACTCATGGATTACAAAAAGAACTTCAATGATGAACAATTTTCAAGGAATCGAAGCTAATATAGTAGTAGATGGTCACACTGCCGTAAGAGCCGGGGAGATGGTAAATTTAATTATACCTTCTAATGCACAAAAAAAACAGATTAAAGAAAATCAAACTGATAGATTTTTTAGAGGAGCATTTCTCATCCGTAATATAATGCATGATTTTACTGTGGACGATACAGGAAATAAACATACTATAGAAATGTCTTGCGTTGCAGATTGCGTAGAAGAACTTATCCCCGGCACAGAAAAAAACCCTGTTCCAAAAATATATGGTAAGAGCAATAAACAAAATCCAATCACAATTAATGTAGCTACTGATTAGAACAGAAAGGAGAAGTCCAAATTAATTCCAAAAAAATATCCAATAAAAATAACAAAAAGGAAGAAAAAATGGCTAGAACCAAAAACAGAATTAAAAATATGACATTCCAAAAACAAACACGAAACATCCAACCTCTAGAACCACTTTCCGAAGAAGATAAATATGTTGTGAAGATGTCAGGATATAAAAAAGGATTAATAGGACAACAAGCAAATGAAAAAATACCAAGATATGCGAACTCCTCTGGTTGAAGGGGTTTACGACAAAAACATATTTAAAGCGATATTCCTTGCTGGGGGGCCTGGCAGCGGTAAGTCTTATGTTGCCAAGTCTTCTACAGGGGGTATGGGTCTTAAAATGGTTAACTCTGATAATGCGTTTGAAAATCTCTTAGACAAAGAAGGTCTTACCAAGAAGATGAACACCAAACGAGGTGAACGTGAGACAGATCAAAGAGATGTCGTTAGAGATCGTGCTAAGAGTATAACGTCCAGACAAAAAGGTAATTATGTAGAAGGTCGCCTTGGTTTGATCATCGATGGTACTGGTCACGATTATGATAAGATTTCAAGACAGTCAAGTAAACTACGTATGTTAGGGTATGAGACATATATGATCTTTGTTAACACTTCACTAGACGTTGCACTACAGTCAAATGCAAATAGAGATCGGGTTGTTCCAGAGTCTATCGTCATAAAATCTCATAAGGCGGTGCAGTCCAATCTTGGTAAATTTAGTAGTCACTTTAGAGGTAATCTTGTTATTGTCGATAATAATGACAGGACAGAAACACCCATAAAGGCGGCGTACAAACATGTTGCACAACTATTAAAAAAACCAGTTAAGAACCAGATCGCAAAGAACTGGGTTGCAATGGAGTTACAGAAGAAACGTAGATAGTGATTCGGGATCGTTAATCTTACCTGATGTGTCGTAGGTTGTTATTATCCTTGTCCAATCTTTCCACAACTCTCTCATGTGTGGTTTCATCTTTACTTTATTCATTAGATAGTCTTTATCTTTTGTGTAGTCGTAAATGTAATCCTTCAACTGCCACTTGCAAGTTTCACTAACAGTGTCCTTTAGTAGTTTTAGGTCATGGTTCACGATAGTCCATTTCTGAAAATCGTTGCTGTCATAAAATGCAACTGCATTTAAATCTTTTGTATCAAGGTATTGTAAGTGGTATTGTTTTCTATCTTGCCACCCAAAGTTGAATATACCCCACCACATAAAGTCGAATACAGTACGAATTTCGAATGGACTCCCTTTAATACTTTCATGCATATGTCTCAGAAAGAGATCAGCAGCTCCATCATAACCGTTCTGTTCATGCTGTCCCATTATAGGATACATTGTTCGAATATCATGGTTTTCCCACTTATCATGTAACATACTATACTCAAAGTTTTTTGCAAACTTCCACCTTCCAAATAACTGATCTGCTGGGTATCCATTTAATACTATACCATCATCTTTTACAATTTTTGCTGGACTAGAGTATATACTCTTTATCCAATGCAACTTAACATTAGAGGTTTTAACAAGAGTCTCATACATTGGTTTGTTTTCTTCTACTGAACCCTCTGACAATAGGATTTCAAATGAAACACCACGTTTTAATAATCCACATACTATAACTGTAGAGTCTATACCACCAGACCACATAACATATATTTTCTTATTTGTGGAAATGATCTCTGTAATTCTATCTTCAATGAGGTCTTCTATTGTCTTTGTAAACTGCGAATCATACTCTGGTATAGGGTCGTATTCAAAATCAAATTTGTTTAGTCCAGTTCTGTCTATTGAAAACGGAGAGCCTGCAAAACACATTATCTTATGAAACATTAGTGCATTATTCACTAGGGGGTCATCACCTAGTGATATTGTTCGAGCATAAAGTAGTTTTAACTTGGTCATCAATCCAACTTTAGATGTTTTCTGAATTGATCTAGGTCTAATTCTTCTACTACCTTTATTTTACGAACACTGAATCCTGAGTCTGTATCAAGTTCATAGTGTACATTATGCAGTTCGCCGTAGTGTAATAGAATGTCATCTGCTTTACATTGTACACGGAACAGGTGAAAGTTTGGGTCTGATCCTAATGAAATCCACTCTCGTATGCACCACTGAAGTGATCCTACAAACAAGCCAGGGTTTGTTCTCTTGTTTATTTCGCCTGCATCTATTACTTCTCCTAACTTGTACTCCATCTTGGAGTAGTATATTCCCTGTAATTTACTGTTAGTGAGTTTATATGTGTTTATGGTTTCTTTTCCATAGAAGTAGTAACTAGTAACTGGTTCTGAATAGTACGCCGGAAGGTTATTGCCACATAGTACTGCCATGCGAGTGCAGATACCATTTATCTTTGCAGTACCAAAGTCTGCACAGGATAGGTTTGCAGTTCTAAAGTTACAGTTGCGTAGGTCAGAGTTTTGGAATGATGCACCATCTAGGATTGCACTGAAGAATTTAGACCCTCTAAGATTCGATCCGTCCCATACAGAGTTAGATGCCCTTATGTACTTGAAGATATTCTCTCTCATTGTGCAATTTAAAAACTGAGTATTGACTGCATCACACATTGTAAAGTCAGTATCTTTAAAATTGCATTTGTTAAAGATCGCACCAGATATGTCTGCCTTTGTCAAGTCACTATTATCAAAGTTTATATTTTTAAATGTACCCTCTATCCTCACACCACGAAGGTCTAAGTTCTTTAAATGTACATCTGGAAGTTCACATAATTTCTCTAGGCCTAGAGGCCCGTTATATGCCTCAGTTCCATTTTTATAAAATAATTTCATACTCACCCTTTTCTACTATTATATATAATACTGTTAACTATATATGTCGGTGAACATATTAAGAATAAGTGAGGAACTTAAAAATGAAACGACTACTATTGACACTTGTTGTGTCTCTCTTTATATCTACTGCGGTTAAAGCAGAAACTTTCACAATAGTATTTCCCACCACACCTGACAAGGGTGGCACCGCATACTGGGGAAATCTTACTCTCAAACATCTTAACAAGAAGTTAGAAAAATACGGTCACAATGTTGTACCAAAGTATATTCCTGGCCAACGTGGTAAGAAGGCGATGGGTGAGTTTGTCAAGAAATACTCAAAAGACCCAAGAGCAATGATGCTTGCAAATGGTGGTAATGGTGAGGCGTTCCTAATTGAACCCATCAAGGGATTTGATTATCGCAACTATGCACCAATCGGACTTATGAATACCACGATCTGGATTTCTAGTCAAACATCATATGACCCAAAGACTATGGTTGCAAAGTTTCCTAGTTCTGGTGGTACTGGATTTGCGTCTGATATGATTGCATTGGGTATGTTGACCTGTGGGCCTGATAGGAGTTATCGTGTAGATACTTTTATCAAGTGTTTCGAGGAAAGACTTAAAATCGTAGGTGGTTTCAAGTCACGTGGAGAAAGACGAATGGCATTTGTCAACAGTCTCTTAACTGCGTCACGTGCAACACCACAGTCTACTATGATGGCGAATAAGAAACTATTTGATGCGGGCACTCATGGTGTACTGTTCTCTCATGGTATTCGTACACTAGACGGTGGTAAACGTCTTGACCCAAATGCACCAAAAGGTGCTCAATCATTTGAACAGGTATATGAAAAGACATGGGGAGTTAAACCTTCTGGTGATGTCTTTGAGGCATATGACTTGTTTCAAGCGTTTCGTGATGGGTTTCAAAAGACAATCTGGATTAGTAAAGATTCTAAACACAGGGAGGTCATTCAACTTGCGTTTAACGATATGATCAACGATCCAACGATCAAGAAAGACCTTGACAACAAACTTGGTAAGTTTGATTGGTATACTGGTCTTACCGTAGATACTTTTTCAAGTAGTCTGTTTCAAAAGATCACTAAAAAGAAGATTGAGAATTTAGTGGAACTTGCACAGAAGACTTTTAAGTATAAGTCTGCGAAAGTAAAACCTGAGTTGTTCTAAGTAGAACTAACGTGGAATGGATACTACAATATCCACCACTGATTCAGTGGTCTATAATGATTGTGGCGGGTGTGATGTACGGTGGTTTAATCGGACTCATACCCGCTGCAGGGCCATCTAAGGCACTTATCCTACTATTTGTAATAGTAAATCATTTTGACTTCACAGGGGGTGATTACCTCTTTGTACTATTCTCAATAACTACCGTTGTTGCCGCTTCAACAGGAGACAGTTTTGCAAGTGTGTTGATTGGTATTCCAGGCGCAATGGGGTCTGCGGCAACCATGTTGGATGGATTTCCTCTTGCAAAACAAGGTAAAGCATCATATGCGTTGTCTGCTGCAATCACTACTTCTACAGTTAATGGTCTATTCTGGGGTGTCATTGCATTTATGATTATACCTTATTATCAGTACGTAATCAAGTATGTACAAGTTCCTGAGATATTTGCACTGGTCATACTTGCATTTTGTCTAATATCAGCGGTCACTACAAACCATATGTTTAGATCGTTTGTTGCAATTGGTGTTGGTAGTTTTGTTGGGTTGATTGGTATTGACATTTTAGGAAATCCAAGATTTGTTTTTGGTCTAGAGTATCTAGAGGATGGTATACCCATCATCATAGTTGCAGCTGGTCTGTTTGCGATACCAGAACTGTATGAAGCGTTAATGTTAAATTCAAAACAAGAGAAAATGGACAGGAAGACACACAACAAACAAACATGGGACGGTATAAAGGAAGTGTGGACTCATAAGTGGTTAGCACTACAGGGTGGTGCAATCGGTATGGTGGTCGGTATGTTACCAGGCACCTCTGGTGGTATCGGTGATTGGACTGCATATAGTACAACCGTGTCACAGTATAAGAATGAGAAGATACCATTTGGTAAGGGTAATATAAAAGGTGTGATTGGGCCTGAGGGTGCAAACAACTCTGGTAAAGCAGGTGCATTGATACCAACTCTTCTATTTGGAATACCAGGCGGTAAGGCGATGGTCATACTGATGGCACTCTGGATGTCTTTAGGGTTTCATGTTGATAACATTGAACTCATGACAAGTGACAAATTCATCAATCATATATTTGGAGGATTTCTAGTAGGAACTCTATTGACAGGTATAGTCTGTTTAGTATTTACACGATATATCAGTAAGGTGGTTTATTTCCCTGCTCGTTATTGGGTTACACCATTATTCTTATTGACCATATGGGCGGTGGTTGCATCACGATATTATGTGTACTTATATGAGGACATATTGACACTAGGTATATTTGGTGTTCTTGGTTTTGTTATGTCAAAATACAAATTCTCAAGACCAGCGTTCCTTATGTCGTTTATTCTTGCAGAGAGATTTGAGGGTAGTTTTTACCAGACGATAGGTATATTTGAGATTAGTGAGCTTATTGTCAGACCCATCTTTGTTACTCTGATATTTGCCAGTATTGGTTTGGTGATATGGAAACTAAGAAGTAAACACAAATTATCATATACGTGACATAATTACCACACCCCTCATTTAAATGCATATTCCATGTCGATTCTTGTTGACAAAGTACTCTTTTGTGTGGTATAGTATTAATATAATGAGAAATAACAAAGGAAATGATATGTTAGTAAGTAAATGGAAAGATGAGTTTAATTTTGGTGTTAGTGCTGCAACGAATTGTTTAACTAAGGGAACTTGCGCTCCTAAGATTGTAAGTCTTGAAGACTTTACATCTGGATTTTGTGTGTTTGGTGCGTTTGGTGAAATCCTTAATTGTGGTGAATCATTTGAGACTTTTGAAGAAGCTGCAAAGTGGATGGAAACCGTATTTACCTTTGAGGTAAAATTTGATGTTGTCTAACGAGTTCAATTTCATCCATCCCAAAATGTCTGAGAAGGATATGAAATCCTTTGGATTTTGGGAGAACAGGGATAGTGCATGGCACATAGAAGATGTGTGG
>Ga0308001_10001149_pt1 | contig 12047 bp, 11 predicted proteins | sample Neamet5_FD_203167 | JGI IMG/M metagenome (GOLD analysis project Ga0308001, IMG submission 203167) | Marine microbial communities from water near the shore, Antarctic Ocean - #5 | ecosystem: Environmental > Aquatic > Marine > Unclassified | place: Southern Ocean | collected 2014-06-04
CCTACAGAGCTGCAAAAGATATTGAAGATAGAATTAAAATAAGACACGAGAGTGGAAATAATTTTCAAGAATCAGAACTAAAAGGAGTGGAAGAATACGCAATAGAATGTTCGTTATTAAAAGTAGCTATAAGTGAAGATATGCAGAATATTGCTGATGAAGGAATTCAAGTATTTGGTGGAATGGGCTTTTCTGCAGAAACACCAATGGAAGGAGCCTGGAGAGACTGTAGAATTGGAAGAATATATGAAGGCACTAATGAAATTAACAGAATGTTAAGCGTTGGAATGCTAATCAAAAAAGCAATGAAAGGACATATTGATTTTATCAATCCAGCTACAGCTGTAGCTGATGAGTTAATGGGGGTTCCATCTTTTGACTTACCTGATTTAACTGAGCTATTTGCCCAAGAAAAATTGATTTTAATAAACCTTAAGAAAGTATTTTTAATGTTAGCTGGTGCAGGGATAAAAAAGTTTGGTGATAAACTCGAGGAACATCAACAAATGCTCTTAGCTGTTTCCGATATATTAATTGAAATTTATATGGCAGAATCTGCAGTTTTAAGAACTGAAAAAAATTGTAATAGGTTTGGTAAAGAAACACAAAGTGAACAAATCGCAATGACGCAATTGTATCTTTACAAGGCTGTAGATATTGTTCAATCCAGAGGAAAAGAAGTCATAATCTCTTTTTCTAAAGGAGATGAACAAAAAGGGTTATTAATGGGACTAAAAAGGTTTACTAAATATTTTGAATATCCTAATGTCATTGAATTAAAAAATAAAATTGCTGAAAAACTTAAGAAAGAAAACGAATATTGTTTTTAAATTCTTAATTACATAATTATATTTTATAAATTTAGGTATGAAATTTTTAAAACTCATACCTATTTTTATTTTTACGAATCTGTGTTTTTCACAAACAAAACAAGATTTATATACTATTATAGATTCCGTTTCTGAAAAAAGAATTCAAAAAGATATTGAAAAACTCGTTTCCTTCGGAACAAGGCACACACTTAGTGACACTATTTCCAAATCTTATGGAATTGGAGCAGCCAGAAGGTGGATAAAATTTTCATTTGAAGAAATATCAGAACAATGCAATAGTTGTCTTGATGTGGATTACCAAAAAAATTATTTTAAAAAAAACAAAAGAAGATTAGTTAAAGATGTTTGGATTAATAATGTTGTAGCGATTCAAAAGGGAAAAAAATATCCAAACAGATATATTATAATGAGTGGTGATATAGATAGCAGAGTCTCAAATGCTAATGATTATACCTCATTATCTCCAGGTGCTAATGATAATGCTTCAGGAATGGCCGGGGTAATTGAAGCTGCAAGAGTATTAAGTAAATACGAATTTGAAAATAGTATAGTCTATGTTGGGTTATCGGGTGAAGAACAAGGGTTATATGGTGGGATTGGTTTAGCTAAATATGCTAAAGAAAATCAATGGGATATAATTGGAGTTTTAAATAATGATATGATTGGGAATATTGAAGGAGTTGATGGTGTTATTGATAATTATAGTTTTCGAATATTTTCAGAACCAACTCCCGCCAATGAATCCGAACAATCAAGAAATAAAAGAAGGTTTTATGGTGGTGAAGTTGATGGAAATTCTAGACAATTGGCTAGGTATGTTCATTCTCAAGTTTTAAAGCATATGCCGGAAATGAACCCCATAATGATTTATAGATTGGATAGATTTGGAAGAGGAGGTCACCACAGACCATTTAATGATTTAGGGTTTCCAGGAGTTAGAATAATGGAAGCTCATGAAAACTACAATAGACAGCATCAAGATATTAGAGTTGAAAACGAAATAGAATACGGAGATGTTTTATCAGGTGTTAATTTTAAGTATGCAAAAAAATTAACTGCTGTAAATGCAATAAACTTAGCTAGTTTAGGCTGGAGTCCGTCTCAACCAAAAAATGTTAAAATTGGAGGGATTGTTGAACCTTCAGCCAAATTAAAATGGGATAGCTCAAATGACGAGAATATCATTGGTTATAAAATATACTGGAGAGACACAACAGCTCCATATTGGGAACACAGTAGGTTTGTTGGTTTAGTAAATAAATTTACTTTAAACGGAATTGTTTTAGATAATTATTTATTTGGAGTATCTAGTGTTAGTAAAAATGGATATGAAAGTGTAATAGTATTTCCTAGCAGTATTTTTAATTAATTTTTAATGCTTTCTTTAAAACTATTTGTATCTGTATCTCCCTCTGTATTAAAAACTAAAACACGAGAATTTTTATTTAATCCTATGTGTTTATTTAAGTCCTCTGCTTTATTATCTTTTAAACATTTTATTAAACCAGCTAAACCGGCAGCTCCAGATTCTCCAGAAGTTATTTGGTGATCATTTTGAAATGGATTATAAAATATTCTCATAGCAGACATAACTTCATTATCTGTAATTTTAATGATTCCATCGCAACCATTTTTAATTATGTTCCATGCAGATTTAGATGGAATACCACAATTTAAACCTGTCATTATTGTTTTTAAACTTCCTTTTGGGGAAACTCTTTTTCCTTTTTTAAAAGACTCAAAAACTCCACTAGATTCTACTGGTTCTACTAAAATTATTTTAGGTCTATTTTTTTGATAACGATTTAAATAATACCATATACATGATGCTGCCCAAGAACCCACTCCACACTGTAAAAAAACGATATCAAAATTAGGTTTGTTCAACATGTTAATCGTATCCTCCATTTCGCTTAAATGAGTTAAATAACCAGACATTATATAAGCTGGAATAAGCTCGTAGTTATCCCAAGAAGCATCTTGAACAAGTTTCCAGTTCATCTTTAAAGATATTTCAAAAGCATGCTTACAAGTGTCTTCATAGTTCAAATTTAACTTCTCTACTTTTGCACCATGATTTGAAATAGCCTTAATACGTGGTTCTGATGTATCTTTTGGTACAAATACAATGCATTTTTTTTTATATAATTTCGAAGACCACGCTAAAGCCCTGCCATGATTCCCATCACTTGCCGTACAAAAAATCGATACATTAGGGTTGCTTGTTAATATTTGATTAACTGCATATGAAGCACCTAAGGATTTGAATGCGTTTAATCCAAATCTACTAGACTCATCTTTAACAAATAAATTAGAAATATTTAAAAATTTAGCAAGGCCTGATAATTCATGTAATGAAGATTTATTATAACCCTCCAAAGATTGATGAAAAATAATTGAATTACTGTTTTTTAAGATTTGATTTGTGGAATTATATTCAAAACTATTAGTGGGATAATTAAGTAAAAAATTGCTCATAAAAATTAATCTATACTAAAACCTTGCTTTTTCATCCAATCGTCATTGTATATTTTACCAATATATCGACTTCCAGAATCATGAAGTAAAACCACAACCACATCATTTTTTTTGAAATTTTCTTTTAATTGTAGAAGCCCTTTAACCGCGGCTCCGCATGAATTTCCAGCAAATATCCCCTCTTCTCTAGCCAACTTTCTGGTATAAATTGCAGCGTCTTCATCTGTTACTTTTTCAAATGCATCAATCAAATTAAAATCAACATTTTTAGGCAAAATATCTTCACCTATTCCTTCAGTTATATATGGGTAAATTTCATTTTTATCAAAGATCCCAGTTTCATGATATTTTTTAAATACAGAACCATAAGTGTCTATTCCCCAGACCTTAATATTTGGATTTTTTTCTTTTAAAAATTTTGAAACGCCTGAAATGGTTCCTCCAGTTCCGACTCCAACTACAAAATGAGTTATTTTTCCATCAGTTTGAGACCAAATTTCAGGTCCAGTTGATTCGTAATGCGCAATGGTATTAGAAGGATTATCATATTGATTTACATACCAAGCATTAGGAGTTTCTTCCCCAATTCTTTTTGATGTAGAATAGTATGATTTTGGATCATCAGGCTTTACATTAGTTGGACAAACTATTACTTTTGCACCAACTGCTCTTAAAACATCAAACTTTTCTTTAGACTGTTTATCAGTAGAAACACATATAAGCTTATAGCCTTTAACAATAGCTGCTAATGCTAAACCCATTCCGGTATTTCCAGAGGTTCCCTCTACAATTGTTCCACCTGGTTTTAATCTTCCATCATTTTCCGCATCTTCAATCATTTTTAACGCCATTCTATCTTTTACAGAATTTCCAGGATTAAAATATTCAACTTTGGCTAGAACTAAAGCATCTATCTCTTTAGTTATCTTATTTAATTTAATAAGTGGAGTATTACCTATAGTATCTAATATGTTTTCAGAATATTTCATTTTAAAAAATTAAAATATAAAGTTAAACTTTAAGATTACTTTACTGAAATTTACTCCAATTATTATTAACTAATTTTTAAAGATTCTGTTGGGGATATTCTACCTATCAAATAGGACGGAATTATTAACATTAATAGACAAAAAAATAAAACACCAAAGTTTAGTGATATAATAGTCATAAAATTTAAATCTAAAGGAACCTCAGAAACGTAATAAGTTTCAGGATTTAATTTTACGAATCCTGTTAATTTTTGAATAAATATAAGACCTAACCCTAAAATATTTCCAAAAAAAAGACCAATTAATATCAAATAAACTCCGTTTGAAAGAAAAATATATCTTATACTATCTTGACTTGATCCCAAGACTTTTAAAACTCCGATAAGTTTTGTTTTTTCTAAGATGGTCACTAACAATGCGGTAATCATGTTTATTCCTCCAACCAATATCATTATTATAATTATAACAAATATATTCATGTCAAATAACGCAATCCAATTAAAAATATCTGGAAATTTATCTGAAATACTAATAACATCTAAATCTGAAGGAGTGTTTTGATATAAATCATTTGAAGTTTTAGAAATAGCATCAAAATCTTTAATAAATATTTCAAAATTTCCTATTTGATTTGAATTCCAATTATTCATCTTTTGGATATGTCTAATATCTCCTAAAAAATATGTTTGATCAAATTCAATTAATCCAGACTTAAATATTCCAACAACTTTAAAATTTCTTTCATTTGGAATTGAAAAGCCTATTTTAAAAAAAGTGGTTCTAAATTTATCATTTAAATTTATTGATAATCTTTTGGATAAATAATCTGATATAATTACCTCATTATTTATCTTTTCACTTTTTGAAGGAAGCCTACCTTCAGTTAGGTAATTAGAAAATTCTGAGGAATTGAAATCTTTATTTATTCCTTTTAATACTAAGCCTTCAAAAGTTGACTCAGTAATTATAACTGCTGATTTATAAGCTACAGTTTGTATATGATAAATCTGTTCATTTTTATTGTTTTTATAAAATTCTTGATTAATTAAGATAGGCTTTAAAGAAGATTCTGAAGAATTGTTCTGAAAATTTGAAATTGAAATATGACCAAAAAAAGAGGATATTTTATTTTGAATAGTTTTTTGTAAACCAACTCCAGATGAAATAGAAACCATCATCATTACTAAACCCATTGATATTGATAATATAGATATTTTTATTATTGGACTGGATATAGTATTTTTATAAGGCATTGACCTTATAATACGAGAGGCAATAAATGATTCAAATCTCATAAAAAATGAAATTTAATATAATTAAACTCAAAAGTACCTTTTTTTTGATTTTAATGTCCTTTAGTTTTTTGTCTTTTTCACAAAAAAACAATAAATTAATAGTAGGAGCTAACAGAATAGAATTGTTTTTGAATGATATAAAAGAGTTAAATATTGCTGTTGTTGCTAATCAAACCTCTATAATAGAATCCAAAAAAAGATCTGTTCATCTTATAGATTCCTTATTAAAATTAAATATTAAAATTAAAAAGGTTTTTTCCCCGGAACACGGATTTAGAGGAAAAGGAGATGCTGGTGAAATAATTGAAGATGGAATAGATTTAAAAACAGGACTTCCTATTATATCGCTACACGGATCTAGTAAAAAACCAACAAAAGCTCAAATGAAAGAAATTGATGTTGTTATTTTTGATATTCAAGACGTTGGCGCTAGGTTTTACACTTATATTTCAACTCTTCATTATGTGATGGAATCGGTTGCTGAAAACAATAAAAAATTAATAATATTAGATAGGCCTAATCCAAACGGACATTATATAGATGGTCCAGTTTTAGAAGATAAATTTAAAAGTTTTGTTGGAATGCACCCTGTTCCAATTGTTCACGGAATGACAATTGGTGAATATGGAAAAATGATTAATAATGAAGAATGGTTAAAAAATAGAATTAAATGTAATTTAGAAGTCATTCCCATAAAAAATTACAATAGGAATATAATTTACAAACTACCAATTAAGCCTTCGCCTAACCTTCCAAATGAAAAATCTATAAATTTATATCCAAGTCTATGCTTATTTGAGCAAACTCCAGTGAGTATCGGAAGGGGGACCAATATGCAATTTCAAGTAATTGGAAATCCAGAATGGAAAGAATCAGATTTTAAATTTAAACCAAAATCTGTTTCTGGTGCAAAATCACCAAAACATATAAATGAAACATGTTATGGAAAAGATTTAAGAAAATATCCTGATTTAAATGAAATTAATTTAGAATGGATAATCTCTGCTTATAATAAATCTAAAAATAAATCATCATTTTTTAAAAGTGGTTTTAATAAGTTAGCTGGAAATGAAAAACTTCAAAGTCAAATTATTAATGGATTAAGTGAAAGAGAAATCAAAAAAAGTTGGAAAAATGGGATTAAAAAATTTATTTCTATCAGATCTAAGTATCTTATGTATAATTAAGTAGTTATGGGATATTTAAGTATTTGTGTGTTTGCAAAGAAATTTTCCATTGTGTATTCATCATAACATAATCAACAATTATTGGAATCATTTCATCTCTTTTATCCCACTCAGGCTGTAGGTAAAGTATACATTTTTTGGATACTTTTTTAGCTTGCTCCTCAGCATATTTTAAATCGTGTTTGTTAAAAACTATTATTTTTAATTCATTTGCTTTTTCATAAACTTCAGCTTTAGGACTTTTTCTTCTTTTGGGAGACAAACATATCCAATCCCAAAAACCGGTTAGTTTATTTGATCCAGAAGTTTCAATGTGAATTTTAAGGTTGTTTTCTTTTAATAGTTTAGTTAATGGGTTCATGTCCCACATTAAAGGTTCTCCCCCTGTAATTACCACCATTTCAGAATGTTTCTTAGCATTCTCAACTATTTCTTTAACGGAATACATAGGATGAAGATCCGAATCCCAACTTTCTTTAACATCACACCAATGACAACCTACATCGCATCCTGCTATTCTAATGAAGTAAGCCGCAGAACCTTTATAAAACCCTTCACCCTGAATTGTATAAAAAGATTCCATGACAGGTAATCTTAAACCTTGACTTAATTTTATATCAATTACGTTTTCGTTCATAAGGCAAATATATATCTAATAATTAATTAAGATTTAAAAGTAATTAGTACTTTTAAATAAGTTTAAAAAAAATAAATGAAATACATAACAATCTTTTTAATTTTAACATGTTTTGGATGCTCAAATGGAAATGATTATTCTATTAAAAAAGGGAAAGTTGGAAAAATAAATTCAGAAACAATAGTTAGACAACTTGATTCTTTGTTCTCTAATGATTCTATTGTGAAAAGAATAGGTGAGGGTGATTATATGTTTTCTGGAGAAGATAATTATTTGATTTTTGATAATACTCAAATCCACCTTTTAACTTTAACTCCCAAGCAACAACATGATTCTAATGAAAAAATTGAAACTATCGAAATTTTAAGTGAGAAATACAAAACAACAAAAGGAGTAAATACAAATAGTACTTTTGGAGATATTAAGAGAAATCATACTATATCAAGTATTCAGAATACAATTAATAATATTGTTATTTTTGTTGATGAAATTGACGCCTACTTCATTATAGATAAAAAAAATCTTCCTTTAGAACTTAGAATTGGAACCGAAAAAAAAATTGAGTCAATAAATATTCCTTTAAATTCTAAAATCAAAAGGTTTATGATTGGCTGGAATTAAATTATGTATACATGAATAACCTTTCCCCATTTCATTTAGCTATTCCAGTAAATAATTTAGATAAGTGTCGAACTTTTTATAGAGACGTATTGGAACTAAAAGAAGGCAGAAGTAGCAATCATTGGATAGATTTTAATTTTTTTGGACACCAATTAGTCATTCATTTTAAAAAAAACCAAACTATATCAAAAAAAAGTAATCCAGTGGATGGAAAAGATGTGCCAGTTCCACATTATGGTTTAATACTAAAGTGGGACGAGTTTCATTTGTTTTCTGAAATGTTAAAAAATAAAAAAATTGTATTTATTATTGAACCTTATATTAGATTTAAAGGACTAGTTGGAGAACAAGCAACTATGTTTTTTAAAGATCCGTCTGGAAATGCTTTGGAATTTAAATCGTTTAAAGATACAGAGCAGATTTTTGCCAAATAACTAATTTTTTAAACTTTTTGATAAAAGTGTGTTTTTCAATAACATAGCTATTGTCATTGGACCTACACCTCCTGGAACTGGAGTTATGTAACTTGCCTTTTCTTTAACTGAATCAAAATCAACATCTCCTTTAATCACATATCCCTTTGGTTGAGATTCGTCTTCAACCCTTGTAATGCCTACATCAATTATTATAACTCCTTTCTTAACCATGCTAGAATTTATAAAATCAGGAACCCCTAATGCAGAAATAATTATATCTGCTTTTTTAGTAAAACTTTCCAGGTTTATTGTTCTACTGTGAACTAATGTAACAGTAGAATCACCTGGATTTCCTTTTCTACTCATTAATATACTTATTGGTCTACCTACTATGTTGCTTCTTCCAATAACAACTGTATTTTTTCCGGATGTATTAATTTTATATCTTTTTAAAAGTTCAATAATCCCGTATGGTGTGGCTGATATGAAAGTTTTCATATTTAGAGCCATTTTTCCAAAATTGGTAGGATGAAACCCATCCACGTCTTTGCTGGGATTGACAGCCATTAAAATTTTTTCTTCATTAATATGTCTTGGCAAAGGTAATTGAACTATAAAACCGTCTATTTCATCATCATTATTTAATTCTTGTATCTTTTCCAATAAGCTATCTTCTGAAATATCGTCTGCTAACTTAACAAGTGTTGAATTAAATCCTACTTGTTCACAAGATCTAACCTTACTTCCAACGTAAGTTAAACTAGCCCCATCACTTCCTACTAAAACAGCAGCTAAATGAGGAATACGACCTCCGTTTTTTATAATTTGATCTACTTCAATTTTAATCTCTTTCTTGATTTGATTAGAGATCTTTTTACCATCTATAATTTTCATAATTATTTATTTTATCCCTTGCATCATTTGCATTAATTTTCCTGAACCCCCACCTTGCATCATTTTCATCATTTTTGACATTTGTTCAAATTGTTTTAATAATCTATTTAAATCTTGAATATCTAATCCACTTCCTTTTGAAATTCTTTTTTTTCTGCTAACATCAATAATTTTTGGGCTTGACCTTTCTTTAGGAGTCATTGAATAAATTAGAGCTTCAATATGCTTAAATGAATCATCATCTAACTCATTGTCTCCCATTGCCTTACTTGCACCAGGTATCATATTGACCATATCCTTTAAATTACCCATTTGTTTGATTTTCTTTATTTGTTCTAAGAAATCATCCAAACCAAATTGACTTTTTGCAATTTTTTTATTTAGAATCCGCGCTTGCTTTTCATCATATAAATCTTGAGCTTTTTCAACTAAAGACACAACATCACCCATTCCAAGAATTCTATCTGCCATTCTTTCTGGGTGAAATACATCAATAGCATCCATCCTTTCTCCAGTACCAACAAACTTTATAGGCTTATCTACAACAGATTTAATAGAAAGAGCTGCTCCTCCACGTGTATCTCCATCTAACTTTGTCAATATAACCCCATCAAAATTTAAAATATCATAAAATGTTTTAGCTGTATTAACTGCATCTTGCCCCGTCATTGAATCGACAACAAATAAAGTTTCACTTGGTTTGATAGCCTGATGAATATCCTTAATTTCATTCATCATTTTTTCATCAACAGCCAACCTACCTGCTGTATCTACAATAACAAGATTCTTTCCTGTTTTCTTGGCATATTTAACTGCATCTGTGGCTATTTTAACTGGATTCTTTTCTGCCACGTCCGAGTACACTTCAACTCCAATTTGTTCTCCAATAACTTTTAACTGTTCTATGGCTGCAGGTCTGTATACATCACAGGCAACTAAAAGAGGGTTTTTAGATTTCTTTTTTATTAAATAACTTGAGAGTTTACCACTAAAGGTTGTTTTACCTGATCCTTGAAGGCCAGACATTAAAATAACAGTAAATGTATTTGATAAATTAATTCCTGCTGACTCACCACCCATAAGTTCAGTAAGCTCATCTTTAACAATCTTAATCATCAATTGACCAGGATTAAGATTGGTAAGAACGTTTTGACCTATTGCCTTTTTCTTTACATTAGAGGTAAACTCTTTAGCAGTTTTGAAATTAACATCAGCTTCAAGTAGGGCTCTTCTAACTTCTTTTAAAGTTTCTGCAACATTTATCTCAGTAATTTTACCATGTCCTTTAAGAACTTTAAATGCTGAATTAAGTTTGTCTGTTAGGTTATTAAACATCCATTAAAATTTGATACAAATCTAGTGATTTGTAAATATTTGTAATATAGTATAATACTATTAATTTTTCTTTATTTTAAAAATAACCAATGTATGGGGAAATGTTATCGCTGCTAAAAAAGAAAAGAAAATACTTATTAGCAAAGATTGATAATCTTTTAGTAGAGAATACAACACAAGTAATCCAAATAATGAAATTATCCAATAAATTAGTGCACTTTTCAAATAATTTATGAATGATTTTAAATTTGAATATCCATAAATGTAATCCGACTGTTCTATTATTGAGGGAATACTATGCCAGAAAACAAAATAAATGCCAAAAGCCAGTAACAAATTAGAATTATAAAAAATAACGGATAGCAGAACTAAAAGAAAAGATTGAACGATTAATTGATCTGATAAAGATTTGAAATTTATAATACCTAAAAATATTAAACCTAGTGTTGAACTATATAATAGGTAATCATAAATAACCACATCTATATTAATTGCTGTTATATCATATATAATTTCACTTACAAAACTATTGTTTGACCAAAAAAGAAAGGAAAAAAGAAATAGTCCATAAGTAAAATAAAAAAAACCCAAATTATTTTGTTTTTTCTCACTAAACATTGTCCATTGTTGTTCTCCAAAGTGATAGGAACTAAATAAAACAAAGAAAATTAATGCTAAAGAAGGAATTAGGTAAAAGAAGATCCCAAATGAAAATACCATAATTAAATAAGGTATTAACAAAGAAATAATGGAATCTTTATTGGTATTAAGATTTTTTTTTAACAATAGCAGATCATTAGCTCCGTGAATAATTCCAAAAGACAAAATACCACTAAAGACTATAAGGTTCTGAACAAATTGACTAATAAAAAAACTAAGAATTAAACAAGAAATAGTAGAGAAAAATATTAATTTAAAAGAAAAATTATTAAAAGTGTGTGATTTCAACAACATATACTAGAAATATAATTATAAACAAATGTAGACATTAAGGATTGTTTTTATATATTTGATACTTAACAAAACAATTAATTATAATAATTATGGAAAATTTTTTAAACGTAATGTATTTTTTTGGTGATACACCTGCCGCTGATGATTTAGTAGGAATTACCTTTTGGATAGGAACAATGGCAATGATGGCAGCATCAGCTTTTTTCTTTCTATCGTTAAATTCAGTAGATGCTAAATGGAGATCTTCTATCTTAGTTTCTGGATTGATTACTTTCATTGCTGCAGTTCACTACATGTACATGAGAGATGCTCACGCTGCTGGAGACAGTACTACAGTGTTCAGATATGTTGACTGGATCCTTACTGTTCCTTTAATGTGTGTTGAATTTTATTTAATTCTTAAAGCTG
>Ga0308001_10001156_pt1 | contig 12007 bp, 4 predicted proteins | sample Neamet5_FD_203167 | JGI IMG/M metagenome (GOLD analysis project Ga0308001, IMG submission 203167) | Marine microbial communities from water near the shore, Antarctic Ocean - #5 | ecosystem: Environmental > Aquatic > Marine > Unclassified | place: Southern Ocean | collected 2014-06-04
CCTTCTAGATTTGCTTGGGATCATTTTACGCATGGACTCCAGCTTACCGAAGCATAACAATTTATCGTCCGCTTCTAGAACGCGGTTACTTCTCGGGTTTGGTATGATCTTATCGCCTCGATATAAAGTGAGAACATTAATGTCTTGCTCAGCTAGGGTCGTTTCTTTGATTGTTTTTCCAACAAAGTCTGAGCCTTCAGGCGCATAAATTTCACTAACGCCGTAGCCCTTGCTGACGGTTAGTCTTTGTCTTATATCAATTTCAGGGAAATCTACTTGGGCGGATATGTAGTCAATAACCGCTCCTGCGATATCCAGACCTGTGCAGGTTTCAATGCCCTCCAAGCCAGGAGAAGAATTAACCTCCATAATTTGTGGACCCGCTGCGCCCTCCAGCATATCAACGCCGGCAACTTGAAGGCCTAGAATTTGAGCTGCTCGAACAGCAGTCTCAGTGTATTGCTCGTCCAATTCGACTCGTTCGGCGATTCCTCCCCGATGCACATTACTCCTAAATTCTTGGCCTTGAGCAACTCGCCTCATAGCGGCTACAACTCTGTCTCCGACAACAAATGCACGAATGTCTTTGCCCTTACTCTCAGCGACAAATTTTTGAATCAAGACATTCTGTTTTTGGCTTTGCAATAGTTCAATAATACCTTCAGCCGATTTGCTGGTTTCAGCTAGCAGCACACCAATTCCCTGCGTGCCCTCAATAAGTTTTATTACAACCGGGGCGCCACCTACTCGCTTGATAGCGGGCAGAACATCTTTTTTATCACTGACAAAGGTTGTGCGTGGGATGCCGACGTGGTGCCTGCTAAGTATTTGCAGGCTGCGTAATTTATCACGAGAATTCATTATGCCGTGTGCTGTGTTGGCGCAAAAAACATCCATTTCTTGAAATTGTCGGACTACGGCGGTGCCGTAATAGGTGATCGATGCGCCGATTCTTGGTAAAACCGCATCGTAGTTGCTTAACATTTTTTGACGAAAATAAAGGTCCGGCACTCCTTTTTGTAGATCAATTGCAAACTTGAGTGTGTCTAATATTTTCACGTCGTGACCGCGCTGTAATGCGGCCTCTTTTAGGCGGCGTGTGCTGTAGGAGCGAGGTCCTCTTGAGAGAATCGCGAGTTTCATAATATAGGCCTGCGTCGTATTAGTATTACCAAGTATGCCATTTCATACAAAACTTGGTCTGTGCGGTTGTGAATCTAAGTCCTAACGTTAACGAGGCCCTAGTGACATATAAGGTAGGCCGCCACTTGCGGTACAAGCTCAGCTAAAAGGCATTTTTCTTCTCTATTTAGACACAGCTTCCCTAAAAAAAGAAGTTGATACTGGCGCCTAGAATGACAGTTTTATAAACCGTTTCAAGGCATACTTTTCCGTGAACCGGCAGCAGCGTGCCGGTTTTTACATCTACCCTGAGCAGCTCAATTAAGGATAAATAGTCGCTGGCGCAGGAACAAGCAATCTTATTGAAAAGGATAGAATTTTATTCTGATGTCGCTAGGGAGAGCGATGGACTCCTCAGTGACTCTATTCATAGGCCAGCGCAATCGCCTATGGACATAACCTAAGTGCGCATGACTATTGGCTCACGAGTGCGTTATTTCGCGACACTATATCAGGTTTCGACTGTTGTTAGATCGCGATTTTAGCAGGCCTTTGCGTTAGTGGATTGAACACGAATTTATGTGGATGAAAAGCGCGCGAAGAAGAAAGCAGCAAAAGCCAGGGTGAAGTTTTCGCCGCGGCAATTAGGTGTGAACAACGATATAAGCGCAAAGTCTAGCCCGCTACGTCAAATTAAATATCGGTTTGGTATTTGTTGCTATGCCGCCTGGCGCTTTAACGCAGAATCGACATCACAGTGGTTTATCGATGCTAATCGGTAATATTTACCGGATCCAATCAAGTTGACGGCTTACGGAGGTTTTAGCATTCTTTTATTTTTCTGGTGCTGCTATTTCATCATTTTTGGCATGAGACTTTGGGGCTCTAGCGACCCCAGAGGCTTATGCCGATGTTAGTAAAAGTGTTCGTTTCCTATCACAGAATTACCCTCTAACGTAGTTGGGCAGCTAGCTAAACCGTTTAAAGCCAGATCCATAAAAGTCTGATTACTTTTCGCTCCGCACAAATTCGAGTCACAAGTTAGCGAGACAGTTGCATTTAGTACTGTGGAGCTTCCGATCTGAATATATGGTCTAAATTCGCCCGTACTCGAAGTCAAAGTAGGCATAAACTGCATTTTTAGCGGGACTGAACCAAAAATATGCATTTATTGCAGTAAAAAATCGCAATAGGAGTATTATCAGTGTATATACATTTAGTTACATATAATAACATATAGTATTTTTTATGTATGTAGTGACTTTAAAAATAGCCAAGCGGCCTATATACCTCACCCAATGCAATTTTTACCCTTGGGTTAAGGCGCGCAACCATTACATAAGAGATACAGATTAGAACACCTCCTGTATTTACAAGTATTTATAGCAGTGAAATGTAGTTTTTTAATGAAATATTTTTGAAAAATGCGGTAGAAGCTCGTCTATTTTTGATAGGCGACACAAGACTAAATCATTTTCAAATGCGGGCAAAAATTTCACAAACTGTGTGGCAATTCAAAGGTGTTACTGATCAAGATTCAAGATTTAAGTATAGAGACGACACGCTGATTCTTTTATATGCATTTTACGTTTTGCAGTTTTCCATAAGCCGTTAAATGAAACCTTATAACACGCGAATAATTTTACATTGAGAGAGTGATATCGTCTTTACGTTAATTTGACGAATTACTAAAATATTAAAATAAAACGAGCTATCCAGTTATGCTCAGGAATTTCGATGAGTAACCAGAGCCAAAACCAAAACCAAGAAAAAGAAAAGCGAGCAGATGAATTAACTCTTGCCAACAAAGAGCTAGCTTTTCAAAATGAAGAAAAAGACAAACGAGCCGACGAGTTAATTCTTGCCAATAAAGAGAAGGAAAAAAGAGCCGACGAATTAGTCCTTGCTAATAAAGAGCTAGCTTTTCAAAATGAAGAAAAAGATAAACGCGCTGACGAGTTAACGCTTGCCAACAAGGAAAAGGAAAAAAGGGCTGACGAATTAGTTCTTGCAAATAAAGAGCTTGCTTTTCAAAATGAAGAAAAAGACAAGCGAGCGGATGAGTTAACTCTAGCCAACAAAGAGAAGGAAAAGAGAGCCGACGAATTAGTCCTTGCCAACAAAGAGCTTGCTTTTCAAAATGAAGAAAAAGATAAGCGAGCCGATGAGTTGTTTCTTGCTAATAAGGAGAAGGAAAAAAAAGCTGACGAATTAGTCCTTGCCAATGAAGAATTAGCATTTCAAAATGAAGAAAAAGACAAGCGAGCCGACGAGTTAACTCTTGCCAATAAAGAGAAGGAAAAAAGAGCTGACGAATTAGTTCTTGCCAATAAAGAGCTTGCTTTTCAAAATGAAGAAAAAGACAAGCGGGCCGATGAGTTAATTCTTGCCAATAAAGAGAAAGAAAAAAGAGCCGATGAATTGGTTCTTGCTAACAAAGAAAAGGAAAAACGGGCTGAAGAATTAGCTTTGGCTAATCAAGAGCTAGTCTTTCAAAAAAGGCTTGATAGTTATCGTTCGGAAACAGAGCGTGTGGCACAGGATTTGACTTTGCTCATTGATACGGCCAATGCTCCAATTTTTGGCATTGATGCAAAAGGAAACGTAAACGAATGGAATCAAAAGTCAGCTGAAATCACAGGGTTTAATTCCGAAGAGGCTATGGGTAAAAACCTAGTGGAAGACTTTATTAGAGAAAATTACCGTAAGTCAGTCAATGGTGTATTACAAAAAGCACTCAGAGGGCATAACACCTCAAACTTCGAGTTTCCACTTTACACAAAAAACAATAAGCTGGTTTGGGTTTTATTAAACGCCACAACACGGCGTAATGCGGACGGCGGTATCGTTGGTGTAGTGGGAGTAGGTCAAGACATTACCGAGATCGATGGTTATCGCTCGGAAATGGAACGAGTGGCAGAGGATTTGACTCAGTTAATTGACACTGCTAATGCCCCTATTTTTGGTATTGATGCTGAAGGAAACGTAAATGAATGGAATCAAAAGTCAGCTGAAATCACGGGATTTGATGCCGATGAAGTTATGGGCAAAAGCTTGGTCGAAGATTTTATCAGGGAAAACTATCGCGAGTCAGTTAATGATGTCTTTCAAAAAGCGCTCAAAGGAGACAACACTTCGAACTTTGAATTTCCACTTTACACAAAAGATAACAATCTAGTAAGGGTGTCATTGAATGCTACGACTCGACGTAATGCCAAGGGTGGTATTGTCGGCGTTATAGGTGTGGGACAGGATATTACAGCAGAAAATCTTGCTCGAAAGGAAAGTGAGCGAACATCGGGCGAACTGACACAGTTAATCGATACAGCAAACGCACCTATTTTTGGTATTGACGCTGCGTTTCGAGCTACTGAGTGGAACCAGTCGGCGGTTAGGATCTCTGGTTTTGAGAAAGAAGAAGTGTTGGGTCGTGATCTGGTGCAGGGTTTTATTACCGAAGAGTATAAGGACTCTGTGAAAGGGGTTTTTGATAAAGCGTTACGGGGTGAAGAAACTGCAAACTTTGAGTTTCCACTTTACACTAAGGACGGGAGTCGCCTTGACTTGCTCTTGAATGCGAGTACGCGCCGAGATTTAGAAGGTAACATCATTGGCGTTATTGGAGTGGGTCAGAATATTACTGCAGAGAACTTGGCTCGAAAGGAAAGTGAGCGTTCATCTGGCGAACTGACGCAGTTGATAGATACAGCAAACGCGCCAATTTTTGGCATTGATGCTGCCGGTCGAGTCACCGAGTGGAATCAGTCAACGGTTAGGATCTCTGGTTTTGAAAAAGCGGAAGTGTTGGGTCGTGATCTAGTCCAGGATTTCATCACTGAAGAGTACAAGGCTTCGGTCAAAGTAGTTTTGGACAATGCGTTAGGCGGTGAAGAAACTGCTAACTTTGAGTTTCCACTTTATACCAAGGGCGGGAGTCGCCTTGATGTCCTGTTGAATGCGAGCACGCGCAGAGATTTAGAGGGCAACATCATTGGTGTTATTGGCGTGGGCCAGGATATCACTTCAGAGAACTTAGCTCGAAAGGAAAGTGAGCGGACATCAAGCGAACTGACGCAGTTGATTGATACAGCAAACGCACCTATTTTTGGCATTGACGCTGAGGGGCGAGTTACTGAGTGGAATCAGTCGGCGGCTAGGATCACCGGTTTTGAGAAGCAGGAAGTTCTGGGTCGTTATATGGTGCAGGATTTTATTACCGAAGAGTACAAGGATTCGGTTAAAGGGGTTTTTGATAAGGCGTTAGGGGGTGAAGAAACTTCTAACTTTGAATTTCCTCTTTACACTAAGGACGAGCAGCGCCTAGAGATTCTCCTGAATGCGAGCACGCGCCGTGACGTAGAAGGTAAAATCGTTGGTGTTATTGGTGTCGGACAGGATATTACGTCGTTAAAGGAAAAAGAGTTTGCGCTTCAGCAATCTCAAAAAATGGAAGCGGTAGGGCAGTTAACTGGTGGGCTTGCGCATGACTTCAATAATTTGCTGAGTATTGTTCAAGGTAATTTAAGGTTTCTTCAAGAAGATCTGGGGACTGTTTCTAACGAGATAACCCTTCTTTTTGAGGACGCATTATCTGCCGTTGAAGATGGTGTTGAGCTTACCGGGCGTCTTCTGCAATTTTCTAGCAATAGGAATCTGCAGCCTAGGATGCAAGATGTAAATGAGGCTATGGAAAAATTCTACCGTCTTATGTCTAGGACTATCGGTGAAAAGATTTCATTAGACCTGAGACTGCCGGAAGAAAGTCTTTCTGTTAGTGTTGATCCTTCTCAGCTAGAGAATGCATTGCTTAATTTGGTCATTAATGCGCGTGATGCTATGCCCCGCGGGGGTCAGATTAACATCACAGCTGAGAAAATGAGTAATGAAAAAACAAAACAACAAGTCAAACAAACTGAAATGAATGAATTGACGAATAAGGACTTCGTAAAAATATCAGTTTGTGACCAGGGCGAAGGGATTAATCCTAATATTATCGATCGAATCACAGAACCCTTTTTTACTACAAAGGATGTAGGCGCTGGCACTGGCCTAGGACTTAGTATGGTATATAGCTTCCTTAAAACATCAGGTGGCTTCCTGCGAATAAATAGCGAAGTCGGAGAGGGGACCGCAGTAGAGATGTATTTCCCTTCGATGGGAGAGGTAAAAACAGCTTCGCCTATGGAGGTTTCCACAAGTCGTAAATCAAATTTCTCTAAAACTATATTGGTTGTAGAGGATGAGCCCAGAGTGCGGAGGGTTACAGTTAGGGATTTACGCGGATTAAACTACAAAACGATCGAGGCTGGGAATGCAGACATGGCTGTGTCGATTATCCAATCTGGGGTAGAAATTGATCTTATGTTTAGCGATATACTGATGCCCGGTGATATGGACGGTCGAATGCTGGGAGACTGGGTTAAGGAGTATTACCCGGAGATAAAAGTTGTGCTCACCTCTGGATATAGTAAAGGGAAAGGGGATGCAAAAAAACCATTAAGTAATGAGGATCTTACAAAATATGCAGTTGTTAGAAAGCCATATCGGATAAATTTGTTAGCTGAGAGTATTCAGGCTACATTTGATGAAACTTAAAATTTTGATGAAAAGTTATGATAAAAGAGAACATAAATAGTCAGCAATTCAGTGCGATCTTGGTTTTTTTTTTGGCCTCGACGGACACCTAGTAATTTTGGAAAATCTTCGAGTATATGGAATGCCTGGGGCATCAATACGTTAATAAATTAATAAGGATAGTGGTGGGATATATTAATTCTGAGTGATTTTTTTTTGTGACAATAAGAACTCCTTGCAATAAAGCATCAAAGGCAGGGTAATGCCGTAATTAATGGCCGGTAAATTCCTTGATACAGAAAAATGGCAAATAATTTGCAGAAGATACCTTCTTTGATTTGGTGGGACGAGGAGGCAGTAGCAATCGGTGCTACTGAATAGTGTCAGTAATTCGTTGTTGTACACGCATATCAAGTTTTTAGAGTTAGTCGGTACCCGCAAGAAAACCATCAACTAGTTTCGTTATCTTGCTCTTCTATGAGTCTTCCCAGAGGCTACGAGGGCGCTCTTAAGCAAGTCCTTGTTCAGCTTATCTTTCGCCAACAGATGGCAGCCAAGCTCACAGGGTAGGCTTTTAGGTTTCTTTCCATTAGGCGACATTGCGACGAGCTGCCGCTGAGGGTTTAGGGGGCGCGAAAAAATGCCGGGAGAGCTTCTAAATATGCTTTAAGCACTCCCAGCTGAAAATTTTACAACCAAACCCCATTTTTCCTTATGTGGCTATTCGCCTGAGAAGGCGCTCGCTCGCTCTATAATGAGTTTTAATTCAGTCTCAGTAACTTCCCAAATATTACCCCACTGACCGAACTCAACGACAGTGCCGGAGGGGTCTGTCTGTTTGTATCCACCCCAACCTATTGCTATCGAATTCCCGATCTCTCGATAACCATATGGCCAAGCATCCAGTTCAATTTCCGTTGCTGGATTCTGATTGAGAGTCTCTAAAATACTATCGCGTCCAAACAATATGCTGTCGTTATTAGAAACGGCTTGAATGCCATTTTGAGTAAATAGATCTGCGATTCCGTTTGAATTACCTGTATTCGCATTTAAGACATAAGCGTCGACGGCGTCGTTAACTAAATTGGCCCCGGGGCCTTCATACATCTGATCAGGCATCTCTGGAGTTTCTAAGCTAGCTTGCCTCATACCATTTAGTGAGGCGTCGCCAGCAGACTCCATCAGCACGGTGAGGGTGCTTCCCTGCAGTTTATATGCATTTCCCCAGTAGCCCTGATTTATCGTTTTACCCTCAGCGTCAATCACATTGAAGGTTCCAGTTGCGAGCACAATATCTGGAGACAAAAATTTCGCTAATGATGGCACAGCGTCGATATTGGTTGTTTCAAAAGCTCCATTAAAATCCCCTTCGAATTGCGCAGTGATTGCCTCTCTCCCGTACACAGGCGTCTGCCTTGTTGAGACGATCCTAACAGCATCTTCGGCATACAAATTCCCCATCGCCTCTGCATTCTTTGAAGTCCAGTTGCTGGAAAAGGACTCTGTAAAGTTATTAACTAAAGTTAATGCTCGTGTATCAGATTGATCGCTATCTTGTTCAGACTGATTTGAGCAGCCAATAAAGAGGCTTAACGCAGCTGTTATGAAGACTGACTTTAATGTGGTTTCCATTCTTGTACTCTTGAGTTAATAATTTGAGATTGTGGAATACCAGATATATGAATTTAATGCAACGAAAAGAGGATTTTTGTAAAATGCCACTTGCCCCGATCGTCGAACACTTCGCCGCCAGCAAGCACCTCTGTGTCGTCCAGTAACCGCTTAATCCTCATATTTTGGCCTCTGAGTAGTGGAACGGAATGTATCATAACCCCGGGTGCCAAACACCTCTAGGAACCATACCCACACCCTTTTCCAACATATCGCCTAGTCAGTACACTCACCCTTTGTGTGCGCCCCATTTGCATGATACTGATTCCATCGCACGCCGATAAAAAAATATATTATTACAATTGGTTTTGTTCAGTTATTAAAACTTACCTGTAAAAGGAAATTGCTGAGGCCAATCATAGGAGCGTGAATTTTATTCAAATAATTTTGGAAATTACTATCAAACCTCTTGTTCATACACCTTTATTTCGTCTGCTTACTTCACTAGCCGCGTGTCCCATTCTCAAGCTGCTCAAATTGAGCGAGGTGCCTTAATCCCACCCTATAACTCAACTGACGGTGCTAACGGGCGGGGCGATATTGGCTGGCTGGGAAAGGCTGGACTTGAATGTAATTGGACTGGGGTGACTTGCACCTCTGGATCTGTGGCTGACCTTACTTTTAGACGGGAAACTCTCTCAGTGAGAGTTTCCCGTCTAAATTGGGTAATCTGACAAAACTAACTTACCTTTGTCTTTCAGGTAATTCTCTCACTGGAAATATCTCATCTGAAATGAGGTAATCTGACAAACTTAACTAGGCTTGTTCTTTATTCCAATTCACTCGGTGGAAGTATCCCGTTTGAAATGGGGTAATCTGACAAGCCTAACTTACCGTGGTCTTTAGACTAGCTCCCTCACCGGCCCTCTTCCGCGGTGGTTATCTGATTTCGCCTCAACATACTTCTCTACAAAGGATCTTGAGATAATCGGTGCTTTTAATACATCCGCTGCGGCAAATATATCCACTCACTACGAACCCACAGAAGAATGGCCCTCATCCTATAACGGCGTAACACTTGGCTCATTTTTTGGACTAGCGTTTAATAATGTCGGTGTCTTTGATGCGAGCGATGCAACCATCTATGCCTGTTTGAAATTATTCGCTGATGGTTTTCCCAGCTCGAACAATGGCTTTGGTCAGTTTGATGTTGGATTAGAAATAGTCTTCCTCCCTGAGGTTACGGTGAATATTTCAAAGTTTTGAGAATTCAACGTGGATGGGGGCTTAATGAGAACGGACAAACACCTGACTGTCGTGGTAAGTTCGACACAGTCGCCGGTGTCTATACAGATATAATTCAAACTGACAGCAGCGTTCTTGAAACTCCATTGAGCTTAATTGATCCTACGAATTTAATATTTAAGACTAGATAGCCTTAAGGAAGCGACTGCTAATTAGAACAGGTCAATATGATGGCGATATATAAAAAAATTACTGGGTACAAACCTTCAAATACAGGTGAAATTTTTGATTTTTTGGAGGATCCTGAATTATTCAGCGCCCACTCCTCGCTAGAGAACGGAGGTCTTTCGTCTTGGACAAATAACGGACAACTAAATAAACAATATCCTGAGATATTTGGTGAATTATGTGACTTTTTATTGCGAAGTTTTGGAGAAAAATATTCAATTATGGATATGTGGGTAAATATTACACCTCCTGACTCTTATATAAAGCCGCACCATCATTTAAATAGCGAGTTTCCAAACTCCTTCGCCGGCGTGTACTATCTTAAAAAGCCCAAAAATTCGGGAAATCTATTTATTGAAGGCAATGAGATTCAAATTGAAGAGTATGATTTAGTCGTTTTTCAAGGAAAGAGAATGCACTGGACCGCGCCCAATAAATCACTAAATAATCGAATAGCATTGTCATTTAATACTAATTAGGATGCTGATAAGTTAACTATTCCCACTCTCAAAATCCCTCTGTATAGCTTATATTCGCCCCCTTGATACTGCCTAAAAACAGACTAAAGTTATATCCAAGATTAAGAGTGGGCTGACGCTCCGCCAACCAGCAGCTGTGCAAAGTGGCACCCCGACAGGGAGCATAGCCTTGAGGCAACGACAGCATCAGCCTTCATTGAATAACCAACTGAGGGTTTTTTTATGTCTGCAGATATCACAACGATCAAATTGCATCAGGATTTTTTAAGCGGTCCTGCCTTGCGCACGCGTAAACGTGTCTTTGACTCATGTGAGCACGGTTATTCTGGTGGGTTGGAGCTTTGGCGGAGCACTAACTAACGGATCAAGCGCATCGGTAAAAAGGAGTCATAGGAACTCTACGGTACTTTAGAAGAGGCGTCTCGACAGAGGGAGTATGCCGGAACTCTCTCACCGACGGAGCTGCGTCAATATTTTGATAAAGTAGATTTTCATATGGATGGGCAGAACTGGTGTGACTGCGTCCTTGGCGATACCGCAGAGGTTACGATATAAGCGGCTTGAGATTTGCGATTAGAGATAAAGAATGAGTATCGATACGAAAGAAGATAAAGACCTAGCATCCAATAACCCATTATTAAGGTACTGACAAGTTAACTCCCAATCTGCCAGAATCCCGCTCATGACTCATTCCAAAATGTACCAGCGCCACAGATTCCCACCAGAAATCAGCCAATATGCCGTTTGGCTTTATCATCGGTTCAACCTAAGTCACCGCGACGTCGAAGACTTGCTCGCCGAGCGGGGCATCACCGTCAGCTATGAAGCCATTCGCCTATGGTGCAATAAGTTCGGCCCTCAATTTGCTCGTAGATTAAGGCAAAAGCACCAAGGCTAGGGCGACACTTTCTTTATTGATGAGGGGTTCGTTAAGATCCAGGGAGAGCAGCATTATCTGTGTCGAGCAGAAGATCAAGATGGTGAGGTTGTTGATGTGTTTTTGCAGAAACGGCGAGGCGGAAATTTGGCAAAGCGCTTCTTCAGGCGGTTATTGCGCAAGCATCGATGTGAGCCGAGGAAGATAGTTACCGACAAATTGAGAAGCTACAACGTGGCTCACAGGGAGCTGATTCCCAAAGCGATACACGATACAACTCAGTATGCTAACAATCGATGTGAGTTATCGCACGAGCCTACACCGGTGAGAGAGCGGGGCAGGCGGAAGTTCAAATCGATAAAGCAAGCGCAACGGTTTTTGGGTGCTCATGCTGATGTGTACAATTTTTTCAACCTGGGACGACATTTGGTGTCAGCGGAGAATTATCATTTTTTCAGACAGCGTGCCTTTGTGTCTTGGGAAAAGGCAGCGGCGATATAGAAAGGCCGAGTCGGGGTTTTTCTCGGTTTGGGTGGTTAACTTGTTAATACCTCAAGAATAGTTGTCTTCCCACTTTCATTCGCTCCAACGATAATGTTGAGCTTATTGTTAGGATATATTTCAGCTTCTTTAAACAGTCTATAGCCCTGGATCTTGAGCTTTCTTATCACTGCGCTTACCTCAACTGATTGGTTGGGCTTTTAGCTCTAATTCGAATAAATTGGACTTGGGTTTAGAGTGGCCGCTAATATTGGGGGAGGAAGAAACCAAAGAGGCTACATGAGTGTGTAGAAGTTAGCCATAGGTTAGCTATATTTGTATGCTAATTTACAGCCGGAGCCTAACTTATTGAAATGTATGGTAGCAATGG
>Ga0308001_10001176_pt1 | contig 11904 bp, 17 predicted proteins | sample Neamet5_FD_203167 | JGI IMG/M metagenome (GOLD analysis project Ga0308001, IMG submission 203167) | Marine microbial communities from water near the shore, Antarctic Ocean - #5 | ecosystem: Environmental > Aquatic > Marine > Unclassified | place: Southern Ocean | collected 2014-06-04
CCAAAGGTCAACCTTACGCCATCCTCCTCGCTCAGATGCAGAGTGGCAAGACTGGCACTTACCTCTTCACCGCTTTTGAGATGATCCGCCGACTTTTCATTGACCGTGTCGTCATCATCTGCGGTTCAGCTGAAACTTCTTTGCGAGAGCAGGCGAAGGATGATGCTCATGATGCTCTCAAGGAATATCAGACGGAACTCCTTGAGAGTGGTGATACGGCAGGGGCGATGAGTTTACTCAAGGCTCGCATTGATGTTCACTTCTCAAACGAACTCACCTCCATCAAGGGTATCACAACCCGGACACTGGTGATCCATGAAGAATGTCACATGGCGCAATCCAAGACCAACAAACCATACAAAGAGTTTTACAAACAGAACGGATTTGACGGCGCGTTGCTTGGAGACTTCTCTCAATTGAATTCAAAAACCAACTTCATCCTGGGTGTGAGCGCCACCCCGTTCTCCGAAATCGTGGCGAATCACGCTCAGGGCGAAGGTCTCGGTCCATCCGAAATGGCGACGGAACTCTCTGAGAAATACATTCACCAGATGGATCCTGGACCTGGATTTCTTGGTGTCATGGATTTCTATCGCGCTGAAAGCATCAAGTTTGAAGCTCAAAAGATTGAAGGACCGAATGATCACTTCTTTCAGGTTCTCGCGGCAAACAAGGCGATATACCTGGGGAAATACTGTATCGTTCGGACGTTTGAACGCAAAGAAACCCACGCCATCATTCTCGCAGAATGTACTCGCTTGGGATATGATTGTATCCACTCATTCGGTGGAGAAATCGGAATCAAGAATATTCTCTGCGAGAAACCGACCAATCCGACGGTGATTCATATCAGTGGTCGGTGTCGGATGGGACAAGTGATTGACAAGACCTATTTGGGTATGGTATATGAGTCCAGCAACAACCCGAACGCGGACACATTGCTACAGGGTCTCGTTGGTCGTGTCTGTGGATACAATTCTACTGTGAGCATTGATGTGTATGTTTCTCGGCTATCTGAAGAGCACATCGCAGATTATTCTAAGGCTTGGGTCGGATCGGGGGATGTTGAACTCCTCGGGAAAATCTCTAAGGCAATGAATTTGAGCGGAGGTCGCAAGACAACTCTCAAGGCAACATCCAAGGATGGAATTGAAATGATGCCCATCCATCCCATTCATATTCCGGGAGACCTCCTTGAAATTGATCCCAATTCTGATTTGGGTTGGCAGATTCATCAGTGTCTTGAGGAAAACCCCGGTCTCATCAAGTGCCAAGATGATGCTGGAGAGATCATGAAGAAACTACTTGATAGTGGAAAGTTTCACAAAGCAACCAGAACGAATCACGAAGAAGATGAGAAAATGCTTAAGGATTCTGTGAGAGACCACAATCGTGTTCGCCCCGGCAAGTTGAAATCTGTGACAAATGACCCTCACAAATACTCATTTGAGGAGAATCCATTTATCCTCTACAAGCGCAAGGGTAGCACCGATTACTATCTCGGGGGATGGGTCCTCTATCGCGAAATCCATGCCGACGATGAGATTGAGAGACCGACACCGAAGGTTGCTCCTGCCTGCAATTATGTTCGGAGCGAAGAACCTTCAGTTGAGTCTTCCACCCATGTATCACAGAAGGTTGTGGATTCTTATCCTTCCGGTGGAAGTAGTCAGAAGTTTTCAGGAACAAAGGTCGGAGAGAGTTCAACTACCGATGCTCCTACTGGAGAATGTGAAGTCTTTGTGATTGGTTCTCTACCCAAAAAGGGATACTATGTGGACACAGTTGACGAATTCGTTGAAACTGTGAAAGCACTCGCGAGAGCAGGAATCAACTCATACAAAAGACCAGAAGACAATGAGCCAGTGCCCATTTTCTTGAAGAAAAATGTCTTCTCAAAAGAAGACACCGAAAAAATAAAAAAACAATTGAAAGTAGAATTAGGTATCAAGATGAAAATTGCGGGTTATCCCGGTAGACCGTGTAAGAGTGATGATTACAGGAAGATCCGGGAAATCACATGGTAAATAAACAAAAACAATATAAAAACAATATAAAAACAAAAAGACAAAAAAAATTTTTTTCTATATATATAATATAATGAATCAATTGATCCTTGTTATCGTTTTTGTTGTCTATGTTTATTTCGGTGGAAAATATGTCCCCAATTTATTAAAACAGAATAAAGAAATTCTATTAGGTATCGTGGGCGGTTTAGTTTTATGTTCCTTCTTTGGAGTTCAATTTGAAGAATTCGCTAATGCAGAGGATTGTAATACGGCGGTGGTCGCCTCTAAAACAACTTGTGGCTCCGAGAATTTGCCTCCACCGCATAGCGGCGACAGCTTCGCGTTGTGTGATTATATATCTTGGTCGGGAATGCATGGATGGCTTAGAGACAATCCGAGGACACAGGGTCATCTGCAATCAGGAGACCCGTACCTCTGTGCATATTTGACCCGGACCGCCGTAGCCCAAAAATCACAGTGTGCACAGTATGGATCTTCGTACGCTGAACGTAGTTCGTGTGCTACATCCGAAGGTGGAGTCGCGTTTGACACCTTAAGCGCTGCTCACATGGCTCGGGAGCGGGTTCGCAGCGCGCCGGCCGCGGGTGCCCCCCATAGCAGAGGAGGGCGCAGCGCCAGAGGAGCCGGTCACTAATAAATTTTTTCTTATCGGAGTGCCCAACTTGAAATTTTTTTCTTATCGGAGTGCCCAACTTGAAATTTTTTTCTATATGAGTATATAAATAATAATAATGGGTTCTGAAGTTTTCTGCGTTGCGAATGCTATTTTACTGGGTGTCGTTCTGAATATTGTCTTACCGATGGTTCTAAAACCTTTCGCCACGAAAGAAGAGAAAATGCCGCCCAATGGTGCCGCATCGCTCGGTCCCAAAGGCCAGTTCATGCACATGATGGTTCATCATAATCAGGTCCCTGTAATGAGTTCTTTCATTATTGCCTTAATTGTCGGTTTAGCCGTCTTCTTAGGTTACAAATTGAAGCCGGCAGAGAAGGTAGTTCAATTAATGAAATAAATTTGATTTGTTTCTTAAGTAACTCATCAAACAGATTCAAATAATGTCGGAAGAACCAACCTTTCAGCAAAGTGAATGGAATTACGACTATTTTCATAGACGATACAAGGAAGAACACCAGAATCCTTTTGTTAGGGTTACACACGTGAGTGTTCTGGATGAGTTTCTCAAGAAAGAATTAGTTAGTCGTGATTTTCATAAGGATATGCTAAAAGAATGTATTTATCTAGACAAAAAAGAAGAACATTGGGATTTATGTGTATCCATGATTATCGCGAGTTTTATCATGACACTATTCGCTGTATTCATTGTTCCCCTAGATCAATATTATCTATTTAAGATTTCCTATTATCTCTACCTATTTACAGTGTATTTTATCACAGTATTATTCTGTTTAAAATATCCATCAAACTAGAGGAACATATCTCACCGGTAATTTCTCACGAATATGAATATTATTCATCAACAAACTTTTAACATAATCACTTGTTTGTAATGATTGAACTAGTTTTTCCATATTTAAATATAACTATCATAATGTTTTATTAATGGAAAAGAAAATATTAACAAGTAAACCTCTCCTCAAATTAATCTATGATGATATTTCACTTCAATTGGAAACACGCGAGAAATATGATAAACCTGGTCTCGCAATTATCCTTGTTGGATCAAGAAAAGATTCATTAACATATATCAAATTAAAGCAGAAAAAATGCCGTGAATTGGGTATTCAATGTTTTTTGTTTCAATATCCCGCGTTGCCCACTATCGACAAAATTATCAAAGAAATCAATACACTGAATCAGATTAAATCTATCAGTGGAATTATTGTTCAGCTTCCTTTGCCCGATAACTTTTCACAAGATGATGAATATAAAATTCTGAATTCTGTATCTCCTGAAAAAGATATTGATGGATTTCATCATTCTAATGTTGGTAATCTTACCCTCGGGAATCCAAAAATGATACCTTGCACAGCAGAAGGTTGTCTTGAATTACTTAACTATCATGAAATACCTATCAAAGGTAAACACTGCGTAATCGTAGGCTCAAGTAAGGTTGTAGGTGTTCCTTTATCGCTATTGCTCCTTCATGAAGGAGCGACGACTACTCTCTGTAATATTCACACCGAAAGAATCAAAGAAATCACAAATGATGCCGATATCTTAGTTGTATGTTGTGGTGTTCCTCATTTAGTTGATCAATCATGGATTAAAGAAGGATCCATTATTATTGATGTCGGTATTAATCATGTATCTAACAAAATTGTAGGAGATGTCAATTTTGATGATGTAATTCATAAAGTTAACTATATCACACCCGTTCCTGGTTGTATTGGTCCTCTCACAATCGCAATCCTAATGAAACATTTAGTAAACAACGTTTAAACTAAGTTTAAAAAATAATTATCTCTCATAATGTGGTTGGATAGAATTGAAATATTTCAGAAAGAGAATAAACAAATCCTTGATATTAAATTTGAACTTCACTTGGCAATCTATGTCAAGGAAGTACTCAAAGATGTAGTCACATTTTCATCAAAAGATGAAACTATTGCTACCATTGATGAAAAAGAATATTCATTTGATGAATTTTTTTATTGGTGGCAGATTGATAGATTTGATGAAATCATCTCAGAAGAAGAAATTATCTTTAATGAATTCAATGAACTTAAGAAGAAAATTATTTCAGGTATTCAGAAGGTTAAACAACCTGAAAGTAAAGAAACAGATTCAGAAGAAGAAAAACTTAAATGTCAGGAGAAGATAAAGGAAAATAATGAAAAAATACAAAAACTAAACGACCATCTTAAATCCGAAGCCGAATTATCCAATCATAAAATTAATACTCTGAAGAGTTTCAGATCAATGTATCCCACATGTGAATCACTTCGTCGTTTTATTGATCATACTCAAATACTAATCCAGAATAAAAAATAACTATTTGAATTTTATATTAATGAAACCATATCCTGATGAACCCGATGTGGTCATGGGATCTGTTGCTATCTCTCCAAATGTATCAATACATTTCTGTAGTAATTCTTTCTTTTCCGGAGACTTTATCCAACTTGTATGACCCATCTTTTCATAATATCGGATATGATTATAATATAACCATTTCCTGTAATCGCTATATATTTCACCGAATTCTATAAAATGAGGATATTCATATTCATAACCCATTAAGCCTTTTTTTGTTATGATTTCATTCGTTGTAACTACAAAGTTTTGTACATAGATATCAAGATGCGATTTATTGCTGAAATATTTTTCCTTGAATTCATTTAAGTTTTCTGTTCCCATCGATAAATTACATGTTCTACAGATCGGTGCTAAATTATGAATAATATCTTCACCACCCTCTTTCACCGAAATAATATGACCACAGTCAAAATTAGAAACCTTGATTTCTGTGGCACATACATCACATTTACCGATGCCATGCTCTTCGCCAATATATTTATTCCATACTAATGTCTTTAAAGACTTTGGAATAGTTTTACGTTCCATCATTGAATTAATATGATGACTTTTCTTTAATTATAAAATAAAATATTGTATATATATATAATGCGGAAAGTAGGTGGTGCGGGTAATGGAGACACTCCGGCACCAGCGGATAACAACCCACCAGCGGATGATAACAACCCACCAGCGGATGATAACAACCCGGATCAGGCTGATGCTGGAGGACCTAATCGCTTAGTGAAGCTGGGCGAAGATGCAAAGGATACTGCGGCAGGGGTGGCTGGCGCGGGATTAGTTGTGGTTAGCAACGTAGCAAAGGTCGGAGAAGGTGTGACGAGTTTCGCTGCGGGAGTGACCGGTGCGTTGGGGAATCGGGCATTGACTTCTGCTCAAAAGCAACAAACAAAACTAAAGACGGCCAGAGCCATTTCCGATTCTAAAACAGCAGCAGCAGTCGCCGAAAGTGAGAAACAAGCTTACACGGCGGCTATAAAAGCAGAAAATAAAGCACAAGAACACCGCGAAAAAACGTTAAAAAATGAAATGGCCAACTTCAAATCGGCCCGAAAGCAAAGCGAACAACAACAAACAATAAAAGACCGGCAGTGGAGGGAAGCACTGAGTGTGGTAAATGCGAGTAAGGTGGAATTTGTCGGCAAGGATGAAATGACACTCACAACTCCATTTAAGAAATTAGAGGCGCAACAAGTTGGAGATACAAAGATGTTCTTTGCTGTGCCGAAAACAATGGACGATTTAAATGGAGAACTTTTAGAAAAGTTCGGCAGAAATTTCGTAAATGGAGGTTTTGAACTTGATAGGACAGATAAAAACTCCTTGTTTAGGAGTTTAGAACATAACTTTCCCGTCCCTCCTGTAGAATATTTAAAAGGATGGATAAAATGGATCCGAGGGGAAAATCCGGTATTAAGAGAGAAAAAAGATGAATCAGATGAAGTCGTTGCCGCGCAACCGGAGGTATCTCATTCCCATCTAGGGGTAATACCGCATGCCATTGAAGGATCTAACCAAAGAGTCGCGGCGGTGGGAGGGAGTGGTAAAACGAAACGGAAAAAGAGAACTTCTAAACGGAAAAATAAAACTTCTAAACGGAAAAAGAAAACTTCTAAAAGGAAAAAGAAAACTTCTAAAAGGAAAAAGAGAACGCTCAAGAAAAGATATTAAATTTTAATTGATTTCACCTTTCACCAAATATGTCGCGACCGGACCCGGTATAAACGTTACAAAGACTGTATATGAAACATAAACCGTCATAGGATAGATAGAACGAATGCGATTCAAGAGATTCATTTATATGAATAAGTCATATAAAAGTTAAGGTCTTTCCGTCACCATATCTTCTAATCCCTTCGCAGCTAAATAATCTGAATCTAATACATTGTATGATACAAATTCTCCCATGAAGGCACTCATCATCTTATCATACTTTATAGACTGATATGCGACAGACAATGAATTATATAATTTCATCTGAACTAATAAAACAAACGAGATGAAACACGATATCGTTGACATACTATGATAATCATTCTTCAAGATATTAATCATTAAACAAACATTAATGAAATAAACACATGATGTCACACTTAGGCCATAGAAATACATCTTATTGAGCTTATCCATCTGCTTGTCTAATTTAGGTTCTAAAACGATGATCTGTTTCAAAGAGTTATCCGGTCTGTTATTGTCAATGTCTAAAAATTTGATCGCCCAGTTCTCTCTTCTCAGTTCTAAGACATAACAAAAAACAAAGCAACAAAACGATAGAGTATTCCACGACAAAGTAATCTGATGATAGATATCGCTGTTTTCATAATTCTGCGTGAGAGAGCAGATTTGCAAAGAGGTCTTTTCTTCTTGCCCATCACCAATTTCTTCATGACAAGCTTGTGGAACGAACAGAGACAACATCGTCCCCGTCAAAACCTTGTAGAACTGAAGAGTGAATATTCCCATGACCTTGATCCGCTGGACGATGTCTTGATCAATTTTCATCCTTTATAATACCAAATATTATTATTTTGTAAGGATATCATTTGATGTAACCGTACTTATTGAAGCCAATAGTAAATTTTCACTCATTTCATCTATACCGATCGATAGTATGGTTTGAAGTCTTTCAATTTCTTTTTTGTATTTATCTAGTTTATTATGTAGGATTTCATTGTCTTCCTCAAGACTCAAATTATCTCTATACAGATTAGCGGCACATCGCAATCCTCGCCCCCAACCATATGTATGGCATTCCTGGTCCAGTTTGCGTTCAAAGATAAATACTTTCTTTTCATTCCCTTCAAGATCCATGTTCTTTATTGTTATTATTATAATAAGAAATATTTAAATCAAATTTTTTTCTAACAGTACCATATAATGGTAAAGAGAACTAATCGGCGGATAAAGAGAAGAACTTCCCGTAAAGGACAGAAATCTGATACGAATTCAGATTGTGCCAAATGTTCTTCGTGTAAAGGATGTCAAGCTTGTTCGGATTGTTCTGGTTGTTCTAGTTGTTCGGATTGTTCTGATTGTAAGCAATGTAAATCATGTAAATCGTGTGCTTCATGCGAAAGTTGCTCCAAGTGTACTTCATGTTGTCAATCTGATAAGTGTAAATCGTGTAAGAATTGCTGTGAATGCAATGATTGCTCCGATTGTACTAATTGCTGTTCGTGTAATGACTGTTCTAAATGCGTTAATTGCTCTTCATGTAAAGAATGTACCAATTGTAAAGATTGTGTCGGATGTAAGGATTGTGTTGGGTGTGTTGGCCTTGTTAATCAGACCGGCAAGAGAAACATTAAGGCACCTAAGAACTAATTTAAAACAATGACTATTAAATTAATAAATGTCTCTTTGTAGAAGATTTTTTTGTTGTTCAGGAACAATAAAAAAACCTAAAGTCTATGTCTTACAACTCCAGAATAATAAATACTATGTTGGAGAATCTATTAATCCCAAAAAAAGAATTCAAGATCACTTTAAAGGAAGAGGATCTGTATGGACCAAGATCAATCAACCAGTGAAATCATTAGAACCTCTAACAAGACCCCAAGATGACCTGTGGGAATTAACTGAAACATTACGACGAATGAATTTTCATGGCGTTGATAATGTTCGTGGTTCACTATTCACGCAACCGAAACCACTATCCAAAGAACAAAAAGTCATGACGGCCCAACTCTTCTGCGAATTAAATGGATTCTGTCGCAGATGTGGTCGTTCAGGTCATTTCATAAATCAATGTCCTTCAGATAATGTGGCAGCGTGGGTTGATAATTTCGGAGGTTCGCTAACTTTTGACGAGAAGAAAACATGTATCGGATGTGGTAACGGATTAAGTGAAAAATATCATAATTATTGTTCAAAATGTTATTCGCTAAAACCTCGCACTTATGCGAATTAAAGATTTATCATATCAATATTTGTTTAAATTTGATATTTAAATATGAATTGGAAAGTATCATTAAAAAAAGATGGACATGTACTGGGCAACCGTTGTCTACTCTCAAATCAAGGAAAGAGAAGATCTTGAAATGGCTGAAGATGCTGAAGATGCTCAAGATGCTCAAGATGCCCAAGACAAGGTCACGAGGTCAAAAGATCAATCTATTAATCATAGATGTGGGAAGTGCGGTCAGAACCCATACTTCTGTCAATGTGCTCTTATCACCAATTCACTCAAGGAACAATTTAATTTTGAGAAATCAGATTACTAATCAATGTAAGACTTCTTCTTCTTGTAAGGTTTGAAATTAGTATGTAGACTTTTCAACATCCCAATATTATCAATTTTTTGTTGTGTCTTACTTCTATCACCTTCAACGATAATATCAAGGATAGCATGATAGAAATATTTGTAAAAATGTTTCGCTTTACTCTGTAATTTACTTACTTCTGTAATACGACAACCATGAAACATACACTCCAGAATATAATTCATATTATAGAATCCACATGCCTCGTTAAACCAGACCGTATCTATATGATTCAGAGAATAGAAGAACACCTTTTCTAAATCGTCCTGACCAAACCCTTGAATTTCATTCTTAAAAGCCGTGTAATCCTTGTTAACTAATTTCTGTAATATCCGATAATAATATCTCTTCTTTAATTCATCCTTAAATTCATCATTTAATCCACGTTCCGTTAACAATAAATGATATGTATCTCCACATTCCAAATAATCTATGATCAAAGATTGAATCTCAATAGGTAGATCTTGTATCATTATATTGATTTAATATCATAAACTTTATATCAAATTTATAATTTATCCTTGAGAATATACATTCTTAATGCCCCATCTTGTTTGTCTTCGCCATAATCATCTTTCCGGCAAAACATTCTCCCACTAATAAAATCCATATTAGTGCAACTCTGCCATTTAAAATTACCATCATTCTTACAAAGACAACCATATAGATCGTGTGTTCCACTTCCGTCCATCCACGCCCCAAAACCTCTTTTAGCATAAACTAATTCTTTGTCCATACAATGCCAGCAGGTGATTTTTTTACTCGCTTCCATGATTTTATCATATTCAATATCAAACAAATCGAGCATTTCTTGTCTCTTTAATTTATCAACTGTTTGCTCAAACGTAATCCTAATTTCATCATTCATATTATCCATATTTATAATGATAGCAAATATATTAATTATTCATTTAAAACTCTACGATCCAGTCATTAATTCAAACTGACACTCAGTCTTTTTTATGAATCCCTCTAAAAACATATGATTGCATTCTAAATTCATCTTTTGCTCAATTAATTCTTTTATCACTTGCTTGTTCGTTAAAGGTTGTCCCTTAGGACCCTTGACATGGAAATATCGGGGCTCTCGTTTTACATGAAAACAATAACAATCAAAATCTTGCTTAATTATCACTTGATCCTTTTCAGATAGAATATCATCCAATTTTGATTCATCAATATCTACGACGAACATCGCTCCCTGAAATTCTGATTTATCCATTGACTCATCATGATACTCAAAGTTCATTTACATATTTACTACTAATGATAGTTTTAAGTAATTGAAATTATTTATATTTAAAGATTTATTCACTAAAAATAACACAAATGGTTGAATATAGTTGCGAGAAATGTGGTAAAACTTTTAAACAGAAGGGTCATTATACGAAACACTTACAGAGGAAAACTCCATGTGATAATATCACCGATAAATTTTCAATGAAAATGAATGAATCATTCCAAATTTATCAGGACGAAATTTTTGATGAACAGATCAAAAATACTTTCGTAGAATTACTTGAAAAATATGATTCGGATAAAAAGATTTATATCATTTGTATTAAATAAAAATTTGATTTAATTTAAAATCTCTCATCTATTATAAAATTAGTATGGAGAATATTGAAATTTATAATAGTAATTGTATCGCTCAGAATGAATTAGAAGATAATTCAATTGACCTATTTATTTGTGATCCGCCTTTTGGAATAGGTGAAAAGGATTTTGATAAACATTATAAAAGATCTAAAAAGACTGTTACAAAGAGTTATGAAGAAGCCCCTGATAATTATGGAAAATGGACATATGAATGGTTATCCATAGCCAAACAAAAAATGAAAGATAATGCTACATTATATCTTATAAGCGGTTGGTCTAACTTAGGAGAAGTCTTGAATGCGATTCATAAATGTGATCTTCATGTGAAAAATCATCTTATTTGGAAATTTAATTTCGGTGTATATACCAAATCTAAATTTGTATCATCTCATTATCATATATTAATGGTAACTAAATCAGATAAATCAAATATAACGTTCAATCAATACTGTAGATTTGGTCCACAAGAAAAAGTAAAAGAAGGTGGTTCAGCAGCGTATAGAGATATGGAAGACGTATTTATCATCAATAAGGATATGAAACAAGCAAAAGAAGGCGAAGTTAAAAATAATAATAAATTACCCGATGAATTAATCGATAAACTAATTCAATATTCTAGCAATGAGGGTGATTCTATATGCGACTTCTTTATGGGAAATTTTACAACAGCCTATTCTGCAATTAAACTAGGTCGTAAAATTAGCGGTTTTGAACTGAATAAAGAATTATATGATTATAATATGAAGAAACTCTCTCAATTAGAATTTGGTCATGGTTTATCAGGACTCAAGAAAATTACTATTGAAAAACCAGCAAATCAGGGGAAAAAAATAACTGAAGAAGAAAAACAAAACATATATAAAGATTATCAAGAATTATTATCTCAGAGTAAATTAAAGAAAGATATTAGTAAGATTCTTCAGGATAAATATGGAAGAGGACATTTCTCAATTAAGAATATCCTTGATTCGTTTAAGAACTGATTCTAAATTTTCTAACTATGAATTGCGTTGAT
>Ga0308001_10001178_pt1 | contig 11900 bp, 10 predicted proteins | sample Neamet5_FD_203167 | JGI IMG/M metagenome (GOLD analysis project Ga0308001, IMG submission 203167) | Marine microbial communities from water near the shore, Antarctic Ocean - #5 | ecosystem: Environmental > Aquatic > Marine > Unclassified | place: Southern Ocean | collected 2014-06-04
ATTAATAGGATAAAAATTAATTTTTTCATTTGAGTTATTTTTTTAAATTATTTATTTGACTTAAGATGTTTAAAATAGTTTAATCCCTAAATATCACAAGACATTTCAACACCACAACAAGAAGGTGATTTAATTTTACCTTCACAGTCAGGACACCTAGAAACCTGAACTTTGGTTCCGTCCTCTAAAGTTAAAAAGCCATCAACTAGAGGGGTATCGCATTTAGCACAGCTAGCGTTAACTGCCATTTCACAAGATTTACATTTGTATGTAGCCATTTTTTCTAAAGTTAATAAGATTTATAAAATATTTAGTTCTATGCACTTAGTTTTTTTTAAAAATATTTTCATCTTATAATCTTTATATCTTAGTGTTTTTTAAATTTAGTTTACTAATATTTGAATAAAGTTTATATTCTTACAATTACACATGAGTCAAGAAGAAAATTTATTCTTTTCATTTTTAGAATCTAATCAATGGAATACTGAGGGCATTATTGGTAAGGAGATTGCTAAAATGCAAGCTGATACTTCACTTAAAAATAAAGTTGAACAAGGGGTTTTGCTTAAGCCTGTTTATCATAAAGATAATCTTGATTCAAAGATTTCTTTAAACGAAAATTTCCCATCTAATTGGCTTGTAGGTCAAATCATATTTGCTAAAACTCAAGAAGGGTGTTTATCGTTTTTAAATAAAGCCTTAAAAGGCGGTGTGGATGCATTGACTTTTTTCGATAAAAATGAGATCGATCTTGTATCTCTAATTAAAGAAGTAGAATTTAAACCAAAAATAATTGAGATTATTTTTTCGGTGCCACCAAGCCGATCTTATTTAGAAAGTCTATTTTCTGTTTGTGATAAGAAAGGAACAAACCTTAGATTAAGTTTTGATCCAATTTATGATTTAATAAAGTCTGGGAACTGGAAAAAATCAAAAGAAAACGATTTACAGGATTGGTTGAAATTTTATTTTGATTCAAATTCAAATTCTTTCAAAATTTCGGGTGCTATTTTTCAAAATGCAGGAGCAACCATTTCCGAGCAAGTTGCATTTTGTTTGGCTCAAGCCAATGAATATTTATTAATGCTCGGTGATAAAGGTACCCTGCCGGATAAGGTTTGTTTTGAAGTGTCAATTGGAGAAAATTATTTTTTTGAAATCGCAAAAATTCATGCACTTAGATTGATGTGGAACTTAGTTTCTAAGGAATACGGCAATGCCATTCCCTGCGAAATTATCGCGCAACCTTCAAAAAGAAACTTGACGTTATTTGACTTTAATGTTAATATGTTGCGATCATCAACTGCTTCTATGGCAGCAGTAATAGGTGGAGCAGACGTTGTTAATAATTCACCTTATGATGAGATTTTTAATCTACCCAATGATTTTGGCAACCGAATCGCAAGAAATCAACTATTGATTCTTAAATACGAAAGTAATTTTGATAAATTGGAGAACCCTGCAAAAGGCTCATATTTTATTGAACAATTGGTAAGTGATTTGAGTGAGAATATTTTGGAGATATTTAAAGATATAGAACGCCTGGGTGGTTTTATTAAATGTTTAGAGACAGGCTATGTTCAAGAAAGAATTTTAATTAGTGAACAGGAAGAACAAAAAACATTTGACGAAGGATCTCGAATTCTTGTTGGGACCAATAAATATCAAAATGTAAACGAAGTTCCAATTGCTGATTTATTGTTAAAGTCAACAAATCAGACCCCAACTAATATACACCCCATCATAGAAAAACGTTTGTCAGTGAAGAATGAATTAAAAAGAATCGAAGATGGCAAACAATAGAAATGGATTCGATCACCTTAAAATTCCGATATTAAAGGAAGATTTAAATAAAGAAGTAGATCACTGCCATTCTGAATTTTTCTCAGGTGTCCCTCCATTTCTTAGAGGTCCCTATGCCACAATGTATTTAAAGCGTCCTTGGACCATTCGTCAATACGCTGGATTTTCTACTGCTGAAGAAAGCAATTCCTTTTATAGAAAGAACTTAGCCATGGGTCAAAAAGGCCTTTCCGTTGCGTTTGACCTACCCACCCACAGGGGTTATGATAGTGATCATCCTCGTGTTAGTGGAGATGTGGGGAAAGCCGGTGTAGCAATCGACACTGTTGAAGATATGAATCGATTGTTTGATGGAATTCCACTCGATAAGATATCTGTTTCAATGACCATGAATGGAGCTGTTTTACCCATTATGGCATTTTATATCGTTGCCGCGGAAGAGCAGGGGGTAAGCATAGAAAATCTTAGTGGAACCATTCAAAATGATATTCTTAAGGAATTTATGGTTAGAAACACTTATATTTATCCGCCAAAACAGTCCTTACAAATCGTGTCTGACATTATGCAATTTACAAGCCAACGTATGCCAAAATACAATAGTATAAGTATTTCAGGCTATCACATGCAAGAAGCTGGGGCTACCTCTGAAATAGAATTGGCTTACACTCTCGCGAATGGAATTGAATATATCAAAACAGGATTGGCAGCAGGACTTAAAATTGACGATTTTGCTCCTCGACTTTCATTTTTTTGGGGAATCGGGATGAATCATTTTAGAGAAATTGCTAAAATGCGAGCGGGGAGAATGTTATGGGCTAAGATGGTAAAAAAGTTTAATCCAAAAACAAATAAATCTTTAGCATTAAGAGCTCATTGCCAAACCAGTGGATGGAGTTTAACAGCACAAGACCCCTTTAATAATGTTGCCAGGACAAATATAGCAGCAATGGCAGCCGTGCTTGGGGGAACACAAAGTTTACACACCAATGCGTTGGATGAAGCCATCGCACTCCCCACAGATTTTTCCTCCAGAATTGCAAGAAACAATCAATTGTTTTTACAAGAAGAAGCGCATCTAACAAATACTGTCGACCCTTGGGGTGGGAGCGAGTTCGTTGAAAATCTAACAAATAAAATTGCAAAAGAAGCTTGGTCTCTAATTCAAGAAATTGATACTTATGGTGGTATGGTAAAGGCCATTGAGGCTGGAATTCCCAAAATGAGAATAGAACAGGCTGCTGCAATTAAACAAGCAAGAATTGATAGTGGACAAGATCATATCATTGGTTTAAATCGCTATGAACTTGAGGAAGAAGAATATTTAGATTTTTTAGAGGTAGACAATATAAAAGTTACCAAACAACAGTTAGATCGACTAGAGTCTGTTAAGCAGAAGCGAAATGAAGCGAGAGTTCAAGAATCCTTAGCTCTCCTAAAAAAAGCTGCTCTAAGTAAAATGAATCAAATTGGGGTTACCCCCGAAGAGAATTTATTAGCTTTATCAATTGATGCAGCCCGAAAACGTGCTACCCTAGGAGAAATCAGTAATGCCCTGGAAGAGGTTTTTGGAAGGTATCAAGCAAAAAACAAATCCTTTACAGGAGTTTATTCAAAAGCAGTGAAAGACGATCCATTTTTTAAAGAAGCAAGAGAACTTATAACAATTTTTGAAAATAAATTCGGTAGGAACCCTAGAATTATGATTGCTAAAATGGGACAGGATGGTCATGATCGAGGAGCGAAAGTAATTGCTACTGCCTACGCTGATCTTGGTTTTGATGTTGACATAGGACCACTTTTTCAAACTCCTGAAGAAGCTGCCAAACAAGCAGTTGAAAATGATGTCCATTTCTTGGGTGTTTCGTCTTTGGCAGCAGGACATAAAACGCTGGTGCCTCAATTAATAAAATCACTTAAGCATTTCAAAAGAGAAGATATTTCAGTAATTGTTGGTGGCGTAATTCCTTTTCAAGATCATGAGTTTTTAATTAAATCTGGTGTTTTGAGTATCTATGGTCCAGGAACAAAAATCAGTAAAGCTGCGATTGAGATCTTAAACTATATGTTAAAAAAGCAAACCATTTAATCATAGTTGTTTGAAGATTTTCCTTAAAGTTTTAGTTATTCTTTCTGAAGCATCTATGGAATTGATTTCTTCATTTTTAATTTGCTCCTGAAAACCCTCTATCTCACTTTTAAGATCTGATTGATTAGTTATAAAATCTTGAATATTATTTGCCACCAAATGTCGAAACCAGATCAAGTTTTGAGCTTTTCTTTTTTTATAAAAACAATTATTTTCTCTTGTAATTTTTTCAAACTCCATGACGGTTTTCCAAACTTCATTGATCCCCGTTTTTTCAATTGAAGAACAGGTTTGAGCCTTGGGATGCCATCCAGAATCACGTCTGGGAAAAAGCGCAAAATTATTTATGAAATTTTCTTTTTCTATTTCTGCTTCAATTTTATTTTTTTGATCTGCTTTATTAATTAATAATAGATCAATTTTTTCATAAACACCCCTTTTAATTGCTTGTAAATCATCACCACCTCCCACAATCTGAAGCATCATTAGGAAATCGACCATCGTGTGAACTTCAGATTCTGATTGACCAACTCCGACTGTTTCGATTAGAATAACATCATAACCTGCCGCTTCACAAAATAACATACTTTCTCTTGTATGCTGATTGACTCCACCCAAAATAGTTTTGTTTGGGGACGGCCTAATAAAGGCATTTTTTTGACGACTCAAGAACTCCATTCTTGTTTTGTCTCCCAATATGCTTCCATGATTTTCCTGACTGCTTGGATCAACAGCAAGCACGGCAACTTTTTTATTGAATTTTTCGAGTAAAAAAGACCCAAAGACATCAATAAATGTACTTTTCCCAGCACCTGGAATTCCTGTAATTCCTATTCTTATTGAATTCCCCGTATGTTTTAAAAGTAATTTAAGAAGTTTTTCAGACTGAAGCTTGTGTTCTGGAAGAGAACTCTCCCTCATTGTTATTGCTTTACTGAGCATCGCTCGATCTCCCGAAAGAATCATTTTTATATATTTATCCAGATTAAAATTTTGTTTTTCTGAATCCATTCTCACCTAATTTCTTGGCACAACTCGATCAAAACGCCATTAGTATTTTTAGGCTGTAGAAAAACAATCATTTTATTATCTGCTCCTCTTTTGGGTGTTTCATCAATGGGGACAAATCCCTCAGATTTAAGTCTTTTAACTTCTGATTTCAAATCAGAAACTTCAAATGCAATGTGGTGTAATCCCTCTCCTTTTTTTTCTAAAAAGCTTTCGATAGGACTCTGGTTTCCAAGGGAAGCGATCAATTCTATCTTTTGGTCACCAGTTTTGAAAAATGAAGTTTTTATTCCTTGATCTTTAACTTCCTCGATTTTATAACAGGGTGTGTTTAATAACTTCTTAAAAAGAAGATTTGATTTTTCAATGTCTTTTACTGCAATCCCAATATGATCGATATTTTTCATGTTCTCAATTTAAGGCTAAATTTTAACTTGATTCCAATCTTGTGATATGCCTATTTATTTCATATTTTAGTATTTATCGACATTGATAAATCAAAAAAAATCAAGTAGTTATTTAATATTATTTTATTAAAGAAATTAATTTTTCCGCATATCGATCTCCCATGATTTTAAGACCTTCATTATCAAAGTGGGTACCGTCTTTGGTTTTTGTTCCTTCGGACTTAACAGATCCTGCAAAGAGAACTTCGGTTTCAAGTCTCGCCAACATAGATTTGAATCGAATGTTTTTAGGATTATCTTTATTGAGTTCCCCTGCAATAAAAATCAATTCATCATTTTTTAAATCTTTTCTTAATTGATAAATTATTAATTTTAATTTTTCAAAATAACCGTCATAATCTATATCCGAATCATAATTAAGGTTTCCTTCCCCTTGATGCCATAAAACGGCTCTGAATTTTGCTCCTTCTTTAATTGCTTCTAGACTTCTTCTTACGGCTTCTTTATAATATAAAGTTCCGGGTAACCATGCCTGAATTTTAGTTCCACCTCTTGCGTTTACGACCAAACCTATTGGGTTGAATGTTTTAGTTTCGGTTATTTTTTTCGCAAAAGTAAATCCGAGGTTTAATTTTTGCATCCTTGCTATTTTTCTAATTGAAGAATGAATATTTAACGGATTTTTGAGTGGTATCCAATGATTTAGGCTGTCGTATAGAAACGCACCATCAATTACTTTGTCGTCTTCAGGAAGTAGAGTAGCTCTACCAGCCATATTGGATTGTCCGATCAGAAGAATTAAATCCTTTGGACTCTTAAGGCTTTCTTGTGCGACTACTTTTGTGGAAACAGTACTGATAAAAGTAACAATTAATAATAACCGGATCATTTTTATTTAAAATATTGTCTTTTACCCTCCTTTTTTTCTAATTCAAAGCTATCGAATAGTTTTCCTGAAGCTGTATAAGATTTATAAAACAGCTTATTATCATCGATTGTTATGACCTGAAATAACTGAAGATATTGACCTTTTTTGTTTTTGACAGCACCAAACTTATCCCATCCTTCAGAGCTTAATTTATACATTTTTCCTCCGCTTACAGAAACAACATAAACTGGTCCTTTAAGATATTCACTTTTTAATTCTTTAGTATAAACTGCTCCTCTTGTGTATGCATGATCGTGTCCCTGAAGTGCTAAATCAACATTATATTCTTCAAACAGGGGTTTCCAGTATTTGATAATTTCTTCGTTACCCTCTTTTCTTGAGGCTGAAAAAGCAGGATGATGATAAGTTACTACTATCCATTTTTTGTTATTTTGGGCTAAAACTTTCTTTAGCCATTTGCTTTGTAGTTTAATTTCTAAGTTACTGTTTAATGCAATTACCTTTAAGTCTGGATAATCAATATAATAGCAGGTTTCTTTAAGCTTTACAGGGCCGTTTTCAGGAAATGAAAATTGGTGTTGCCATTGCATCGATAAAAACTGTTTTTCTCCAAAAACATTACGACCTTTTTTATAAGGACTGTATTCATGATTTCCTGGAACAGCAATGGTTGGGATTTCACTATGTATGAATCCTCCAGCATCAAACCAGTCATTCCATTCTGTTTCGCTATGCGCATAATTTACCAAGTCTCCCGCGTGGATAATAAACTTAGCTTCTGGCATCGTCTTAAAAGCAGTTCGTATTAGTCTTGACCATAATTCTAAAATATAATTCTGTGCATCTCCAACATAAATAAAGGAATACGGTTCTTTCTTTGGATTACCAGCTGTTTTAAATTGAAACCATTCACTCTTGAATAGATCGTTTCCAACACGATAGGCGTATAGTGTGTTAGGTTTTAGATCTTTAATTGTAATTCCATAAAATGAAGACTCAAAACCATCATCCAGATTTATAGAAGTATCATAGTTGATTTTTTCAGCATTAATACGCTGACTTCTACTTGCGAAATAAGGCGTACCATAAGATACGGCAATCTCTACATAGCCAATTTTATCAGTGGGGCTTGTTCTCCAATTGATACCAATAGCGGTTGTGGGATCCTCAGGAGCACTTAGCACAACGTGATCTGGATAGACATCTGATTGTGCCCATGTTTTGATTATTTTACTTAGATCTTTTGGCTTTTTTTCTTTTTGACTAAATGAAAAAGTATAGAAAAATAGTGCTAAAAAAAGTAAAGTTCCTTTGATGCCTTTTATAATTAAAATCTTATTATTCAATTTTTGCAATTGAGATGTCTTTAAACCAAATTTCCATTTCCCTGTTCGGGTGTAACTGAATTCCTATTGGTCCATTCAGATTGGCATTTTCTAAATCGTAATCCATCACATACTCTTCGTTTATCCAAACTTTATAGTTGTTGCCAATTGCTTGCGCTTCAATGGTATTCCAATCATTCATTTTGAGGACTGAAGCAGTAGCTATTGCTTCTTTTGGATAACCTTTTTTTGGTACGTAAGGAGAACCGGTCATGTCTCTTTTAAGAGATCCAGAAATACCGATTTGTATTTGTGGATTTAAATGATTCTCTCCTCTCATAAAAATGCCAGAGTCAATTGTACCGGCGATAAACTTAAACTTTAAACGAACTTTGTAATTATCGAATTCTTTTTCAGTCCACAAGATAGTGCCTTTTTTATTGAGACCACTTTTTGCTTTGATTACTTTATCTTCTATTTTCCACCAAATATTCCCATCGGGTAACACCCATTTTGCAAAATTTCTACCGTTAAAATATTTTTTATAAGGAGGTTTGATTGTGTCTTTATATTTTACTTCCGATGTTTCAAACATTTCGGTTAAATATATTTCAGTTTCAGGCTTCTCTGATTCTTTAGTGAAAGATAAATTAAACATGAGCAAAAAAGACAACAAACAAGTTTTTGAAAAATTTACAGTGTTCATTTTGATATAGTTTTAAATTATTTAAAAGTAAATCTGCTAATCTCTTCAGCACTTAAAACACTTCCATTGTGAATTAACATTCTGTAATGAAACGTTACGGATTCGTCTTTTTTAAGTGAAAAATTGAGTTTTTCTTTTCCTTTTGAAAACACCTCTTGTCCTAGTGGATTCGCGGCGAACAGACCATAATCTCTAGCATGCCAGTAGGTCGGATAACCCACGTTTTTAGGATTGTCTATAATTGTAATAGAAACTGGCTCATTCTCCATGATGCTATATAGCTTTACCCATTTGGCTCTTGTTCCCCACACTTCATTACCTTCAATACCTTCACTACTGATGTAGTTTCCATTAACACCCGTATTGTCTAGAACAGCAACTTTAGTTGGTATGCCCTGCGCATCTAAATATTTAGCAGGTTTTTTTGAAGGAAGTTCCATTGCTCTTGTTACACGAACTCCAAAAACACCCTCCTTGTTGTCTTTAAAAGAAACATCGATTAGCGCTTGTATTTTCGTAATCCTATCTACAATACGTGTATTCCCTTTTTGAGAAAACTTAAACGTAGTCTCTTCTGCTAAAAGTGAATCTCCTGTCATAGAATTCCAGCTACTTTTAGAGGATATACTTCCTTCTTTTTGATTTATATCAACTAAATCTACATGAATAATCTTTCCGTATTTGTGTAGTTTATCCTCCGCAATCGCATCCGAGTTGTTCCAAAAATCCAGACCATTGACATCACCATAATTAAACCAATGTCCCATGTGGTGCGGATGATCGATTCTCTCGCCCGTTTTAGGTTTAATAGGGAAACCTCTTGTAAGCGATTTACCACTTGAGGTTTTTAAAGGAAAAAGAACTGGTTTTGGTAATTCCGATTGGTACATATAATTGGTAAACAATGAACCGTTTAGATGTACTTCAACTTTCTTATTCAAAGTATCGTTAACGAAAACTACCGCAACAGGATCTGCTGCGGTAGTTTTTGGTTTTTCTTCGCAAGCACTCATCGTAAATGCAAAAATTAAAATTAATAAATATGTTTTATATATCATTTCATTTTAATATTTAAAAACTTTTCCACCTGCTAAAACTTCTTGGTTAGCTTCGTCAAAAGTAGCCTTAAGACCAGTTCTCAGTGAAGCAGTGGTCATGATGTTTGCAATTGAGTGGTTGTATCCTACTTTTACTGGAGCATTTGTAGTTTCTCTACTTCTTAAACATTCTAACCAGTTTAACATGTGATTAGAAGTAGTGTTGTCTACTCCAGTGTTGGCAGATGTAACGACCTTAGTTTTTAGATCACTCAAAGAGAAGCTTTCCAATTGATTTGGCTTCATGTCCATAGATTTTGAATGACGTTCTTGTAATCCACCATTGGGAGTCACTTTATTGGTTTTTAAGTTCAACTCACCACCATTTGAGTAATAAATTTCTTTAGTCCCACCAGCAGAGTTTGTAAATCTTGAAGAGTAAACTACCTGAAACCCATCAGTAGGATCATCTAGTGGTCCATAATCAAACACAGCAGTCATGGTGTCAAAGTTACTACGACCATCTTTCCATAAATAAATACCGCCATTTGCAGCGACACTTCTAGGGTGATCAAGACCAGAAAACCAGTGTACCGTATCAATTTGATGAGCCATCCACTGTCCGGGAATACCTGAAGAAAATGGCCAGAACAAGCGATACTCTAAATATTTTCTAGGATCCCACTTCTCGAAGGGACGGTTCATTAAGTATCTTTTCCAGTCAGTATCAGATTCTTTTATGTCACTTACTTGATTTGGATAAACTCTCCATCGACCAGGTTGATTAACATTCCAAGACATTTCTACCATAACAATGTCTCCAAAAGCCCCAGACTTTACATATTTATCAGCCGCATGATAATTCTTTCCACTTCTCCTTTGAGAACCGACTTGTAAAACTACGCCAGCTTCATTTACTGCTTTGAGACCAATCCTTGCATCATCCATGGTTTCAGCAAATGGTTTTTCAACGTAAATATCTTTTTTCGCATTGGCCGCTTGAACGGTATGCAAAGCATGTTGAAAATCTGCTGTAGAGATTATCACTGCATCAATCTCATTCTTGTCATACATTTCTTCGTTGTTCCTCCAAGTAGTGATATTGTCTCCTGTCAGTTTTCCTATATATTCTTTTCCTTCTGCTCTTCTTCTATTCCATATGTCAGAAACACCAACAATTTGACAGTTTTGTTTTTTGGAGTGATTTAGGAATGCTGGAATCAAAGAACCTTTGACACGATTTGAAAACCCGACGATTCCAAGGTTAATTCTATCGTTTGATCCAATAATTCGATTGTAGCTTTTTGCGCTCATTGAACTTGTAGCTGCATTGAGAGAGCTAACTCCTGCAATTACTCCAGCAGATGCCAATGATGCTCCTTTAATAAATTTTCTTCGATTTAAATCCATTGTATATATAGTTTTATTAATTTTTAGTGTACGCGCACGAATATAGACATAGATCTAAATTAAAAAAAATTAATTACTGATAGCATGATTAACATGTTTTTTTTAATCAATTAAATTAAAACGCGATTTTAGATGCTTTTTTCTTGAATAAGTTTAACACAGTCAACGTTAAACAAAAAACATTTCATAAATCAGGTTTTATTTTACGGTTAAGTTGGTTTTATTTAGTTTGTTCAAAGCGTGATTTACTACCCGAACAACATACTTGTTGGGATCTGATTCTTTTTTCTTTTGAATTATTTTTTCGATAGCACCTGCAACATAACTAAAATCGTCTACGACCAAGGCTGCTTGTAGTCTTGTCCATTCATTGTTTGATTTAAATCCTAATTTTAATGGGGTTAACAGATCCTCTGATTTATTTTCATGTTTTAGCAGTGCAGCAGCAGCAGCGATTGCTACATTGATGTTTTGGTCTTGTAACATTAATTTTAATTTCTGTATTAATTTTGGATCAGGGTTAAAATTAAGGTTGGATATTCCATTGGCAGCCCAATACCTAACAGCTTCATTTTTGTGGGCTAATCCTTTGATTAGTTCTTTATCGTCCTTTGTCGAGGACATTAATAATAATTCTTTATAGTACTCCGAGTCTTTTCTCAATATATCATATATTGAGGCATTGTGTTTTACTTCCCAATCTCTCAAAATAGGTTCGGGAATCAATCCGACATCCAGAGTGTCAAACATCCATTGCTCATGAACTCTTCTGAGTTTTAACAATTCCTTTTTATATTCCGGGTTTAAAGCCACGTCATTGAATTCATCTGGATCATTCTCTAGATCAAAAAGGGATTCTTTTGGTTTTTTCTTTGTAACAAGCTGCATTGCTTCTGGAGAAAGAGTTCCTGCTTTTTCGGCAATCCTTAACTCGGTCATGAGTGGTCCACTTTCGGGTGTATTCATAAATTGAATAAAAGGCTTATTGGGTTCATAGTAACGAATATACTTATACTTTTTAGTCCTGACTCCTCTTTGCATGTCATAGCGCTCGTCCATTCTTCCTCTTCCAATGAATACGTATTTTTTCTCTGACTTTAATTGTTTGCCTAAAAAAGCTTGTCCCTGCATGTTTTTAGGAACCGAAATATTTGCCAAATTAAGTACTGTAGGCGCTAAATCAATAAAACTTATCAAACGATCTTGCTCCTTTCCAGGGACAGTAGGGT
>Ga0308001_10001185_pt1 | contig 11849 bp, 10 predicted proteins | sample Neamet5_FD_203167 | JGI IMG/M metagenome (GOLD analysis project Ga0308001, IMG submission 203167) | Marine microbial communities from water near the shore, Antarctic Ocean - #5 | ecosystem: Environmental > Aquatic > Marine > Unclassified | place: Southern Ocean | collected 2014-06-04
ACGCCATGAACATACAATTCATCTGGCGCTCCATCTCTTTTAAATAAATGACTTGGAAAGGGTTGCGTAGCATGAACATATCCTATTGTTTTAATTTTTTTATTAACAGTTTTAAACTTGTAGTTTATATAGTTTTGAAATAGCGATCCATCATAGGGGTGGATAATTTTTTTAAGCTTTGAGACATTGATTAATTCCTTTATATTTTTCCAAAGTATTGTTGACAGTAATTCAGAATAAGAAAAATTATTTATTCTTTCTTTATTAAAAGCACTTAAAATTTTTTTAATTAATAACTTTATTATATTTTTTAAATTTATTAATTTTTTATTTTTGTTATTAAATAATATTATATTTTTGGCTATTTTTTTTGGTTGATTACTGTTCAGGTTTATCACAACCCATAAAATTTTAGGATAGTTTTTGGAATTTTCATTAAAATATCTATCAAAATAATTTCCATCATTAGAAAAATTTTTACTAGTCCCTAAAGTGAAAATAATTGTATGATAATGGTAGGTTTTATTTACATTAATCGTATGAAAGTCTAACACTCTAGCTGCAGCGATGAAATCTTTGACAACTGCTATACATTTAGTGATTTTATTTACTTTTATTCCCTGTAGTTCTTGCATCTTAATATGCGAAACATTGTTATAAGAATTAAGATAGTAACCCTGGTTATTTGAATTATTTGAGGGGCTATTTTTAATATACTTTTTTATTATTTTAGTAAAAGCTACAGGCTCAGTAATCATTATAAATGTTATTCACCACCAGCTATCGTAATTTTTTCATTTGCTATATAAGTATTTTTTTCAGAAGATAAATTAAAAATAGTTTCTGCAACTTCACTTGCTTTAGCCGCTCTTTTAATTGGGATTAATTTTATTCTTTTATTCATGTTCTTTTCTTTAATTTTTTTCTCTCTTTTTATATCTAAAACACCCACACGCAATACATTAGTTAAAATATTTTTATTTGTTAAGTTCCTTAAATATGCTGGAATATACTCAAGAGCTTGTTTTGAAAAAGAATAATTATAAGTAAACTCACCACCGCCATACTTCACTCCAATGCTACTGACATTGAGAATTCTTCCAAAATTTATTTTTATCATGAACGGTAATAATTTTTTTTGGATTTGAATAGGTGTGATCGTGTTAACCATTAGAGCTTTAATTAGAGAAGCTGAGCTTGATTCTTTATAACTTTTATTGTCCATATAACTAGCCAAGTTAACAAATGAGCAAATTTGTTTTATATAAATTTTTTTTATGAATTTATTGGTTTCACTTAAATTTTCAAAATTACACTTAAGTAAATGCAACATTTGATTTTCAAATTGAATTTTTTCTAATTCTTTCTTATTTTTATTGTAATGCGCGTAAACACTCCATTTATTTTTTAAAAAAAGTCTTGTAGTTGCAAGGCCAATTTCAGAACTAGCACCAAGAATTAATACATTTTTTTTCATTTTTTAGTTGAAGTAGGTAGAGTTTTTTTCTCCTATCAATGTACCGTCTACATCGCAAACATTGCAAGGAGAAAAATTTCTATTTGACGTATTTAAAATTTTTCTAATTTTTATTGATTTATCACTAAACCAAATATCCAAAAATTTTTGCTTGTTTAAGTTTCCTAGAATAATTTTTTTCCCCCAATCATGAGGGCACATAAGTACATCTCCCTGGTAGTCTAAAAAAAATGTGTAAGAAGGTATGTAGCATGGTTTTTTTAATGATTGAGCAAGTGGTTTAATTTTATATTCTGCATTTTCCATTAAGCCGGCTCTATTACTCAAAGCAATACCAAAGTCACTGCTTTCAGATAAATATCGATGTCTTATAATAAACTGATTTTCAAGCAGTTTAGCTTCCAAGCATAAATTTTCTAGCTCTTGTGTTTCTTTTTTTCCATCGTATGAACTTATTAAAATTTTGTTCAATCCACTCGAAAACAATTTTTTTAATCTATTTAAATTAAGCGGGTCTCCATTTGTTACAAGCTCAATATTGCAAGTTGGCATAAGATTTTTTGCCATATGGATCAATTTATATATATTCTTATCTAATAAAGGCTCAACAAACCCACTGTATCTTATTGTACCCTTGTAGTTAATTTCGCTTAATTCGTCACACAATTTTAAGTGTAAGTCATTTTTTATAAACTCTTTTTTATCTTCAAAATCTGGGTTACTCCTAGGGCAGAATGAACAAGTTCGATTACATGTTCCTGACTCACTTATTTCAATTTCTGTAGGAAGCGGTAAGGTTTTATTGTTATAAGATAAGAACTGAAGCTTACCTTCAACTGTTCTTTTTTTAAATTCTAAATTTGTATCAATAAATTTTTTTTTCATTTTTCAATAATTGTTCAACTTTTTTTACATCCTCAATAACATCAACAGCTACAGAGTTTGAATGTAATCGAGTCATTTTTATTTTTATATCGAGGTCAAAGAATCTTAAAATTTCTATGTCTTCTATTTTTTCTGTTTCGCTTTTCTTTTTTCTGGAGTTAAATTTTTTTAATTGGTCACGGTTAAATGCATATATACAAACTTGTTTTAAATAATCAACTTTTAGATCACCTTTTTTTTTACTAGGGACAAGTGCTCTAGATATATAGATAAGCTCTTGTTTATGATTAACAACAACTTTAGGTAAATTTATACTTGATGCATCTTCAAATTTATGAACTTTATCATAACCACATACAACATATTTTGAATTTTTAACTTTTGCTTTAATAACATTTTTTATATCAATTGGATTAATTGTTGGTTCGTCTCCTTGAACATTTATATAAATATCACTTTTGATTTTCATCGCTGCTTCAGCAACTCTATCTGTTCCAGTTAAACATTTCGATGAAGTCATCACTACTTTATAACCTGCTGTTAGTGCAACTTTAGAAATTTTTTTACTGTCAGTAGCAATATATAAATTTTTTATCCCAACAACTTTTGAACAAATATCAGCAACTCTTAAAACCATTTCTCTACCCAAAATTTTATAAAGCGGTTTGCCCCTCAACCTACTTGAGCCATACCTTGCAGGAATAATAATTACAGTTTTCACTTTAAATAGTTGTTAAATTTTTTTAAAAATTGAATTTAATAATTAACTTTAACATATTGTACTAACTATTGGTAAAATTTGAAGCAAAATATAGCTTTATCAAAATTTTTAATCATATTTTCTTTATAAAATAAAGAAGTGGGTAATTTAGCTTAATTGTTTTTTTTGTGAATATGTACTATTAATCATTTATGGGAATAAAAGTATTATTTATATATCCAAACTCATATGGGATGAACATGCTCCCACCTGCAATAGCTTTGTTCTCAGCTTTATTGAAGAGAGAAGGTCATAAAGTAGAGATCTTTGATACTACTTACTACAAAACAGATCAGGCATTCGACTCAGATGGTTCAAAAGAAGAAAGGTTAAATGTAGTTCCATTCAAAGATCAAATGAAGAAGAAAAAACTCGAAGTTAAAGCCACAGACTGGAGAAGAGATGTTAAAAAACAGGTTGCTGATTTTAAACCTGACTTAATAGCTATGTCTGCCACAGAAGATATGTGGGAATTAGGAATAAAAATTTTAGAGGAGATAAAAGAGTATAAAATTAAAAATAAAGTAACAGTTATAGCTGGTGGCGTATTTCCAACATTTGCTCCTGAAATATGTATTAAAGCAGAACTTGTTGACATGGTATGTGTGGGTGAAGGAGAGAATGCTTTGCTTGATTTGTGTAAAAAAATTGAAAACAAAGAAAAACTTTTAAAAATAACTAATGTGTGGATAAAAGAAAAAAATGAGATTATTGAAAAAAATCCTATCTCTGACCCTGTAGATATAAATAAAAATCCTATTATAGATACATCTTTGTTTGAAGAAAATAGACTTTACAGACCAATGGCAGGCAGAGTTTATAAAATGTTTCCAGTTGAAACAATTCGAGGTTGTCCTTTTACTTGCACTTTCTGTAACTCTCCAGATCAAATGAGACTATATAAAGGGCTCGGCAAAAGCTTTTATAGAAAAAAAAGAATGGACCTTGTTTACAAAGAACTTAAACATTTTAAAGAAGTACACAAAGTAGAATACAACTATTTTTGGGCTGATACCTTTCTAGCCATGAGCGGAAGTGAATTTGATGAGTTTTGTGAAATGTATGAGGATATAAAACTCCCTTTTTGGATACAAACAAGACCAGAAACAATTACAGATTATAATATGAAAAAAATGAAAGATGTAGGCTTACACAGAGTGTCATTTGGAGTTGAACATGGTAACGAAGAATTTAGAAAAAGAATATTAGATAGAAGATGGAAAAATGTAGATATTATAGACAAATTAAAAATACCAAAAAAATATGGTGTAGCGTTTAGCGTAAATAATATTACAGGTTTTCCGACCGAGACCAAGAAACTAGCATTTGATACAATTGAACTAAATAGACATATTGATGCTGATAATTCTAATATTTACGCTTTTGTTCCATTTCATGGGACGCCCCTTAGAAGAATGTGTGAAGATTTAAATCTTATAGATTCAAATAAAATAACAAAGTGCGTTACAAGTGAAGCGCAAATTAATATGCCTCAATATCGCCCATCTGAAATAGAAGAAATAAAAAAATGCTTTGCATTATATGTAAAATTTCCAAAAAACAGGTGGAAAGAGATAGAAAAAGCTGAAAAAAATGACGAAGAAGGAAATAAAATCTATTCTAATTTAAAAAAAGAATTCTTAGAAAAATATATGCCCAAACCTGACGCTGACCCCCACGGTGGTTTAGTGGAAGACATGCCTGATGAAGATCCTAATTGCACATTGTCTGTTAATAACGTAAAAAGCGCTCATGATCACAATTATAGTAAAGAGGAAATGAGATAATAAATGTTAAGATCACCTTTTCCATCTAGAAAACCTGAAGACTTTAGAATTCTATTATTCTATCCCAATCTTCATATGAGCGCTTTAATGCCTCAATCGATGGGAATTTTTACAACCCTTCTACAAGACGAAGGTTATAAAGTAGATCTTTTCGATTGTACTTATTACCAAGATATTGATGATATAAATCTAGGTAAAAACACAACTGTTGAAAAAATAGATAATAAACAAGTTCGTAAGCATGATGATACTGAATGGGAAAAAAAAGGTGCCAAAAAAAAAATTGGTATTAGAGAAGATTTTTTAAAAAAAATTAATGAGTTTAAACCAGATTTAATACTTTGCTCAGTATTAGAAAGTACATACTATCTTGCGTTACAACTTTTAGAGGCAGTTCCAAAAAAAGATGCAACTTTTAAAACTTTATTTGGTGGTGTATTTGCAACTTATGCTCCAGAAGTTTGTATCTCAAGCAAGGTAATAGACTATGTATGTAAGGGTGAAGGTGAAGAAGCAATTAAAGAATTTTGTGAAAAATTAGTAACGGGAGACAGAATTGATAACATAAAAAATTTTATTATTAAGGGTAATGGTACTATTTACAGAAACGGTCTTAGAGCTGGTGTAGACATTAACACTATTCCAATCCCCAATTGGGACTTATTTGAAAAAGGTAGCATATATCGACCGATGCAAGGAAAAATTTACAGAGCTGTCGGGCTTGAAACTCAAAGAGGTTGTCCATATACCTGCACTTTTTGTAATTCGCCCTCTAACAATGTTATTTATAAGGCAGAAACAAATAAAATATTCCACAGAAAAAAATCGATCAAAAGAATGAAAGTAGAATTGGACTATCTAGTTAAAAAATATGATCCAGAACTAATATACATGGTGGTTGACACATTCCTGGCTATGTCGGAAAGAGATTTTGATGAATTTAAAGAAATGTATATGGATTATAAAATACCTTTTTGGATGAATACTAGAGCAGAAACTATAAATGCACACAGGGCCAAAGGACTTGAAGAGATGAATATGCTAAGAACAAGTATAGGTGTTGAACATGGAAACACAGATTATAGAAAAAATTATTTGAAAAGAAATGTATCTGATGAAGTTCAAATTAAAGCCTTTGAAATATTAGCTGACCACAAGTACGTGAGTTGTGCCAATGCTATAATTGGAATGCCAGATGAAAATAGAGATTTAATTTTTGATACAATTAATTTTATGAGAAAACTTCCTGATAAAGTTGATGCAACGGGGGCATTTATTTGGGCGCCTTATCACGGAACACCTCTAAGGGAACTTGCTATTGAAAAAGGGTATATAGATAAAGACGTAATAGCTTCTATTTCCAACACAGCATATAGTATGCTTAATATGCCATCTATATCAAAAGATGAAATCACAGGACTAGCAAAAACATTTAGTTATTATGTAAAATTTCCTAAAGACAGATGGAGTGACATTAGAATAGCCGAACAGTCCAATGATGCAGGTTTAGAAATGCACAAGAAATTAGGAAAAGAATTTGACGAAAAATACCGTTTTGGGGCACATGTAATGCCAGATTTACATTAAAGATATTGAAGTTTATTTAATGCAATAGCATAAGCCACAAGACAATTTTAACTCAGCATTTAGCAGAAATAATTATTTATAAAATATCCTAGATTTCATAATTATTTAGCTAAATATATCTGAACTTGTAATATAAGTTTTATACGTTTAAATTGTCTTAATAAATGCTAAGCGGGCATAGCTCAGTGGTAGAGCGTCTCGTTGCCAACGAGAAGGTCGAGGGTTCGAGCCCCTTTGCCCGCTCCATATTTTTATAGATGGATGAATTATATAAAAAAAAATGTATTGCTTGCGATGGAGACACAATCCCATTTGATACAAGAGAAATTCATAAGTACTTAAAAAAAGTTGATGGATGGGAAGTTAAAAGTAATAGTGAAAAAAATTATTATTTAGAAAAAAATTTTAAATTTAAAAATTTTATTGAAAGTCAAAGATTCGTAAACAAAGTTGCTTCAATTGCAGAGTTAGAAGGTCATCACCCAGATATATATTTTGGTTGGGGGTATACTAAAATTAAAATCCTAACTCACGCCATTAAAGGTTTAGCTGAAAGTGATTTTGTATTAGCTGCTAAAATCGATCAAATCTGATTAATGATTAAAGTGCCTGATACCAGTAAACACCATCTTAACTTTTGCTTTATTAGCAATGTTTATAATTTCTTGGTCTCTTATAGATCCTCCAGGCTGAACAATAACTTTTACACCAGCGGCGATTAGTAATTTTAGGCCGTCAGCGAAAGGAAAAAAAGCATCTGAGGCTGCTACTGAATTTTTAATTTTATTTTTTTGGAAGAGCTTAGTTTTTTGTATTGCAATCTTACAACTATCAACTCTACTAGGTTGTCCAGCTCCAATCCCAATAGTTGACATATTATTTGTTAAAACAATTGCATTAGATTTAACATGTTTTGAAATATTAAAAGCAAATTCTATTTCTTTTAATTCATTTTGAGTTGGTTTATTCTTTGTAACAAATTTTAATTCTTTTTTATTAAAAATTATTTTATCTTTTTCTTGTATTAAAAAAGAATTATCAAAAATTTTTAAATTCATTTTATTTTTTTGTTTATATTTGGAAATATCAATTATTCTTAAGTTTTTCTTTTTTTTTAAAATATTAAGAGCATCTTTTTCAAAACCATTAGCCATAATAACTTCTAAGAAATTTTTGGTAATTTCGCGTGCCAGCATTCTGTTAAGTTTGAAATTACAAGCTATAACTCCACCAAATGCACTCACCGGATCACATGCATATGCATTTTTAAATGAATTTAGAGCTGAATTATTTGTAGAAACCCCACAAGGGTTAGCGTGTTTAACTATAACAGTTGATGGTTTTTTTCCAGATGAGAGCAGTATTTCAAGAGAAGCGAAAATATCATTGTAATTATTATAACTCAGCTCTTTGCCACTTAACTGGTGTAACCCAAGTTCTGTATCGTTATAGTTACTTATATAAATTGAACTTCTTTGGTGAGGATTTTCTCCATATCTTAATTCTTTAAATCTTTTTCCAAATATAGTTTTTCTTTCTGGAAATTTTATGTTTAGTTTTTTATTAAACCAATTAGCTATCATTGAATCATAATAAGCCGTTAAACCAAAGGCTTTACTAGACATATATTCTCTAAAATTTAGTGAGGTTTTCCCTTTATTTTTTTCAATCTCATTTACTAAATCAGCATAGTCATTTTTATTAGTTATAATTAAAACATTCTTAAAATTTTTAGCTGCGGACCTAACCATCGTGGGACCACCAATATCAATATTATCAATTATTTCTTTATTACTCTTGGAGCTAGTTGCTATTTTTTGAAACGGATAAAAATTAACAATTATTAAATCAATTGATGAAAATTTTTGTTTATACATTTCTCTTGAGTGTTTTTTATTTGATCGATCGTAAAGAATTCCAGCATGAATTTTGGGGTGTAGTGTCTTTACTCTCCCATCTAACATTTCTTTAAAATTTGTATAAGAAGATACATCTTCGCAGGAGTATCCTAATTTTTTAATAGCTCTAAACGTACCACCTGAACTTATAATTTTTACTTTATATTTATTTAATGTTTTAAGAATTTTTGAAAGATCTGTTTTGTCCGAAACCGATATTAAGGCTGTCTTAATTTTATGTTGCATACTTAGTCATTTTTCTTTAAATACCACAGAATTTTTTTATTTTCATTTTTTTTTAATATCCCTGAAATACTAATACAGAAATTATTTACTATTTGATTTCTACCTAAAAATATACTTTTTTCTAAGGATATATTTTCACCATTAGCAGTAAATATTAATGATTTATTTTTTTCCATTTGAATTAGTACTGAGCTTTTACTTATTGTCTGTACGGCATTAACACCAGGATAGAGATGAAATCTTGCACTATAAGTATTGACTGATCCTTTGTTATTATTTCCTGAGATCAAATTATCTATACCTGATAAATTTCCACTTTTTTTATCTACTTTGATTTTTCTTTCATGAAGATAATCAAAGTTATCTTTATATGCATTATGTGTAGCTGATACGGATAGTGAATTTGAGTTTTCTTCAGTATTAAAATCAAAAACTTTAAAAAATGAAATAATAGAAGTTCCGAAGGCCTTATTAATCAAATTATTTCTTTCAAACTTTGTTACAGAAGAGTCGTTCAAACATACAGTTGATTGAGCTGATGTAAGTCTACTTATCAATTCTGCTTTTTTAGATATTTTATTACCAAAACCACAATTTGTTATTATTTTATGATTATCAAAAAAATATTCAAATGATAAAGGTCCAGATTGATAAGTGCTTGAATTTTTTATTTTCGGTGGAGAACCAACATCAAAAAAAAGAGAAAATTTTGTACCTTTTGAAATATAAATTTGATTAACATTATTTTTTTCATTAGCGAATTTATAATCTAGGCCTTTTAGATACTCTAAGTATGTATTCATTTTAAATTCACTGGCACCATTAAAAAGTGGGTTTCTATGATTTGGAGATCTTATCGCGTATAAACAATCTACTAATTTGTCGACAATGTCGTCTAGGTAATCAGGGATATATTCCTGAGCATCTTTGCAGCATTCTTTAATCAAGATTAGAAACTTCGAGCTCTGAACAAGATCATAAATATTTCTATTTATTGGGCAGCCATCGTTATCAAAAAAATCTTCAACAATATTTTTAAGTTCTTTAATACCTAGTTCAAAATTTTTGTTGTATTCTTTAAAAACAAGTCCAGATAGAATAATTGCTGAAATAATTTCAATTTTATTTATAGGATTATTTTCATAGTTTAAATTATTTTTCAGGTGGTTAACTTGAATAATAATAGAATTAAAAAAAATTTGTTTAAAAGATTTGTCAGCATTATTTAGAATAATATCAGCATTAAGAATCCAGGCTAAAATTCTTTTACTTGTATTTAAATTATCCCAAGTTTTTTTTTTAAATTTAATGTTATTTTTTATCCAAATAGAGATTATTTTTTGAATAATTAAATTATCATTTTTTCGATTAATTAAATTTAACCAAAAAAAACTATTAAGATCTTCTTCTTCTTTTTGAGATTTAAAGTCGTTCCAAAACGTATCAATATTTATTTTTGAAAGCTTAAATGTAAATATTTTTTGATTGACAAAGGATGAGAGAAGAAATGAATTAGGATAAAAGTATAATTGGTCAGGTAATTTTGTTTCTAAAGATTTGTTATAATAGCTTGTTGAAAAATAAATATTTTTTATAAAACGTATTAAAATAATTTTTACTGCAAGAAAGTAAAGATAAGCAGCTTTAAAACTTAACATTAATTGGATCTAAGTAATTGAATATTTTTTTTTAAATTACCATCATTTTCTTTAAAGACTGTGGAGCCAGAAACTAAAATATTTGCACCAAATTCTTTTGCTTTCTTGCTGTTATCAAAATTAATACCTCCATCAATTTCAATATCAATATTAAGTTTTTTTTCATCAATTATGTTTCTTAATTTTTTCATTTTATCTAAAACTTCAGGCATAAATTTTTGACCTCCAAAACCCGGCTCTACACTCATAATTAAAATTAAATCAATATCATTTAAATAATTTTCGATTAAATTTATTTGAGATTTAGGTTTTAATGAAACTCCAACTTTTTTTCCTAATTTTTTTATTAAGCTAATAGTTTCAGACACATTTTCAGTGGCTTCAGGATGAAAAGTAATAATATCAGAACCCGCATCGGCAAAATCTTTAATAAAATTATTAACAGGGGAGATCATCAAATGAACGTCAAATGTTAGTTTTGTAACCGATCTTAATCGCTTAATAACTTCTGGCCCAATAGTAATATTAGGTACAAAATGTCCATCCATGACATCAATATGGATATAATCTGCTCCTGCCTTTTCAAGAGCAACAATTTCATCACCTAGTTTACTGAAATCTGCTGAAAGAATAGAAGGAGATATTTTAATTATTGAGCTCATTACTACTTATATATTTTATACTTTGATGAAGTCAAAAAAATAGTTTGTTAATAAAATAAACGATACAATTGTTTAGAAAAATCACTCTCCAAAGGAAACGCAAGCATTCCCCAAACATCGTAACCAAGCAAATAAGGCATTGCATAAAATCTAAAAAGATAAAAAAACCAAGCTACGTAAAGAGCAATAAATCCTCCAAATAAAAAACTAGGAGTGATAAATCTAAACAGCTTAATTATTGGGTTTGTATATTTTACAAAAACTCTCATAAAAAAAAAAGTAGAGTCTTCTCTTTGAAATATATTCATAAAAGCTCTACCAATTAAAGTCCACATAATCATGCCAAGTATGTAATCAACAACGATTATCCAAGTAGGTATCATAATTTTAAGTTATCACTATTTAGATAAAAAAAAGGGGCGAAAAATTCGCCCCTTTAATTTTTAATAGTTTATTACTAGTGTTGTTTACCCAAGATAGCTTTACCTGTAGGTACCCTACAGTCATCAACCATTTTTTGAGTAGCAGCATCTGGTTCTTTAGTCATTAAACTAACTACAACCATTGTTACTAAACAAATAGGAGCACCGATCATTCCAAATCTTAAATGATCTATACCCAACCAAGGATCATGAGCAACTCCCCAGATAGCAACAGAGAACTTAGGATAAACATACAATAAGTATACTAATCCAGAAGTTATTCCTGTTAATATTCCGGCGATTGCACCCTCTCTAGTAGCTCTCTTCCACCATACACCAAGTACAAGCGGGAAGAATAGACCTGACATTGCAAAGTCAAACGCCCAAGCAACCGAACCTAAAATACTTGTAAGCCTAAACGAAGCTATATAAGCACCTGCGGCACCGATTATTACTAGAAGTACACG
>Ga0308001_10001186_pt1 | contig 11845 bp, 9 predicted proteins | sample Neamet5_FD_203167 | JGI IMG/M metagenome (GOLD analysis project Ga0308001, IMG submission 203167) | Marine microbial communities from water near the shore, Antarctic Ocean - #5 | ecosystem: Environmental > Aquatic > Marine > Unclassified | place: Southern Ocean | collected 2014-06-04
TATACCATGATCAAATGGAGCTATAAATATTTGGGGATACTTACTACCAATTGCCATTAAAATAGCACCGCCCAAAAATGTTGCTATCGCAGCAGGCGTATTATATCGTCTCCAAAAGATACCCAAGAAAATAGCAACGACAAGTGGAGGTGTCATCGTACTATGAAAAAAACCATGAGCTTCGTATAGAGTTGGAAAATTATTGAAAAAGACAGTACTTATCGCACCAACAGCAGTTGCTCCGGCTGAAACAATCATTGCTACATGCAAATAATGTTTATCATCCTTTCCTTTGACTAAGGGTCTATAGATGTCATTTATAACAACAGCTGCGACGGCATTGATCAAAGTATCGACTGTTGACATTAATGCTGCTGCTACCGCAGCAATAACAAAAGCAAAAACAATTTCACTTCCAGTAATAAGATAAGCAACTTGCGTAAAAACATGATCTAACTTTGTTGAAGCATTCCAAGCTTCAGGAGTAACAAGACTAATCGCTTTACCTGTCCATCCGGCATTAGAAACAACTATGGTAGAAATTGGTAATAGTATTAAAACATTAAAAGCGGCAGCTTTTCTTCCTTCATGCACAGATTTACAAGCCATAAACCGCATAATTAGACCCTGGTTCATAAACAAAAAGCCAACGGATCCGGCAACACCATCTTGCCAAAATATTCCAACAAAATTAAAATCTGGTGGTTTATTAAAATTAGCTAAAGGTAATTTAAATTCAGGTGAAAGAACATTCCAAAAAATTGAAAAACCACCTACATAATTAACCCCTAAAATAAAAATAAAAATTCCAGCAAAAATCAGAATAAATCCTTGAGCTAGATCTGTAAAGATAACAGCCGTTTGACCTCCAAACGTAATGTAAATACCAGAAATAATTGCAACGATAAAAATAACAGTATATAAATCTAAACCCATTAACGGTTGCAATGTTTTTCCCATAGTAAGAAATCCAATTGCGATATAACCGATCATATAACCAAGAATTGCAATGGTTGCTAAAACTCGAACTCCAGAGTTAAATCTTCTTTCAAAATAATCAGGAATAGATCTTATTTTTGTGTAGTAAACAATAGGTAACCAGCCAAACAGAAAAAATGGCATAAAAAACCAGTCATTCATATAGGTCATTGTTGATGAAAAACCATGTTCGTATGCTTTTGAAGAGTATTTTAAAAAGCTATGGCTTCCAACTCCTGTTGCAACTATTGACATTGTAACTAACCACCAAGAAAATCTTCGTCCACTAAAAAAGAAATCTTGGGTTGTTTTATTATATCTTGCAAAAAAAGAACCGAATCCTAAGACTAAGGTAAAATAAGCTAAAATGACAGCCCAAAAATAAGGGGAAGTTTGTATAACAGGTTCCATCAAGAATAATTTTTTGGTTTTTTAAATACGAAAAATAAAAGTTTTAAACTTAATAAAGATATAATTAGAAAAATCAATATTGCGGGTATAATCTGGTTGATAGCTAAAAGAATAAAAAAGCTATGTATACTAACATAATAGATAAAACCAAATAAAAGGATGTAAAACCATTTCTTATGTCTTACTCTCTCTACCTTTATTGATTGAGATTTACTTATGATATACATCCCAATAATGAATATCAAACCACCAACACCATAAAGATACAAAAAGGGTAACCATATTCTATTAAAATCAAGCATCTTAAATTACATCTAGCTCATCAAAATGAGGCTTTAGTTTTTTCCATGAATCTGTTAAACCTTCAACAATTACTTTTGTATTACCAACAACTGGCATAAAGTTAGTATCTCCATTCCATCTAGGTACTATGTGGTAGTGGAGGTGCTCTTCAATTCCAGCCCCACCTGCTTTTCCTATATTCGCACCAAAATTAAAGCCATCTGCTCTAGCAGTTGTCCTTAATATATTCATTATCTGATTTGCTAACCACATTATTTCTTTGTTACAAGTTGGAGTTATGGAATTCGTATCAGCAGTATGTCGATATGGAGCTATTAACATATGGCAATTTGAATATGGGTATAAATTCATCAAAACGTATGACTCTCGTCCTCTAAATAAAACAAGATTCTTTTCATCCTCTTCAGGTTTCGATTTACTACAAAAAATACATTCCTCTTCTTTTGGAGTTTCTATGTAGTCCATTCTCCAAGGAGCCCACAACTTATTGTTCATATGAATCCAATATCTGGCTCATTTAAGTTCCAAACTCTTCGAATTCATTATATAACCTATTCTTTTTCATTAGATTAAATCTTGATAACCATTTTCATTTAAAAGTATAACTAAATCTTTTACACTTTCCACCTTTTTTTTTGGAACTACTAATGTTGCATCAGGTGTATTTATAACTATAATATTATCTAGACCCAATATTGCAGTAAATTTTTCACTCGATTGAATCAGGTTATTATGCCCATCCATAACCTTTCCATTCCCTCTTATAATATTTCCTTCTTTATTAGGACTTAAAACATCATAAAGTGCACTCCACGATCCAATATCATTCCAAGTGAAAGAAGAGGTAACAACAAAAATATTATCAGACTTTTCTAATAGGCCATAGTCAATTGATTCTGGTTCTATATGTTCCCATAACTCATCAATTGACTTATTTTCTTTTAATTTTTTAGAAATTCTATTTAAAGTATCTTTTAAATCGGGCATCGTTTTTTCAAGACAATTCATAAATGTATTGACCTTCCAAAAAAACATCCCAGCATTCCAAACAAAATCACCACTTTCTAAAAACCTTTCTGCAAGTTTTTTATGTGGTTTTTCAGCAAAGGTTCTAACTCTGTATGCATCCATATGCCTTTCTTCACTATTTTCATCATATTGAATGTATCCATATGCCGTAGATGCATGACCCGGCTTAATACCTATTGTCACTAAATTTTTGTCTTTTTTTGCTAAATGATCAGCGGTATTTATAGCTTTTTCAAATTCATGATGCCCAACGATTAAGTGATCTGCTGGAAAAACGCCCATTACTGTTTCTGGGTCTTCTAATTCAAAATGCGTAGCCATTAAACCAATTGCTGGAGCAGTATTTTTTCCTGAAGGCTCAACTAATATATTTTTTTCCGGTACCCCTTCAATTTCTTTTAAGATTGTTTGATGAAGTTCTTTTCTGGTAATAATATAAATATCTGTGACTTTTTTTATTTTTTGCAAACGATCCACCGTCATTTGAAGCATGGAACGATCCCCAACAACTTTTAATAATTGCTTTGGGTAAAGAGATCGGCTATATGGCCAAAATCGTGTCCCGCTTCCACCGGCTAGAATTACACATTTCATATTATTCCATTCCTAAATTTATTCCGTTGATATCTAAATCCCAGTTTGATCTAATTTGAATCGTATCGGGATATATCGAAAACCACTCTGCTGGTATAAACGGATCAATATTCCCATATGAGTACTTGTTATTTATGTCTAAATCTCTAAAAAACATTAAAGAATATTCACCTTCTGGTATTTTATCCATCTTAAAAAGAGTATCTGAGTTGATAACGACATTATATTTTATTGTGCTCGATTCAAATGATTTTAATTCTGCGATAAAATTTTGATTAGAGGTATTTATAGCTGACAGGTTTAATGTTCCAAATTTTTGAAACGATCCTGTTTCAAAAACAAGAACATCTAGAGAATCTTTCAAGTTTTTAGAATAAATAGGTTTTAAAAGACTCGGATTTAATTCAACATGATATTTTGTTTTTTGTTTCCAGTTCTGATCTGGAGTGACTTCTAACAAAAGAGGTGAACGCCACTTCAATGCATGAGTAATGTTTGTGCTATCTTCATATAGAATCAATAAATCGCTATTAATTGTTGTATCCATCAAACTAGAAAAAACGATTTCTAATCTAACTATTTCATCTTGATTTATTTTTAAAATAAAATTTTTATTTGGCTTAATAATATTAACATTATTTGTATCTAAAAGCGTAGTCACTTTAACCCTTATCTTGGCTGAATCTAATATTGTAGTATATTTATCATATATACCCTTACATAAAATAGTTGCATAATCTGTTAATGAATCATTTACAAGAAAATGTAGTTTTTTATGATCGAGAGGGTCAATAAAAGAATAATAATTTAAAATATTTTCATTATCATCAAAAATAGTTAATGGAATATGTTTTGAACAGTTATCTGAAAATAAGATTACTCCCCATTTGTCATTTTTCCATTCAATAGAATTAATTTTAAAAGAATTTATTTTTTCGGGCATCTGCAAATTTATACCATTAAGTGTTGACCCTTCATTTATATTAATTACGGGGATCCAACTTAAACCATAAGTCATTCTTTCTTGAAAAATAGGAGATCCTGACATTGATTGATCTACAAGACTTAATATATAATCACCTTTGGAAAGGTATTTAAATTGGTAAGATCCATCATCCGACGCATCTATCATGTATTCTGGCTTTCTTTTGTAAAAATTTTCTTTATCATTTAAATCTTGAATTTTCCACAGGTTTAAAGATCCTGGTTGTAAAGATTCAACTTTACCTGAAATAGAACCATTATCAATTTTCCCCCCAGTTGAGAATGCTATTTGCTCGCCTTGGGAAATCTTAATGTTATGTTCATCCGTTAAATTTCGGTTAATCATAATAATATAAGTTTGATTTTTTATTAAGGAATCAACTAACTCTATCGTTATTTTTTTCTTTTTATAATACAATAATGGCTTCTGAATAGGCGCAGGTAAAATTTTTATTGATTTTTGAATGCTGTTTGAGTTCAAATATTCTGAAAATTCTAGCACAATTTGTTGATCTAAAAAATTAGTTTTTCCATTTTCGGGAAACGTAGAAATTAAAAATGGAGGTGTAATATCTTTAGGTCCTCCATTAGGACTTTGAATTGCTGCGCAAGACATCAATAAAAATAAAAACCCATTTAATAAATACTGCTTCTTCACCTTTTTAAGTATCATTTAGATTGATCGGAATTTCTTTATTATAGCTTATACCTCTTTCTGAAATATTTAAAGTTATACACCAAACTTTTACACCAACATGATATGCTTCTTTTAGAGCTTTGCAAAATTTAGTATCTCTATTCCACATTGGCTTAAAAGAGACAGCATCAGGTCTTTGGCAAACAAATAGAATGCCAGTTTTTTTATTTTCTCCTACCATTTTTTTTAATGCATTAACGTGTAGTTTACCCCTTAAAGTAACAGCATCAGGAAACTGAGCTATTCTATCTTTGACAAATGTAACAGATTTTACTTCCAAAAAGAAATCATCGCCTAATTCATCTTTTAGTAAAAAATCAAAACGATGTCTCCCAACAGTTATTTCAGGTCTTTGTAACTTAAAATTTTTTAAAATTGGTATTTCATTTTTTATTAAGGCTTCTTTAACAAATTGATTTGGGAGTGTTGAAACTAGTGAAATTAATTGTCCTTGGTGATTTACCATTACCGTGGAATATTTTGTTTTCCTTTTTTTATCATTAGATTTTCTAACAAGTAAATCTGCACCTGGTAAGAGAAGTTCTTTTAAACGTCCAGGGTCAGCTAAATGACTTTTATGCTGGATACCATTAATATCAATTATTGTAATAAAACGATTTGGTCGTTCTAAAAATTTCGCATTAATAAATGGATGGTTAAATTTCATAATTAATCTTAAAACATTTTCTCTTCATCAGTAAATATATTTTATGTGTAAATTATATATAATATATGCCTCTTGTTCCATCTTATATAAAAAAATTAAATAGCTACAAAGCAGGTAAGCCAATTAGCGAAGTTAAAAGAGAGCTTGGCCTGAAAAAGATAGTTAAACTCGCCTCAAATGAGAATCCGCTAGGTCCTTCTCCCAGAGCGATAATAGCTATTAAAAAATCACTAGACAATATCCATAGATACCCAGATGCCTTAGGATTCGAATTAAGAGAAAAATTAGCCGATAAATTCAACCTTCAAATTGAGAATGTAGTCTTAGGAGCTGGATCAGAAGGTATTATGTCTACAATAATGAGAACATTTTTATTAAATGATGATGAAATTATTAGTTCAGCTGATTCTTTTATTGGGTTTAAAGTACTTGCAAATGCTTCTGGTCGGAAAATTCATTGGGTTCCAATGAAGGATCACAGGTATGACCTTGTCAAATTGATAGATCAGATAAATGATTATACTAAAATCATTTATATTGCAAACCCAGATAACCCTATGGGAACATACATTACTAAAGAAGAATTTGATTCTTTTTATAAATATGTCCCTGAAAGAGTATTGATAATATTAGATGAAGCTTATTTTGAGTATGCTCAGGATTCTAAGGATTATCCAGATTCAATGAGCTATAGATATGATAATGTTATTACATTACGTAGTTTTTCAAAAGCGTATGGATTAGGAGGTCTAAGAATTGGTTATGGCTTTGCACATAAAGAATTAATTTCAAATTTAATAAAAGTAAAAGTCCCTTTTGAACCCAGCTCAATAGCTCAAGTTGCTGCAATCTCAGCTCTAGATGATATAGACTTCTTAGATAGAACTTTAAAAATAAATAAAAAAGGTAAAGACTACTTTAGTTCTCATTTTAAAAAATTAAAAATACAACACATTCTTTCCGTAACTAATTTTATCACGACAATTTGGGACTCTAAAGAACAAGCCGCTTTGATTACTCAAAAATTATTAATTGAAGGAATTATTGTAAGACATTTATCCTCATTTGGTTGGCCTAATTGTATTCGTATTTCTATTGGATTAGAAAAAGAGAATCAAAAATTTATTAAATGCTTACAAAGGATTTTATGAAAAAGTTACCTTATACAATAAATGGTTTTGATTACTGTGAACTTTATGTTGGGAATGCAAAGCAAACCGCCCATTATTATCAAACAACAATGGGGTTTAAAATCATAGCCTATCAAGGTTTGGAAACGGGTAGCCGTGAAAGTGTTAGCTATGTACTTAATCAAGGATTGATTAATCTTATTTTAACTTCACCATTAAAAAAAGATACTACAATAGGAAAACATATTGATCGTCATGGTGATGGTATGAAAAATATTGCATTTACTGTAAATGATTCGAAAACAGCATGGGAAGAATCGATAAAACGTGGAGCTCAAAGCGAATTTAAACCAATAGTTATCCACGATGACTTTGGTAAAGCCACAATCTCCGCTATCCGTACTTTTGGCGATACAATCCATTCGTTTATTGAAAGAAAAAATTATAAAGGACCATTCCTGCCTGGTTTTATCGCTTTTGAAGACAAATTAATATCTCAAAATTGTGGACTTGTCCATATAGACCATGTAGTTGGGAACCAGCCTGATGGAGAAATGCAAACTGTCTGTAAATTTTATGAAGAAGTTTTTGGGTGGCATCGATTTTGGAGTGTTGATGACAAAGATATAAATACTGATTATTCAGCATTAAGATCTATTGTTATGGCAAATGATAACGAACGAATAAAGATGCCTATAAATGAGCCAGCTGAAGGATTAAAAGTTTCTCAAATACAAGAGTTTATTGATTATTATGATACAGGTGGTGTTCAACACCTAGCACTCTCAACTAAAAATATTATCAAGACCGTAAAGTTAATGCAAGAGAATGGAGTAGACTTTCTCCCAACTCCAAAATCATACTATAAAAACCTAGAAATAAGAATTGGAAAGATTGATGAAGACATCATGACTCTTTCTAAGCTAGGAATACTAGTAGACAAAGATGAGAATGGATATATGTTACAAATATTTACAAAGCCTCTTCAAGATCGACCAACTTTATTTTTTGAGATTATCCAACGCAAGGGATCTAATAGTTTTGGTAAAGGTAATTTTAAAGCACTATTTAAATCTATTGAACGAGAGCAAGAGAAAAGAGGAAACCTATAAATGAAATTTGTTACTTATCAGATAAGCTTGGAATCAACCCCCCGGTTTGGATTTAAAAAAGGAGACTATATTCTTGATATAGTCCAAGTATCACATTGGATTAAAGAAAATTATAATGATAATAGCTTCGTTGATATACCTTCAACATTAAAAGATGCTCTAAAGAACTGGAATTTTAATTTCGAAAAATTAAAATTAATGGATATTCAAACTGCTACCCTCGATATAGAAAGTTTGGTTAATACAAAGCAAAAAGTTGCTTCATTAGAATCAGATATAATATTTCTACCCCCTGTTCCTGACCCACAATCATTTAGAGATTTCTATGCATTTGAGCAACATGTCCGTGCAGCAAGAAAGTTGAGAGGGTTAGAAATGCACCCTGATTGGTTTAAAATTGCTATTTTTTACTTTTCGAATCCCTCTGCTTTATATGGACATGGTATCGATGTTCCTTATCCAAAAGGAACAAATGAATTAGACTTTGAACTAGAGTTTGCCGCAATTATTGCAAATGGTGGAACTAATATTTCAGAAAAAAATGCAAATAATTATATTGGAGGGTATACTATTTGTAATGACTGGTCTGCTCGAGACCTACAACGAGAAGAGATGGCAATGAGTCTTGGACCTGCAAAAGGTAAAGATTTTGCTTCTAGTTTTGGTCCCTACATGGTTACCCCTGATGAACTTGAGATATTTTGGAAAGAGGGTAAACTTCATCTTGACATGACTTGCCATGTGAATGGAAAATTGATTTCAAAAGGAAATACAAATGATTTATATCATCCTTTTACTAAAATGATTGAAAGGGCTTCAATGAATACAAATTTATTAGCAGGTGATTATATTGGTTCCGGAACTGTTGGTACTGGTTGTATTTTAGAATTGCGACCAGAGAATACAAATGGATGGTTAAAAAAAGGTGATTTTGTCCAAATGGAAGTGGAACAATTAGGTATCTTAAAAAATAAAATCATTTAAAGATTATGCCTTTCTACCAAAAAAGAGGAATAGTACCAGATAAACGCCACACTCAATTTAGAGATAAAGCGGGAAAATTATATTCAGAAGAATTAATCAGTCGCAATGGATTTAGTGGAATTTATTCGAACCTTTATCACGTATATCCACCAACAGGAATAAATAGAGTTGGTGAATTAGAAGACATGAGTCTTTCTAAAATAAATAATCGCCACCAACCACATCATCTTCTAACTAAAAAAATTCTATCTAAAAATAATTCAATATTTGCAAGAGTTCCTCTTTTTTACAATAACGACCTCATAATCTCAAAAGCAAATATTGCAGAGGATATGGATGCATTATATCGTAATGGTAATGCCGATGAATTAATTTTTATCCATCATGGTAAAGGTATATTAAAAACAAACTTTGGAAACCTTAATATAGTACCGGGTGATTATTTAGTAATACCTCGAGGTGTTATTTATAATATTCAGATCGAAGAAGAAATAGAAGCGTTAATCATTGAATCTTTTTCAGAAATAGAAATTCCGGATAGATATAAAAATAAATTTGGCCAATTGCTTGAACATGCTCCTTTTTGTGAACGAGATATTAGAACTCCAAAATTTGTCTCACCTATTCAAGACCAATCAATCGAATTATTAGTAAAACTTAGAAAAGGTCTGCAACTATATGAATATCAACATCATCCTTTTGATTTAATTGGTTGGGATGGCTATTTTTTCCCGTATACTTTAAATATAAATGATTTTATGCCAATTACGGGAAAGATTCACCAACCACCTCCAGTTCATCAAACTTTTAAAGGAAATGGTTTTGTTATATGCTCTTTTGTTCCGAGGCTTTTTGATTACCATCCAAAGTCCATTCCTGCTCCTTATTCTCATAGCAATGTAGATTCTGATGAAATTATATATTACGCTGATGGAGAATTCATGAGTAGAAGAGGAATTGAAGAAGGTTCTATTACGCACCATCCAATGGGATTACCTCATGGCCCTCAACCTGGAAAAACTGAAGAATCAATTGGAGCGACTAAGACGAATGAACTTGCTGTAATGATAGATACATTTGAACCTTTAAATATGACCAAAGAAGCTCATGAAATAGAAGATGATTCTTATCCCTTCTCATGGATTAAAAAATGATATTTGATCCTAAAGATATCTCTTTTCAAGACACACATAAACTTATGATTGGCTCTATTGTCCCAAGGCCCATTGCATTTGTCTCTACAGTCTCAAATAATAATATATTTAACTTAGCCCCTTTTTCATATTTTAATGGTGTATGCTCTAAACCTCCCACTATTATGTTTTGCCCTGCGAGACGTGGTTGGGATGGTAGTGAAAAAGATACTTTAAGAAATATTAGAGAAACTAAAGAGTTTGTTGTAAATATTGTTTCTGAATCTTTTGCAGAAAAAATGGTAATGTGCTCAACTGATTTTGACCCTATCATTGATGAGTTTGAAGTTTCAAAACTTACAAAAATAGATTCACAAAAAATAAAGCCTCCTCGCGTTGGTGAAGCTAAAATAAGTTTCGAGTGTAAGCTAAATCAGATTGTTGAAATTGGTGATGGAAAAGCTGGTAGCGGATTCATTGTTATTGGTTCTATCGTACTTTTTCATATAGATGATTCAATATATGAAGAAGGAAGAATCACTTTAAATAAGCTTCAGCCATTAGGTCGTCTTGCGGGGAATTGGTATTCTCGAACTACAGATAATTTTGAAATAATAAGAAAGATAAAGCCTGAAAAATAAAAGTATTTAGAATCCCTAATTATCTAAAACATAATTTTAGAAACTCTTTGACTTGTGTACATTACTTTTTGCTTTTTAATTTTATCCCAAGATCTACAATCTGTTCATTTTGAATAAGTAGTTTTTCTTTAGAGTATTCAGTTTTAAAAGTGAATGTTTTTCCTTTTTGAAGTAGAACAATCAAGTGATCATTTAAATCACAACTTTCATTTTTACTTTTTCCCTCAAAAATGACTTCATTTTCATTTTCAACTATTACTCTAACAGCTTTTCTTTGACCAAGGGGGCCTAAGACCCTTAGACTGATTGGAATTAACTCTTTATTTAATAAAAATTTTTTATATTTATCCGTTACATCAATTGAATTATATTTTTTTATTCCAGGAAGCCAATCCATTGGAAAATAAGTATCCGTTTCCCCCCATGTAGCTGCAAAAATACCATATTTCATATCCCCAGAGGTTGCTTTTGATGCATGTTCTGCAAACCAAACCTCATCAAGATTGTTTCCAGTTGGCTCAGCTGCACCAGTATAATGCCACCCATTATCCCAAATCTCTATCCATGAATGATTTCCAGAATTATTATACCATGATGAGGTACCGACAAAACGAGCTGGAATCCCAACACTTCTACATGCGTCTATTAATAAAATACTTAAGCCGGTACAAGAAGCCTTACCGGCTTTAATAGATTCAGATGGCGATTGATCTGCTTTTGGTCTTTCAGTAGAGTAAATAACGCCAACCTCTTTAAATATATTTTGATTCAGAAGGACAACTGCCTCTGAAATAGAATTAGCATTTTTTATAATTGGAATAGATTTTTGTTTCAGTTCTTTCCGCCATTCTTCACGGTTTTCATTTAAACTCGCATAAGGTAAAATATAATCGAAAAATAATTTTTCAGAAATATCTGTATACCAAGGTGAATCTTCCCACGCTTTATAAGCCAGGTTACAATTATTTAATAAAAAACTGGAACTTAAAGTCTGTAAATCATCTTCTGACATATGTTCAATTAAATAAACCATACCTAAAGATTGTTTTTCAGGGACCATCTTAATAGCTTTTTTAATTTCAATCCTATTTCCCCCGGCAATATCATATTGGAGATCCAATTCTGTACCAAGCAAACTCGAGAGGAAAATAATATAAAAGGCTATAGACTTCACACAACAAT
>Ga0308001_10001195_pt1 | contig 11801 bp, 13 predicted proteins | sample Neamet5_FD_203167 | JGI IMG/M metagenome (GOLD analysis project Ga0308001, IMG submission 203167) | Marine microbial communities from water near the shore, Antarctic Ocean - #5 | ecosystem: Environmental > Aquatic > Marine > Unclassified | place: Southern Ocean | collected 2014-06-04
GACAGGGCTTTACAAAAGAATGATGGATCATGGACTTATTTTGCAAATGACATTGCCTATCATGCAGATAAAGTATCTCGAAAATATGACCACCTGATTAATATTTTAGGAGCAGATCACACTGGATATATTAAACGTATTTCCGCAGCTACTAGCGCGTTATCACAAGATAAAATTTCTTTAATTTGTAGAGTTTGCCAATTAGTTAAGCTTTTTAAAAATGGTCAACCCTATAAAATGTCAAAAAGAGCAGGCGATTTTATATCTGTACGTGAGTTCTTAAATGAAGTTGACAAAGACTCTATACGTTTTATGATGTTGAACAGAAGTAACGACGTTGAACTAGATTTTGATTTCGATAAAGTTTTAGAAAAAACAAGAGAAAATCCTGTCTTTTACGTACAATATTCTTACGCAAGAATTTCTTCTTTGTTTAGAACGCTTAATATCGATGATAAAAATATTTTTGAAATTAATGAAAATAAATTTGAATTAAATTCTCATGAATTAAATTTATTTAGAAAAATTTTAGACTGGCCTAAAGTTATAGAAACAGCTTCTGTTAAGTTTGAACCACATCGTATTCCCTTTTATTTATACGAATTAGCTACTCTATTCCATTCTTATTGGAGTAAAGGCAACGAAGATCCAAAGTATAAATTTATTGTAGATGGAAAAATTAAAAGTACCAATACATTATTAATTATTAAACTTGCCGCTATTACCATAGAGAATGGTATGAGAATTCTAGGCGTTTCTCTTCCTACTAAGATGTGATGATTAAAAATACTTTATCAGTACTAATATTTATATTCTCTATTACCTTCCTCTATTTTGTAGGAAATATATATTTTTCTGAAAACCAAGAATCTAAAGTTAAAAAAAATAGGGACACAATTGCAAAAAAAATCCAAAACAATATTAATAATCTACAAATTTTAGCTAATGACACCGATAATGTAATAGAATTTAATTCAGGATACGGTAAAGAATCAAAAAAAAAAGAAAGAAATTTTTGGAAATTATTTAAAAAAAAAACAAATGATTAGAAAAGCAGCTATTATTAGTATTTCTGGAACTTCTTTAACATATAAAGAAATAAACATTTTTAAAAAAGAAAGCCCTTGGGGGGTTATCCTTTTCAAAAGAAACATCTTATCCGAAAAACAATTAAAAAAGTTAACCGGTTCAATTAAAAAAATTATGAAAGACAAAAACTATCCAATTTTAATTGATGAAGAAGGTGGTAGGGTTACTAGACTTTCTAATATTTTAGATAATTCTACATTTAATCAAAAATTTTTTGGTGATATGTACAAAATAGATAAAAAATTTACTCTAATTATGTATAAGAACTACATATACTCAATCTCAAAACACTTACGAAACCTAGGTATAAATATTAACACCTCACCTGTTTTAGATTTAAAACAAAAAAAAACACATAAGATAATTGGGAACAGAAGTTATTCAGAAAATTCAACTACAGTTAATGAATTGGGAAAGGCATGTGTAAAATTTTATAGAATTAATAAGATATCTACTGTTGTTAAGCATATACCAGGTCATGGGAGGTCTAATGCTGATAGTCATTTTAAGCTTCCAGTGGTTAAAGATAGTTTGAGATTACTCGAAAAATACGATTTTAAATGTTTTAAAAATACAAAAAGTCACTTCGCCATGACCGCACATATTCTTTATAGTAAAATTGATATTAAAAATAATGCTACCCACTCAAAATTTTTAATAAAAAAAATAATCAGAAAAATAATTGGCTTTAAAGGAATTTTAATATCAGACGATATTTCGATGAAAGCACTTAAATACAATATAACTAAAAATGCAAAATTAGCGCGAGAAGCTGGATGTAATTTAGTTTTATATTGTGCTGGAAAAACACATGAAGTGAAAAAATTACTAAAAGAAACACCTTATATAGATAGTTTTACAAAGAAAAAAACTTCAGAATTCTATAAATTTTTAAGATAAAATCCTTTTATGGAATCATTTAAAAAAAATACAATTCCTATAGAAATTCCAAATTATTCAGGACCACTTGAAATACTGTTAGATTTAGCTAAAGCTCAAAAAGTTGATTTAACAAAAATTTCTATTACTAAATTAGCAGAACAATTTTTAGAATATATCAAAAAAGCTAAAAATCTAAATCTAGAAGTAGCTTCTGAATTTTTACTTATGGCAACATGGCTAGCGTATCTAAAATCTAAATTGCTTCTACCAGAAGATGATGACGATAATTTTAAAGCCCTCGAGGTTGCTGAAAAACTTAAGCTACAATTAAAAAAATTAGAACTTATAAGGTTACTGTCCGACCAGCTTATTAAAAAAAATAGAATAGGAATAAATATTTTTTACAGGGGTATGAAAGGTGGAATTAAATCTATCAATACACCAATCTACAAAGTTAGTCTGTACGATCTTTTAAAAACTTATTCAACAATAAAAATGCAAAAAGCTTTTCAAACTATCAACATACCAAAACTCCCAGTCTTAACCACTGAAGAAGGCATTAAACAGATTAAAAATAATTTTTCACAGATCGCTGAATGGAAAGATATCGAAGAATTAATTCCTAAAAATTTTTTTATTAACAAGAAGTTAAAAAAAAGTGGGATAGCTGGTATTTTTTCTGCTAGTTTGGAGCTAACAAAGCAAGGAGTTATAAGCATAATGCAAAAAAAGTTTTTTGAAAAAATTCTAATTAAAAAAATAAATTAAATGAAAAAAATAATAAAAAAAATTGATAATATTTTGAAATTTTCAAAAAATATAAGTAAATTAGATAGACAGGTAGAGGCAATTCTATTTGCTGCATCTGAGCCTCTTGACATAGAAACAATAGAAAAAAGAGTTCAGAGCACAAATAATATAAAAAAAATTTTAGAAAAATTACAATTAGATTATAAAATAAGGGGTGTAAACCTTGTTTGTATTAAAGAAAAATGGTCATTTACAACTTCAAATGATCTAGTAAATTTAATGTCTCTTCAAAAATCTACAGAAAAAAAACTATCTAAGGCCACGTTGGAAACTTTGGCAATAATTGTCTATCACCAACCAGTTACAAGATCTGAGATCGAAGAGATACGTGGCGTTGCATTCGGAACCAATACGCTGGATACTTTGCTTGAGCTTGAGTGGGTTAGACCAGCTGGAAGAAAAGATGTTATTGGAAAACCAATCCAATATGCAACTACAGAAATTTTTTTGCATCATTTTAATATACAAAAGTTGACAGACCTTCCAACAGTAGATGAGCTTAGCTCTGCTGGATTAATTGATATCGACACTATAGATGCTTCAATTTTTGGTACTGGAAAATTTTACAAGGAGCAATCTCAAAATAAAAAGGAAGATATCTACACAAATATAGAAAAAGCGATAGATGAAACGCCCAATTCTGATTAATTTAATATATTTATTTTTCGCTAATATAGGTGTATAGTTATCTTTATGTTTCCAGGATTTTGGCAAGTAGCAATTGTAGTAGTTTTAGTGGTCCTTTTGTTTGGAAGAGGAAAAATATCCTCTTTGATGGGCGATGTTGCCAAGGGAATAAAAAGTTTCAAAAAAGGTCTGTCTGACGAAACACCTGATGATAGTGTAGAAAAAACAGACGACCAAAAAGATTCAAATAAAAATTAATTTAAATGCCACAAATTGGATGGTTAGAACTATTGATTATAGTAGTTGTGGCTATTTTAGTAATTGGCCCTAAAGACTTTCCAATTGTTCTAAGAAAATTAGGTAGTTGGTCAAATAGAGTTAAAAAATATTTTTCTGACGTTCAATCTAATATTAACGAGATTACAAATCTTGATGATATTAAAAACACAAACCCTGTCGCAAAAAAAAAAAAAATAGATGGCAAAAAATAATAATAAAACAGAAAACTCAGGGAGTTTTGTAGGTCACCTAACAGAACTTAGATCTAGACTTGTTAAATCATTTATTTTTTTATTTTTTTTATTTATTGTATGTTATTTTTTTTCAACTGAAATATATCGTTTTTTAGTACAGCCATATGCCGATGCTGTCTTATCTGAAAATCTAAATAGAAGATTAATTTTTACAGCTTTGCATGAAGCTTTCTTGACTTATTTAAAAGTTGCTTTTTTTGCTGCATTTTTTATATCTAGCCCTTTTTTTTTAACACAATTGTGGAAATTTATAGCTCCAGGTCTGTATAAAAATGAAAAAAAAGCACTATTACCTTACTTAATTGCTACGCCAACTCTTTTTATATTAGGCGGATGTATAGTTTATTATTTAGTTATGCCCCTGGCTATAATTTTTTTTTTAGGATTTGAAACAATAGCGGAGCCTGGTGTAATAGGAATACAATTAGAAGCTAAAGTTAACGAATATCTTTCTTTAATAATGAGACTAATTTTTGCTTTTGGAATAAGTTTTCAACTACCAGTTATTTTAAGCCTTTTAGCCCGTATTGGTATTATAGATTCAGAATATTTACAAAAAAGAAGAAAATATTTTGTAGTAATCATTTTTGCGCTAGCTGCAATTTTAACACCTCCAGATCCTATTACACAAATTGGCTTAGCGCTTCCTTTGCTATTATTGTATGAACTATCAATATTCACTGTTAAATTTATAGAAAAGAAAAAAAATGCACAATATTAAAGATATAAGAAAAAATTTAGATTTTTTTAAAAAAAAAATTTTAGAAAGAAATAGTACAATAAATTTAGATGTTTTAATGGATTTCGATAAAACAAATAGAGAATTAATTCAAAAAAAAGAAAAAAAAGAACAGGAGAAAAAACTATTATCTAAATCAAATGATTCTTCTAATTTTATAAAATCAAAAATTTTATCTAAAGAGATAGATGAAATTACAAAAGAACAAATAATTTCACAAAAGAAAATTTTCAAAATTCTTTCAACTATACCAAATATTGCAAGAGATGATGTCCCTGTAGGATCTGATGAAAAATCAAACAAAATGATAAAGCAAAATTTAGAGATAAAAAAATTTAACTTTCAGGTTAAATCGCACGTTCTAATTGGAGAAAAAAATAACCAAATTGACTTCAAGACTTCATCTAAACTTTCCGGTTCTCGGTTTGTAGTTTTAAAATCACATTTTGCATTATTGGAAAGAGCGTTGATTAATTTTATGCTTGATACGCATGTTGAAAAGTTTCTTTATAAAGAAATTTCACCTCCATTACTTGTTAATGAGAACATTATGTTTGGGACCGGTCAACTACCAAAGTTTGAGGAAGATCAATTTGAAATTAAATTAACAAACGGTGATGAAAGAAAATTTTTAATACCAACCGCTGAAGTGGTTTTAACAAATTTAGTAAGAGATTCCATAATAGAATTGAAAAACCTACCTCTAAGATATGTTGCCTCGACCCCTTGTTTTAGAAAAGAAGCTGGGAGTTACGGCAAAGACACGAAAGGGTTGATGAGACAACATCAATTTTATAAAGTTGAACTAGTCAGTATAGTTGAGCCAGAAAATGCTTTATCTGAATTAGATAGAATGCTTAATTGTGCTGAAGAAATTTTAAAACTTTTGGGTATTCCATATCAGATCATTCTATTAAGCTCAGGAGATATGGGATTTAGTGCTGAAAAAACATTTGATATAGAAGCTTGGATACCTTCTGAAAATAAATATAGAGAAATATCAAGCTGTTCATCATGTGGTACATTTCAAGCAAAAAGAATGAGCGCTAAATATAGATCTGCCGCTGGAACAGATTTTGTATCAACATTAAATGGATCAGCTGTAGCAGTCGGTAGATTGATGATATCTTTGATTGAGAACTATCAAAATGAAGATGGTTCGGTATCGATACCTCCTGTATTGAGAAAATACATGAACAATATTGAAAAAATATAGAAATTTTTGATTATGTTCTTGTTAAAATATTCTAGATATTATAATTAATCTTTTATTATGAATGGACAAGGAATAGCACAATTTATACCTCTAATTTTAATTTTTGTAATATTTTACTTTTTTTTAATTAGACCCCAACAGAAGAGAGCAAAAGATCATTTAGCCATGGTAGCTGGTCTTAAACGTGGCGATGAAGTCATAACGTCAGGCGGTATAATTGGTATAGTTGAAAGAGTAATGGAAGATGATAGAATTGAAATCATATTGGGAGATAGCGTTAAAGTTCAGATTATTAAATCGACAATCACAAGCCTGCTTAAAAAAACAGAAGTCAAATAATAATTTTTTTTGTGCTTAGTTTTACAAAAATTAAAGTTTTATTTATTTACCTAATCTTAGCATCAGCTATTTTTTTCGCATCTTTAAATTTTAACAATAACAATCTAATAGATAAAAAAATTAACCTTGGATTAGACCTGCAAGGGGGATCTTATATTTTACTAGAGATCGATACCAAACCTTTGGTTAGTCAAAAACTACAAGCTAAAGTTATTCCAATAAAAAAACTATTAAATGAAAATAAAATAAATTTTAAAAATTTTATAATTTCAACAGATAAAATATCTCTTACAATTGATACAGATAAACAAAATAAGTTTAAAAATCTTTTTTTTAAACAACAAGAGAATACTGTTAATAATTTCATTTCTGAATATAATAAATTTGAACTAGATTTAGAATTTAGTCAAAATAACGCTTCTATACAATTTTCTAATTTTGGCCTTATAGGTCTTAACAACACAGCCTTAAAACAATCTATCGAAATTATTAGAAGACGTATTGATGACATAGGTACAAAAGAACCAACAATTCTTCAAAGAGGTGACAAAAGAATTTTAGTAGAATTACCAGGTATAGATAATCCAGAAAGAGTAAAAGAACTTCTTGGTAAAACAGCCCAATTAACTTTTAGACTCGTCTCAAAAGATGACGGTTTTGGTTCAGAAAAATTAATTTTATCTGAAGGTGGCGAAGAACTTACGGTAAATAAACGTATTGTTGTCAGCGGAGATAATTTAGTCGATGCACAACCACAATTTGACAATCAATCCAACCAACCTATTGTACTTTTTACATTAGATAGACTTGGTGCCCAAAAATTTGGAAGGGCAACCACAGAAAATGTTGGGCGCAGACTTGCAATTGTTCTTGATAATTCTGTAATTAGCGCACCTCAGATACGTGAAGCTATTACTGGTGGCACAGGAACTATCTCTGGTGGATTTTCATTTCAAGAATCTACAGATTTAGCGTTACTCCTTAGGTCAGGCGCTTTACCAGCGCCAATTAACATTGTTGAAGAGAGAACAGTTGGTCCAGATTTAGGAAAGGACTCAATAGACGCGGGTGTATTTTCTCTTATAGTGGGTTTTATTTTGGTTATTATTTTTATGTTTATTAAGTATAAGATTTTTGGCTTAGTCTCAAATATCTCACTTATTGCAAATTTATTTATGATGATTGGCATCTTAACTGTACTCGATGCGACACTAACTTTACCAGGCATTGCAGGTATTATTCTCACAGTAGGCATGGCAGTTGATTCTAATGTTTTAATTTACGAAAGAATTAAAGAAGAATTAAAAACAGAAAAATCAATTATACATGCTTTTGATACCGGTTATAACAAAGCTAAAATTACTGTTATTGATGCTAATGTTACAACACTGATAGCTGCACTGATTCTATTTATTTTTGGATCAGGTCCGGTAAAAGGTTTTGCGGTAACACTTGGAATAGGCATAGTAACAACTCTTTTTTCTGCATATTTTATTGCTAGACACTTAACCTCAGTTATAGTTTTAAATGACAAAGAAGGTAAATACTTTAAACTATAATGATTAATAAAATAAATTTTTCTAAATTTTTTAAAATCGCTAATATTTTTTCACTTGTAGCGGTAATTATCAGTATCATATTTTTATTTTTTAAAGGACTAAATTACGGAGTTGATTTTAAGGGTGGTACTTTACTAGAAATCAGGGTTGAAAATAAAAATATTCAAATTCAGGATATAAGAAGCTCTTTAAATATACCTGAATTAGGCGATGTAAATGTTAAACAATTTGGAAAAAAAGGCGATTTTTTGATTAAGTTTGAGAAAAACGCAAATGAGGACGAAAAATTTATAACTAGTTTAAAAAATGTTATTTCAAAAAAAATTGCATCTGCAGTAAACTTTAGAAGAGTTGAAAGTGTTGGTCCAAAAGTTAGTAGTGAGCTCCTTAAACAGGGCCTTACAGCTATTGCTTTAGCATTAGGTGCCATGTTATTTTATATTTGGATTAGATTTGAATGGCAATTTAGCATTGGATCTATTATTGCGCTCATGCACGATGTTGTTATTACACTAGGAATTTTTTCTATCTTATCTCTCGAGGTCAATCTCTCTATAGTTGCAGCTGTTTTAACGATAGTAGGTTATTCGATGAATGATACGGTTGTTATATTTGACCGTATTAGAGAAAATTTACTTAAATATTCTAAGATTAAAACAAATGAGATTGCTGACATATCAGTAAATGAAACTTTATCTCGAACTATAATCACTTCTTTGACAACACTTTTAGCTTTATTTTCAATATTTATCTTAGGTGGCGAGATCTTAAAAGGTTTTTCATTTGCTATGATACTAGGAGTTATAATAGGAACATATTCATCGATCTTTGTTGCCAGTCCTGTCCTTAGTTATTTTAAGGTAACACAAAAAACATTGCTGAAAGACGACGATATATAATTAGTTCAAATAGTCCGCAAAAGATTAAAAAAAAATTATAAAGTGTAGTTTGACAAAAAAAACTAGTGAGTATTTACTAGTAAAGATTTTGAGCTGCTACCATTGAAAGCAACATAGGTAACGAAAGTAAAGTATTAGTTCTCGAAAACAACATTGCTGTCCTCGCCGATTTTGCTTTCTCTTCGGGTGTACACTCTATCATTCCAAGAGCTTTCTTCTGATTGGGCCAAATAACAAACCAGACGTTGTATGCCATTATTATCCCAAGCCACATTCCAATTCCAATTGCAGCATTTTTCCCGAAACCGCTTCCAATTCCAAGTATCATTGCTTGGTGAACGTAGCCATTTAATGTAGCTACAATTAATCCTGTTATGATAGTTGCTAAAGCAGCCCATCTAAACCAAAATAATACTGCTGGCGCTATAACTTTTGATATAGCTGGTTTTTGTTCATCTGGAATTTTAGGCATAGATGGAATTTGAACAAAGTTTAAATACCAAAGTAATCCAACCCACATAATACCGGCTATGACATGGAGGTATCTAAACAGCCAGCTCCAGAATATTCTGTCAAATGCGAAACCATCACCAAAAAAATGCAGGCTAAAGAAAAGGAGTATTGTAAGAATGATTGAAGCGTGAACAGTTTTAGATAAAGATTGTAGCAAATTTCCCATGATTCTCTTATAGCATAAAATTGATTAACTATGCAGTTTTTTTCATCGTGTCTTTGAACAAAATATCCTTTAAAAATTGACCTGTATAACTTCCTTTTGTTTCCGAAACTTTTTCTGGTGTGCCCTCAGCTATTATTTCACCTCCTTCGACCCCACCTTCAGGCCCCATATCTACAACCCAGTCAGCAGTTTTAATTACATCTAAATTATGTTCAATTACAACAACTGTGTTTCCGGTGTTTACAAATGCCTGTAATATTTCTAAAAGCTTTTTAATGTCATGAGCATGAAGTCCAGTAGTAGGTTCGTCTAATATGTAGAGAGTTCTTCCTGTGGATCTTTTTGATAATTCTTTAGCTAATTTTATTCTTTGAGCCTCACCACCAGAAAGGGTTGTAGCTTGTTGCCCAATTTTTATGTAACCCAAACCCACATGTTTTAGTGTTATTAGTTTTGATCTAATTGTTTGAATATTTTCAAAAAAATCACAACCTTCTTCGACAGTCATATCCAGAACATCAGCAATATTTTTATCTTTAAATCTAATTTCTAGTGTTTCTCTATTGTATCTTGTGCCCTTGCAAGTATCACAAGGTATAAATACGTCAGGTAAAAAATGCATTTCATAAGTAATCACTCCATCACCTTCACATGTTTCACATCTGCCACCTTTGACATTAAAAGAAAATCTTCCTATTTTATACCCTCTGGCTTTAGCTTCTGGCAAAGAAGCAAACCAGTCTCTTATTGGTCCAAATGCTCCCGTATAAGTTGCTGGGTTTGACCTTGGTGTTCTTCCTATAGGGGATTGATCAATATCAATTATTTTATCTATCAATTCCGTTCCTTTATAATTTCTGAATGCTTTAGGTGTTTTTTTTGCCTTAGTAGTATTTAAAATTAAGTTTAATGCATTGAACAACGTGTGAAGAACTAACGTTGATTTTCCACTTCCTGAAACACCTGTAACACAAGTAAAAGCACCGATTGGAATTTTAAGATCAACTTTTTTTAAATTGTTACCTGTAGCTCCTATAATTTCTAAAAATCTACCATTTTTTGCTGTCCTTCTTTTTCTTGGTAAGGCAATATATTTTTTACCAGATAAATAATTGCCAGTTATACTTTTAGTATTTTTAACTATATCCTGATAAGTGCCCTCTGCAACTATTTCACCACCATGCACACCTGCTTCTGGTCCTATATCGATAATATGATCTGCATTTTCCATCGTTTCAGTATCATGCTCTACAACAATAACTGTGTTGCCAAGATCTCTAAGTTTCTTTAATGCAGTAATTAGTTTTTTATTGTCTCGTTGGTGTAACCCAATAGAGGGTTCGTCAAGAACATACAAAACACCAGTTAATCCAGAACCAATTTGAGAGGCAAGACGAATTCTTTGTGCTTCACCTCCGGATAAAGTTCCAGACTCTCTTGATAGCGTTAAGTAATTGAGACCCACGTTTAAAAGAAAATTTAGTCTTTCATTTATTTCCTTTAATATATGTGTAGCTATTTTTTTATCTCTTTCATTTAAAACAGAGTTTAAATTATCAAACCATTTTTTGGCATCATCAATAGATTTTTTTGTTACATCGCTTATATTAAGTTCATTTATTTTTACGCATAGGGATTCTTCTTTTAACCTCTGTCCTTTACATTTTTCACAATTAGATTCACTCTGGTATTGAGCAATCTCTTCTCTTTTCCATTCACTATCTGTTTCTAAGTATCTTCTTTCAAGATTGTTTACGACTCCCTCAAAAGCTTTCTTAGTTGTATAAGATTGATAATTATCATCGTAAGAAAATTTAATTTCTTCCTCATCTGATCCATACAATATTACGTCTTGAATTTTTTTTGACAATTTTTTCCAAGAATCAGACAAAGAAAATTTATAGTGTTTTGCAATAGATGCTAAAGTTTGTGCGTAATAAAGCGAAGTAGATTTGGCCCATGGTTCTACAGCTCCATCTTGAAGACTTTTTTTGGTATCTGGTACAACTAAATTAGGGTCAACATTTAAATTATGACCAATACCTTCGCATTCTTCACAAGCACCATATGGACTGTTAAATGAAAATAATCTTGGTTCTATTTCCTCTAAAGTAAAACCACTTTCAGGACATGAAAATTTTGATGAAAAAGTTATAGTTTCAACTTTTCTAAATTTCTTAGGCAATGTATCATCTTCGTATTCAACGACTAAAAGGCCATTAGAGATGCTCAATGCAGTCTCTACACTATCCGCTAAACGGTTTCCAATGCTAGAATTTATTACTATTCTGTCTACAACGATTGAAATATCATGTTTAACTTTTTTGTTTAATTCAGGAAAATCATTTATTTCACAATATTTTCCATCTACTTTTACTTTTTGAAATCCTCTTTTTTTATAATTTAAAATTTCTTTTTTATATTATCCC